>Ga0209208_10007121_pt1 | contig 15280 bp, 13 predicted proteins | sample S1TSphfallax_3_FD_187694 | JGI IMG/M metagenome (GOLD analysis project Ga0209208, IMG submission 187694) | Host-associated microbial communities from peat moss isolated from Minnesota, USA - S1T2_Fd - Sphagnum fallax MG (SPAdes) (version 2) | ecosystem: Host-associated > Plants > Peat moss >...
AATAGCATATCCAGGGTTCAGTTTGTGATCCTGCACAGTAAAATTGGATGAAGACAAGTCAGAACATGCCAGTTTGGCTAAAGAAAATGGTTTTGGCTCAGCATAAGTGCAAAGTTTGCAGTGGCTGAATAAAAGGCACAGCACTGGTAGGCACCTCCAAAAAAAGAGTGTAATAATATGATCTGACTGCTGCTCAGTATTTCTCATTGGCCTATCATAATGATTGATCCAGGTGGTTTGCTATTGGTAGTCCCCCGCCTATTTGCTGTCCCAGTTTCAGTTTAACGGGTGGGGTTGCAAAAAAGTACATAACCAAACTTGGATGTGAAAAATGTTTTTGCAGGGTCACATAGTGAGCACAGCTGGAGATGCTCTCATGTAGGGCAAATGGGTTGTGCTGCTGTACTGGCCTAGTTGAGTGATGGGTAGGCGGGGTCAAGCTGATTCCACAACGTCAACAACATCATCTTTGTTTTTCCATTTTTTTCGAGATCCCAAATTCTGCCATGCATCAATAAGTAGACTGACAGTGTCCTCTATGTCCGAGGCTGCAGTAAAGTGTGCAAACAACAAACAAACTAATGCTCGCAATGAGACGAATAATAAGTACCCTTAGCTTTTATAATTATAATGGGGATATTAGTCCAGGTTGAAACTGGTGACTACACACCAGAATAGCTCCTACTACGGTATACATACATTCCCTATGTCTTTAATTTATTTTATTTGAAAAAAAAGGGAGAATATGGGGGCTCTAAAACTGACTGTTATTACAAAGAATAATCTGCTAGCCAATGCAACTTTCAGTGTCTTAATAACATGCCACTCAAGCAGTGATTTTTTTCCCCAAAAAAATTGACTTAAAAAAAAAACTCCCAAAACATTTGGAAAATAGTGTTTCTCTAGTGATAAATTTAATCAGTTTTGCTATTTTTTGAGAAACAGTGGCCAATTTTTTTATATTTCAAAATTGGAAATATAATTGTACCCAAGGCAATTTCTGGTGTTTTAATTTTATAGAATAGAAATGGGAGAATTAGGCAATTGGACAATGGGAGGGGCGAGAGGGGTGGGGTGTGGGATGGTATCTAAAGATGTAGGTAGGCTAGTTCATGTTGCGTAGAGCCGAGCTTTTACGCACGACGTTTGGGGTTCGGACTTGCGTGTAGTAGAATTGAGTGCGGTTGAATGTGCAAGAGGTTGGATTACGCAGATCTTCGCAGACGGTTTGGTTTGCGTTTTGCAGTACCTAGTTCGTTAGTGGGTCGCTGCTGCAGTGGTGTTTTTTCCTTAGCTCAAAGTGCAGTTGAAGAAGGAATGTTTTTTTCTCGTCTGGTTGGTCCGTGCGTGTGATCACGCCGGTGACGCAGGTTTCCACAACAGCTGAATGTAGCGCGTTGATACTCCAGGAGTAGATAGTAGCGGTTATTTAGACTGAGCTGCTCCGGTAAGGAAATACTCCTTGGAGTTTGAGCTGCAGCATCTTTCTGAATCAGACAGCAGCTGCGCGTTCTTGTTGTTGCAGGAGGTGCAGTGGAGCTGAGAGAGATTTGGAACGGTACCTAGCTTTAGCTACAACCGACGTAGCTATGCAGATGCTTCTGCAACGCTTTGTTCCGCCGTCGTCTAAAGGGCGGCGTATTCTCAAAGTCCTGGATAACATTAAGATCACTGTCATGTGTGGCCTCATGACTGTTCTAGTGATGCGCGGAACAATCGGAACTGGCACTTTCGGAACGTCCCCGGCTGAGGAAACCGAATCAGCTGACCATCGTCATCACATACGAATTCTCAACCAGCTGGAGGACGAAGAGAATTTGACAACCCCTTGGGATGGCTTGGGCCCGGTAGTCTCTGACTGGGATGCGCAACGCAGGCATTACTGGAAGCTTAACCAGAATTCTAATGTCAGCGGGGCGCCCGCGGGCACAGTATCCGAATTACTAGAGTTGCAGCCTCAGAAGCTGCAGCTTGTCACAGCAGCTAGGTCGGGGCGCACACAAGGCGCTGACTGCGTGACTCCGGTCGCGGATCACTACCTCTTGAAATTCTTTAAGAACAAAATAGATTACTGCCGCTTGCATAACATAGAATTCTATTACAACACGGCAGATCTGGACCGACACTTGACAGGGTTTTGGACCAAGCTCCCGTTGCTGCGCAACATGATGCTGGCGCACCCGGAGGTGGAGTGGCTATGGTGGATGGACACCGATGCCGTGATCACGGACATGTTGTTCGAGCTTCCACTGGAGAAGTACGAGAATTACAGTCTGGTAGTGCAAGGCTTCCCTGAAGCCGTCTACAGGAACAAGAGCTGGACGGGTCTCAACACTGGAAGCTTTCTCATCCGCAATTGTCAGTGGTCTCTGGACCTGCTGGACGCGTGGGCGCCCATGGGACCCAAAGGCAGCACTAGAGAAAAAGCAGGTAATGGGTGTTCAACTCGAGCTTCAGTTCTTAAGCGTCTCTTGCACTAAAGAACATCTGAGTCCGCCAGCGCTCAATATGTGATCTTGCACTGGAAATCTTGGATGAGTTAGAGCAGTCAACAAATCCAGTGGATTCACTGGTGGTGGAAGACTGCTGAGGCTTCACCTGAAAAAATGCACAGCTTTCAAAAGCCTTGGAGGAACCCTAGAAGAGTCTAATAAACACAATAAAAATCAAATCGTATTTATTGACTGCTCCCTGCTTCGCATTGGCTAGATAGATAGATTGGTCCAGGTGAGTTGCTATTAGTAGTCTCCCACCTATTTGCAGTCCCAGTTGCAGTTTTATGGGTGGGGCTCGAAAAAAAGAAAGTAACTAAAACTTGGGTGTGAGAAATATTCTTGCAGGTTCATATCACAATGAAACTTCCGTTTTCAAGAACTGTGTATATCTAGAGTTCCGTTTGTTTGTTTCTGGATCTGGAAGCTGGATGTGTGACTTGGGAGATACTCTTGTGCAGGTGAGATGTTGACACAGTCTCTGGTAGGAAGGCCTGCGAGTTTGGAAGCTGACGATCAGTCTGCATTGGTGTACTTGTTGATCACACAAACGGCGAAATGGGCTGACAGAGTTTATCTGGAAAGCACATACTTCTTGCATGGGTACTGGGTAGAATTGGTAGAGAAATACGAGAAGATGATGGAGAATTTCCATCCGGGCTTAGGTGACGAGCGGTGGCCTTTGGTGACGCACTTCACGGGATGCCAGCCGTGTCCACAGTTCTCCGATTTCCCTGTGGAGCGTTGTTTGAAGCAAATGGAGAGGGCTTTCAACTTTGCGAATAACCAAATTCTTCACATCTATGGCTACCAACACAACTCCCTGGAAAAAGGGGATGTCAAACCCAAAAGTGACGCTACTGCTACAACAACTTAAAGAGTCCGCTGTGAAACTCCCCTGAGAAGTGGCTTAATTTAATGCAAATTTGCACTTGGTAGCTCTGGAGGAGAAGAAGGATTCTTAGGGTTTGATCAGCTGTGAGTCTTTTCATGGATTCAATTCTTTGGCGGCAGACTCTGGAATGATAACCCCAGATTTCAACCACTGATTCACAAACTCTACCTTCAGACCCTTTACAGGTTCTTCTCCAATTCTCGATTTTGCAACAGAAAGCAAATTTAGGGTGTGTTTCTTGGCTCTTTACTTAAGAAAAAGGATGTCACGAGGATACAAACAAAAAGGATGTCACGCGCATACAAACTTAAAGCATGTTTCTTAGCTCTGAAGAAAATGAATGTCAATGGAATGCAAACTTAAGACGTGTTTCCTAACTCTTAACTTAAGAAAGAAGATGTGAATAACATGTAAATTTAGGGCATGTGTTTTAAGGCTTAATTTAAGAAAAAAAGATACAAATCAAATGCAAATTTAGGGCATGTTTCCTAACTTTTAACTTAATAAATAAATAAATCACAAATACGTTTGTTTTGTCTCAAAAATCTAACATAAAGCATGTTCTCACAATTATCACATCGAGTCCATAATAAAATGCAAATTTAAGGTGTGTTTTCTAACTCTTAACTTAAGGAAAAAGATGCAAATGAAATGCAAATTTATGGCATGTTTCTGAACTATTAACTTAAGAAAAAATAAAATGAATGAAATGCAAATTTACGGCATGTTTCCTAACTATTAACTTAAGAAAAAATAAAATGATGAAATGCAAATTTAAGGTGTGTTTCCTAACTCTTAATTTAAGACCAAAAAAAGGATACAAAGGATACAAAAGTTCATCTTCCTTACCTGCTTAAATCTTACATAAGAATGGATGGATGCAAATTGAGAGCCTGGGTAACAACATTCCCTGTTGAACTCTAGTTACTATAGTTGCATACTCTTTTAGCTGGTGTACTTTAGATTCTAGCAAAATCTTCTCCAAAATTATGTCCCTATGAGTAAGTCAGTGATGGTAATAAACAGGATAAACAATTTACTATTTGTATGTGTCTTTCTTCTTTGTCAATGTACTATGTTTGCTACCTTATTTCATGCATGTTTTTAGTATTTTGCCCATTGCATATTTCAACTCTAAAAAGTGTAAGGTAAAGCCTCCGGGTGAGGGCATTCCCAAAATAATGCCTTACACCTGGGGCTTTGCCTATGGCAACAAGCTGAGTCCAGCCCCTGATTTTGGAATGTCCCCCACCCATGGACTTTAGCCACTGTAAAGTATGAGGAGAATGTTATATCCCTCCTCTTTTTTAGGAGTTATACATGGATATATGGTGCCCTCCAAATACACTATGAAATTTCTCCAAGTATTTCAAGAGAAAGTGAGAAACCCAAGCAGGTAGTGGGAAACAGAACCCCTTTTACTCCGCAAAGCTCCAGAAATAGAGGGATGTTGGATTTGAGAGTTTTTTGAGTATCCTGGACTTGCATATAATCCAGTTCAACAACAAGTTCCTTCACATGGTTACTGTGAGACATCTGCTGTTGGAGCAGGACCTTTAGACTCGGTGTCTGGTTTATTTGATTTTTGCACACTAAACAGTCACCACCAGCAGTACTCTTATTCTATATTTTTCCTTTTTCTTATTGCTCACAAGTCAGTAGCCATGCAAGGACTTGAAGTTCATTAGTGTTGATACTTGATACCATTCACATTTTGGTAGGTTATCAAATTATAATGCTCTGCACCAAAGGTTCTGATATCATAATATTGTGCTATTATTTTAGCTATTGTACAGAAACTCAATTTTGATCCTTTTCTGAGAAGTGTATCATGAATTATTTTGTCAGTTGGACTTGAATCAGGAGTTGGGACAATTTCACATCTAGACTGTCTGCAAGGGGTTCTGTGAAAGCCAAACACCCTTTACGCTCTTCAAAGATAGAAACCTTGCATATTTTGGTACACACTCTTTGGGTAAGAGACATAACTTTTTCAAATTTTCAGGGCACCTTGTTTGTTTGAAAAGACATCATGGCAATGGACAATCACATGTCCGCAGTCAGAATTCTTTCAGATTATGTCTCTCATTATGTGTTTTCTGGGGGTCAGATAATATCCCACAATCAGTATCCCCATGTTCCCCTGATTTCAAATGTAGCCCCAATTTCACACATTGCTACTTGAAATTATCCTCTATTTCAACAGCAAACTGTGGACAGGAAAGTTTCAGCTCGTACATGCTAGTGCAGTTTTGTTTCAAACCTTTGTCTTATCAAAAATTGCCACAGCAGAATGAAGAAAACAAGTTGAGCAAACAAACATAAGTGATCCACGTACCCTCACACCCTGTGGTCACTGTCCAAGTGCGGGTGAATTCCTTGCAAACGTGTGATTATATGTTTGGTAACATCCATTGGTTGGCACGTCCCCTGACAAGGACAGATAATGTGAGGGAAGGGGCCTCCCAATGGATGATACTTAATACATTTCAACAACTCTATGAGCTGTTGAAATGAATGTAAAGACCTTGACATGCGGGTGCATTTCAGCCATGAAATGTCTCTGTGTGAGGCTCCCATGCATGTGGGCTTTCCCACATGGTGAGCTTTCCTGCATCACATAGCAGCCTCTATTGGGTAACACCCTTGGGGGGAACCAGAGGAGCAGAGAGGGAAAACAACCCCTTTTATTGATCAGAATTCAAGGAGTACAAGGGGGAAAAATTGCCAACATACAGTACCATAGTGGGGCTACCCTAAAAGGTAAAGACCTGGGAGTTGGGCAAAAATGGTGGCCCAAGGTCCATGATGTAAATGTCCTACTCTCAAGGCTTTATCCTGCACATAAAAGAGAATAGCAGGCATGTCCATGGTACCTCCAGTAATAGATAAGACCAACCATCAAAAACTAGTTGGAACTACCCCAGCAGTGCTGACTCAGTGGTATAGCCCGTGTCTGGGACTGTGGGACCTCAAAAGAGGTTCTGCCAATGGTGTGCAGGTGAAAGTCCTGCCAGCCCCCTGCACTTAGCTTGACTTGGAAGTTAGTTTGGTTTTTGTAGGTCGGAAATGACCCCATGCATTGGAATTCTTAACATTGTTTTGCTGTAAAAAGTAGCAGTAGTATCTCAACAAGATTGCAGATCTTTTGGTAAGAGTGAAGACTAGGGATTCAACCTGTTGTCTATTCAACAAATACTTTGTTTGCCAACATACAGCTAAATTGCACGGGATAGGAGATGAACTACAGCTTGGCACAACCCTCATTATATATCACCTTGCAAGAAGTTTGTCATTAGGTAATAGTGTTAGTTTTGTAAAGTATTTTGCTTCAACAATACACATCAGCATAGTGCCTCATCATGTATGCTAAACAGTTTAGCATGTCACCGTGGTCATTTGTTCAACAAATGCCCCAAATGTACAAAACTGAGAAAAGTTTTGCCCCACAATTGCCCTAAATAATAAAAGCCCAACATGAACAGGTTTGTGAATGAACAATGCTGATTCTGAAAGGCAAGCATGTTTTATGTAGCCTTTCAAGTTTTGGGGTGGCTTTTTATCCTTCAACACTGATTGTAGGCTGTAAATGTAAACATTTCTCTGGATTGAACAATCAATGATGAGTGAATTGAAGCCCATCAGGTGGGCAGTATGCATCACCTTCTTCCAAACAAAAGGGAGGAGTTATTTGTTTTGTAGCTGTAAAAGTACAGAATTATTCAACTGCCTCTTTGGACAAGAACACCAGCCCTCTTGGTAGACCATGACATTGTGGGCCCAGGAGGATTCTTCAGGATCTAGGCAATTATTCAAGATGTACACTCTTACAGCTTCAAGCTGGTTCATATAACATGTAACAAAAATTATGACTTCTTAACATAGTTAAAAGTGAGAGTAAGCTGCACTGGCACAAAGGTCGAGCTTTAGGGAGTTAAAAGTGGTTCATTAAGCACCTGGAGAAATTTCCCCAAGTGTGTTCGGACCCACCTTATATTCCCAAATATCCCTCCTAGAGAGGAGTTCTAGGAGAAGTGATCTTACACAAACTCCTTAAGGATAGGTGCAAGATCTCCCCCTCCTACTCCATGTGGTTCCATGATAACATCAGCCTCATGCTTTACAATGGGTAAAGCCAGCCCACAGGTGGGGGACATTTGCAAAATACATGGCCAGACTTGGCTATGGCCTCATCCTATCACCCCTTAATGTGGAGGATTTTTATTCCCAACTGTGCTCATCACCTATTTTGGGCCTAGCAAAATGGCAAGGGCATGAATTGTGGGGACACCATAGTTTGCCAGATATGTATGGAATCCTGATAAGAACCGAAGGTTGGAAATTTTTGTTTTCAGAACAACCCTAGGTCCAAATCTAAATCGCCGAACAAAATTACTGCCAGTCCCTTGTTATAAAGCAAACCAAAACTCAATCCAGCTGCCACACAAATCTCCGCAAAGCAACTCATATCATCAACTCATCCTGGTCTCAAGCATAGAATTGAAAGCAGAACTGACATTCTAAGGCACAGGACGTGATATTCAAAACTGCTTCAATTACAGACCTCCTAGTAAGCACTCCAAACCCACATAAAAATTGTCATAGTTCTTCCCCAAGGACACCATCCACTTGATTTCTGCATTGCAATCCTAAGCCTTCAACTGAGGATGTCAGTTGGAGTCCATTTGATTCTGATGCTGGTTGGAGTCCAATTGGTCCAGATGCTGATAGTTGGAGTCTGATTGAACTGTATGCTCGTTTTGGAGTACACGTGATTTGGATACCTTGGGACTACAGTTTAGGTTCTAAAATGTCTGAACTCCCAAATCCAAATATCCGACAGAACTGAAAGCAGAAGTGACATTCTAGGGCAGAAGAGGACATGATATTCAAAACTGCATCAATTACAGACCTGCTTCAGTAAGTGCTCCAAACCTGCAAAAAAATGTCATAGTGAGCTCCTTCCACAGGGACACCATCAATTTGATTTCTGCAAACCTAAGCCTTCAACCAAGAGGATCCTGGTCAGAGTCCAATTGACCTGGATGCTGGTTTGAGCCTGATTGATCTGGATGCTGGTCAGAGTCCAATTGATCCAAATGCTGGTTGGAGTCCAATTGATCTGGATGCCAGTTGGAGTCTGACTGATCCAGATGTTGGTTGGAGTCTGATCCATTCTGATGCTGGTTTTGGAGTCTGATTGATTTGGATAGTTGGATATGGATATATGATATCACCAGAAAACTTGGGACTACAGTTTAGGTTCTAAAATGTCTGAATTCCTGAACCCAAAAATCCTTCAACTACTTACCTTCTATCACTACTGTGTTGAGCAATTTGTTGTTGTGAATCAGACTTGTGGGCCTTGGGTGATTGTTCTTCTAATAGCCGCAAAGTGCAAGATTCCATAGATGTCAGCTCTTCAGCAGTTGCCATGCCACTGGCTCGCCACCTGACCCTTCCTTTGTTGTCAAGCAAAAACACATACCCAGATAACAAATTGGGTATCCCCAATGTCTTCCTGAAGAAATAGGTGTCACCGAACGAATAAGCCACTTTTCTCTGCAGAAGAATTTGTCCTTCTTCTCCTACTACAGCAGCAGCAGGTGGTTCTGCATCTCGCACTGTCCGTAGAAGCAAGCTCCTGATGGGCTTCAAAGACAACAACCATGATTCTATGACAGAAACCTCGAAGATCTGGATACCGTTGTTGGGTTTAAACATCTTGGAGAATGGCTTGCTCCATGACTCCACCATGGCCTGGGCACTGGCTCGGAATGCCACGCACAAGAGAGTTGGCCCTACATGATTTTGCCCTTCCTGGATGGGAAGCTCGAAGGCCGGCGTACCTCCTGGTGACTGCACAATGAGAGATGGAAACTTTGGAGCTGCTGCAATGGGAACCAAGTTTCTGGCCGCGATACCAAACTTGCCTCCTGTTTTCTTCAGCTCCCTGATGTCATCGAAATAGCCCCGATTCAGCTCATCCGTCAGCCGCGCTTGCTCTTTCGCCCGAGCCTCTTTGTTGAAAATTGTGAAGATGTTCAAGCTTCTGGAAGACCCTCGATTCGGAGAGCTTTGCAAATGTGAGAGAGAGGAATCCAACAATTCATTTTGGCAGCGTGCGACTACTGTCCGAACCAAGTGCCTTGCAGGAGCGATTCTCATGGTTGTGCGACAAAGCTTGCAAAACGAAAAGAACCTGGACCTTTTGCAGCAACAACATGCCTGAGGGCCTGAGGCAATGTGGTGCTCCGCCTTCGCATTCTGAAAAAAATCCGGAACGCATCTGAAGATGAATAGCGAAAGCTTCGCAGACAAAGAGCTTCAAACCCTAACCCTAGATTCAAACCCAACACAAACAAGGGGTGTGTCACACTGTGGCCTTGGCATTTACATTAAAAAGTATCTGAAGGCAAAAGAAGAATTATGGGAATTCGAATATTTCACCATGCAAAACTATATAATCTTTATAAAAAAATCCTCTACAAGAAACCAAAATCGTTCAAGATATTATAACTCTAGAATAACTAATCTCAAGTTTCAACACAAGCCAAAATATCATCTTTCAAAAATCCTCATATAAAAATAGACCTATTATTACCTAGGGGTCAAAATCCCTTAAGCTACTATACTCTATATGAATCTAAACACAATATCCTTGCCTATGCCTTCGTAGGCAAGGCCAACAAACACCCATCCAAAAGGGGAGACCACTAGGTAATCACCCCCATAAACCCTAAACCCTTCTTTCTTTCTCAAAATTTAGAACTAGCAACTTGATAGTTTTAGGACCAATTTTGGTTTTATCATTTTCATGATTTAGACCGAGCAAGGTTGAGAATAATGTTGCTCAATTATTAAGTTTTTTTAATGCTTTTAATTTTGAAGAGGGCCTAAGATGGTCACTTTTTTTATTTGATTAATAAATAGTGCACTAAAGCAATCATATTTTTTCAAGCATTTTTTTACGCTCATGATTAGGAGGTTTTGAAGTTTTGAAAGGCAATCACATTCATGTTTATAAATTTGTAATAATTGTCTTGAAACTCCAATAAACCATTAAGTTTTCACAATTCTTTTCAAAAAATCCACTAATTCACAAAAATATTAGTAATAGGTTGTGTAGACATTCCACCAATTCTCTTCCTCCCCTCTAACTGAAAAAATTATATCATCGGCATATTGAAAAATTGTTGGCTACCTTGTTCCCCTAGTTAGTAAGACCCCTTTGATATCCCCAAGTTTGATTGTTTTCTTCAACCATGACATTCAAGACCTTTTCCACAATGACAAATTGGTAAGGAACAAGAGGACACCCTTGCCTCAAACCCTCTACCTATCTCAAATGGCCTAGTGATGGCACCATTCAGGCATACCACAACCTTAGCCTCTTTGAAAAGCAACTTCATCATTTCTACAAAATCCCTCACTATATCCATCTTCAACATAGCCCTCAACAAAGAATTCCAGCTTACTTTGTCATAAGCCTTAGCACAATCCAACTTAATAATCCAATGCAGGGGGTACATTTGGCAAGCTACAACCAGAGTCTCCCCTCCTTCCATTGATGTCCTTCAAAGGTCCAGGTCTACTAGGCTTATTGCCTGCAACATGCCGACCTCCTTTAACTCTTTCATGGCTGGTAGGTGACAGCTGCAGTCCAATTGCATCAATGAATTAGTCACCTTCCTCCTCTGGCACACCAATGTCATGCAAGATGGATAGTGTAGCTGCTGTGTTCACTTGGGACTTTTTTGGCATGCCAGTTGTTTGAGTCGGCATACCATGTTGCTTGGGTGTATATTGAGATAAAGGTGTTGCTGCAGCAAGTTGTATGATACTTGAGCTTGTTGGGCCTAGTTGCTGTGGGATTGAGGAATTTTGCATCATCTGTAAGGCACACAATGAGTCAGCTCCAGAAGTCCCCTCTCCTTCCAAAAGAGTTTCATGTGCCTGCTCATCTTGAGGATCCATGATGACATCCCAAACACTTCCCCATTTTCTTCCTCATTTTCCATCTCTTCTGCAAACCTTTCTAGGAGACCACACCATAGGAGCTGTCTCAGAATGCTTCACACTTTCTTGTTCAGCTGGTAGTGGCAGTTCAGAGGTCAGTACCTTCTCATCCTACTTGCTCCTAAAACTTGCTGCCCAGGAAGAGGTGAGTGGGTATGCTGCTCCAACTGCTTATTCACTTCGTGTTTCTCTGGCAAGAATTCAACATTTTGAGCAGGATGGGGCTCCTCATTCCTTGAGCTAGCCCCATCCTTCTGAATTAGCTGATCCTTCTTACTCATATCAGCAACCTTGGGTTTGTGCTGACTTTTCTTCCTCACTACTTCTGTAAATCCAACACCATCCCCTTTGGTTAAGGCAACATGTAGTCAAGAGGCCATCTTGTTTCTTTGGGGGAAAGGGGTGGGAGAGGAACTATGAAGATAATGGAGAATCCCATTTTTTCTCTTTGGGGGAAGGGCATTCAAGAGGCCCATTTTTTTATTCCTTTGAGAAGGGGAGGATTAAGGAACTAAGGGGATATGGACAATCCCATTTTTCTTGTTGTGAGGAGAAGGAATTGTGAAGATATGAAGCAATCTCCTTTTTTGCTTTTTTGTGGGAATGGGAAGGAAATGTGAGGATATGCGACTATTGTAGTGTTTCCTTTCATCATAATTTATCTCGTATCCTTTGTTCACAATTTCAATCTTATAAACTATATAAACAAATAAAAAGAAAGATCACACAATAGTGCCTTCCCCTCACTAAAATTGAGGAAATTGAGGAGGCACTGTCCAGGCATAAGGTTCCTCAATTTTAAGGTGCTCAAAATTGAGGAAACTCACGCAATATGGTGCCTTGCCACGCCTGAAATGAATCACAGCTGTCTAGAAATTCTACCAGATCTTTACACTGCTGGGTAAGGACCTCGAATGGGGCCATCTTGGGAATTCAGGTCCTGCTCTCAGCTCCTGCCTAGTGCCAGGCCCTCATTCTCAGAACAGCCATTCGTGGTCCTTACCCTACACAGAAGATATCATTGGACTGAGTAAAAATGAGTGTGTTTTTTTACAATCCACGCAAAGATGGATACAATATAAGTGCACCATTGTTTTTATGTACCATTGTGAATCCAGGTCTGTATCAAATATGATAGCGCATGTGAAACAGTATCTGATCTACATGGACTGAATTGGAGTGTTGTATGGGAAGCTGAAATTATCAGTTTGTATAATTTTGGTGCCACTTCCATTTTTTGTTACAACAATATCCATTTTTTGTGTGCTCTTGTACGGAAGAAAAAGCCCATATCTGCTTCACAATATCTTTGAAAGCCTACACAACAAGAAGTTCCATATGCCTATCTATGATCTGGGTGCATATGCAATTGGGTTTCTGATGAGTAGTGTTGCACAAATTTAATTGATCTTCACTTCAATTCATCACAATTTCCTATGCAATCTCACAATGACAGTACTGCCATAACTATCTAAAGTTTTGAAGGATTGAACTAGTCAGGGAAGGATGTCAGTCCATTTGCTCCACACAATAACTTTGGCATCCATCAGTAAAAACATTTCTGGCAAATTTTCACAAATTTTCAAGCTGAAAAATCTGGTTTGGAATTATGCAAAGGATTGTGAGAGCTGTCACAGGTTCTCAAGAAAGAGGGTGAGTTAGATCATTGACACATCCAACATACAAACCCCAAACCCTAAAACAGGGCCAGGAGACAATATGATTGATGATCATTGATGCTATGTGCACACCATCACAGGAGCATACAGTTAATCATGCACTTGCTGCTACAGCTTTCTGAGTCTCATACTGCAAGCCCAAGCTCACACCAGCCACTTTCTTAAGCATATACACAACTACCTCAGGAGGCCAGAAACCTTCAGCCTGAATAACCAGCAGAAAATCAACCTGGGCTTTTAGAGCACCAAAAAAATCGCAGACCAACCTTTGGCCCCTTTTAACAATCAGCTGGCATGGACTGTATCTATTCTGGCAATTGCAGACTACTCGGAGTAATTCTACTGTTACATTGGACCAAAGTGTGATCAACCTCATGGAACATGGACTACTTTCTTCGATCCCAGTCCTATCTGGAAATAAGGAGGGGCATGGAGAATGCTTTGCATGGACAGTTCAGAATACATAATTTTCTGGCAACATTTTTTACTTAGTGGTTTGCATCTAAAGACATAGTATGGTCCAGAAAAACTACACAAGAGTGGCCACATGCAAAGCTCACAGACATACCTGCCATCTGCCGTGATAAGAAGCACGGTATAAGATGAAATGAAGCTAAGTTACAGTTTTCTGGGGCTGTCACTGACTGCTCTGCTCCCAGGCTGCCAAAATATGAGAAAGCCATTATACAGAGCAGAATTAGCAAAAAAACAAGAGAAGTCTATGAGTTTGCAGAGAAAATTCAATGCAAGATGAAGAAACATTCCAAAGATTCTGGAAAGTCAGCCCTTGTTTCTTAGTAATGCTACATGTGCATCCATTACTCCTCCCTCCACTTGGAAGCAAACCACAACCAAAAATTTTCTTTACTTGCATCTTATGAGAGAGGCAAGGATTTCCCGAATCATTAAAGATGTGATGATAACAAGCTTTCAACAAGTTACTCAACAGTGTACCAGAAGGTAGTGAATCAATAAGACTGTACTCCATATATGTATATACGAAAACTTGCAACACCACTTCATCCTTAGCAGTGAAGTCGATCCTCATCATTTTGTTGAAATGCCCTTGTGTAATATCTGCAAAGAAAGACAGTGGCAACCCATGTAGCCTAACAATCCATAGTCATGTTGCAATTTCACAGAAGAGCATGAAGTGTTGGAGGAATCACCAATACTGTTTGTTTCAATATAGAAACACTCACTGTAAATTGTCTACATACATGTACTCTCCCTTCCAAAATAATGTATACACAATTTGGAGAACAATTGTACATTTAAAAAAACAAAATTCACTGTTTTTATTGTACCTGCCGACCTCCTTTTTGCTACCTACCAACTAGGTGACAGTAGGTAGGTCCGAGTCGAACTATAGTGAACCCACTCTAGACTCAGATAGGATTTATCTCAATTCATTTGTATATATGGGATGTTTTGGATGGTGCACTGGTAGGTGCTAGTTGTTGGGATGTGGACCTTTAAGAAGGACCTTATGTATGAGTGTCGGGTAGCTTGTGAGCTCCTCTATAAAATGGTATAAGTATCAAAATTAAGGACCATACCAGTTGTACCATATGCATCGGGTAGGAAGGTCATCCTGTAACCAAAAAGGAGGGTGCACATTCCAATCGAACACCCTGGCAAAGCACAGATCCTCACGGAGCTTAAATCTCTAAGATCCCCAGACTGAATCGCAGCCCCATGATCCTTTCCCCCTCTCAGACTCTGTACAAGACTCAATCTGTGTGCACACATAGATCTTCAAACATACATGGTTTGTATTCTGGAAACACTCGCCGCTCTGATCACGGAAATCAGAACTTTAATTTTTACCTATCGAATGTACAGAGACGAATTACCTTCGATCTCTGCCGATCTGCTACCACTCGGACTCCTCACCAGACTTGGTCCTCTCAAACAATGACCCTTGACATACACATGTTCAGCGAGACCACAGACCTGTTTCCTCAACAGAATGCAACAACAAGATCCTGACAGCACTCTTCTTGACCTAGAACTTATGTGCTACAAACATTCATGGTGCGAATAGATACAAAAACGTCAAATGCATAGACAGCTGATCGCCATCCTTCCAGCATTCCTTACAGGTCCTAGCTCTCATGCTAACACTGCCATACTATCTCTGATTTCTAGTTCCTCACTGTCATTCCCTCAAATCATGCTTCCTGATGCTAATT
>Ga0209208_10007122_pt1 | contig 15278 bp, 9 predicted proteins | sample S1TSphfallax_3_FD_187694 | JGI IMG/M metagenome (GOLD analysis project Ga0209208, IMG submission 187694) | Host-associated microbial communities from peat moss isolated from Minnesota, USA - S1T2_Fd - Sphagnum fallax MG (SPAdes) (version 2) | ecosystem: Host-associated > Plants > Peat moss >...
TCGCTCAAATTGCTTCCCTCCATCCTTCATCAATGAGGCGCCGCATGCCTTCATTAATCTCGCCGCCAAACGCCCATGCATCCCATGCAAATCAAATCATCCTTCACACCAAAGAGACTGAGATCTGCCGTTACTGATCATCAGAGGCGGCCAAACAGTCCTCACATTCACACAAGTCGCCCAGTCAGGGAGTTTTCTTTGCACGGTCACCCATTGTCCGGCTACAATACTTTATTATTGTTTGCCTATTTTCCTACTTATCTACCTATGCATAGAACCTACTTCAAAATTTTCGTCCCATGTAGACATTTGGCTATAAGTAATATTTACATGAGATTCAAATTTTTGTCCGGTCTTATGCAAATGAAATTTTGATCACATGTATAAATTGCATAGGATTGAAATTTTTGTCTTGTATACTTCATCAAATATTCAATCACATGTAGAATTACATGGGAGAAAAAATTGTGTCCCATGTACAAGTGGCACCAAAATTTGGTTCCCATGAAAAATTATATATATATATTTTTTTATTTTTTTTTGGTTTGTCTTTTATTGAGTGAATGTAAAATGATTCAAATAATTATATGTATTTCACATCAATGCTAATGCTAAAATTGATGTGTCAAATATGACACTAATGTGAAATTGTCATGTCACATCTATTCGAACAACCCTACACCCAACAAGAAAAAAAAGAGGGTTGCAAGACCTCTAGGATGGGCTTAAGACAAATTCCTTAACACCACATATTTAGGTCATATCCAATTGCACAAACCCAACAAAAGAGTAATTAGTGTATTTAGATTAAGTTTTGATTCACAAGCTCATATGGACTCATGAGCCAGAACCTTGACTTGAGACATGCACCACCTTCGTCCCTATAATACATGATTTAATATTTAATGAATTCCTACCTAACTTTATTAAAACAAATGGAGAGGTAGAACAAGAAACAAAAGGAAAGATAGATACTTATAGTTAAGTACAGTTTTATTTTTATTTTTGATGAATTAGTTGCATTTTATAATATTTTATACATCATTTGAAAAAATTTGAAAGCAATTTCTTCACGCAAATTTTAAAAGCTCACAAGATATTCAAATGGTATCCAAATTTAACAATCTAAAGCATTTTTTTTAATGGCCCTTGTAAAACACTTTCCATTTTGTGATATCATGTTCCTCAATTATACTTAATTTAGCCCCGAAAATTTCCATTCAAATGAATAAAATTTGTTTTAGTGATTTCAATATTGACGACCCTTCCAACCCTTCAAACTTTTAGTTCTCACATGAATCTTATTGTGAACCTAGCATTGAACTTACAATCAAGGTTAAAGTTTGACAAGGGGAGTGAGTCAAACGAATGTTTCCAAACTAAAATAAAAATGTGGGAAAATGAGTCCCAACATTTCAAAATGAATTTCCACTTTGAGAGGTGTAGGTAAATGATCTTAAATTTTGGAACAAAGTTTAAAGACCAAATCTTATCCAAATTGAACCATTTTTAAACTATTAAAAAGGTTTTGAAGAATACATATCCAAAATATCTTGCATTCTCATTTAGAATATCTAAAGCACAAGTTAAATAGCCAAGAGAGTGGCCAAAGATTAAATTGGTAGTTTTATTCTTAGCCACTAAATGTTTGATATAAGATCCTTTTTGGCACATGCAAATTTTTTTATGAACTTTTTTTAGGTTTTTATTTATCTTAAGTAGGTGCAAACGAAATCAAATGAGCCAATGATTTTACTTTAGAACAGGACTACATGTCCTTTTGCCCAAAACTAACTTTTTCATAAAAATGAACTTTCAAACAATTGTTTTTGCAAATTATTACAACAAATGTTTATAATTGTCCAAGTACATGACATTTTTTTGTTTATAATTTTTGAATAAATGTGAAGTTTTGAAAGTGTGCCAATTCCTTATAAATTTAGTGTTTTGTCTTTAACAATGATAACAATTTCAAATCATAACCAAAAAGTGATTTAAAATTATTGTTTTTTATGTTTTCTTGTACAATAAACTACAATTTTTTTTAACACATCATGTACATTATACCCCATTTATAGTGATAAAGGACTTTTGAAGTTCTAAAATTTTTAATCAATTTTGAAAAATTCTTTGAATTTTTAAAGTTTTACATTTTCACATATTTTAAGGTGTGAGTGTTTTTTGAATGTAGTTAATAGGTCTTTATCTTCTTTATTTTTTTCCCATCAATTTTGTTTTATTATATGAATCCTTTTGATAGTCCTTTTACAAAATTGAATCCTTCTGACCCAATAGCTATTCACTTTCAAAAGTCCTAAATTGAAACTTAAACTTAAAACTCAAAATGAGGTTTTGGTTTGAATTTCTTAACATTCATATGAATGAAGAAGGAACAACTTGCCATGATTACCATGGTTTTAATTGATAAAATATATATTTTTCCTATTTTGATTTTTTTTTCGTTGTCTGACATTTTTTTTGGCCCATTCGATTATGATTAAACCCCCATATATTTAGCCTTTTGGGTTTAACATACGTTTAGTTTACACATTTAGCCATAAGTTAAGGCTTCATGTTTAACCATATGTTTATTCTATATGTTTAACCAGAACATTTAGCTTTTAAGTTTAACCAAACATTTAACCTCTAGGTTTAGCTTAAAATTTAATCATATGTTAAACAATATATTTAGTCAAATTTTTTCTTCTAAATTTTGCTTAAGATGTTCACATGGGTGAAAGCAAGAATTAAGGAGCCAAGTAGTGTATGGACAATCCTTAAAAAATATTTTTCCAATTTTTGAAAAATCACCAAAAGAACACTATATATCAAATTTTTCATTAAAATTTTGAACTAAATTTTTATAATTTTAAAATTTGCAGCTACAAAATTTTCATGAAAATTCACCATGTTTCAACAGGTCCTTTTATATGTTTAAAGCACTCAAGAAAAACATGTAAATAGATGGTTATTTTGTTTCAAAAGTTTTTTTTCCTTAGCAAATGTTCACCAAATTGTTTCAATTTTTTTTGTGAACCTCAATATATTCCACAAAAAGGGATCCATGTGTTCAAAACATTCAAAAAATAAAAATACATATACCTTTTTAGATTTTGATACTTGAATGTCCTTAAGCATTGTTATAGTTTTGAATTTGTGATCATGGTTCAAAGTAAAGTTATAGATTTGACTATAATGTAAGGTTTAATGTAAAAAAAAAGATTTTTTATCATGTTATATGCCATATTTGGCCTCAAATTTGATATTCAATTTGAAAAATTATGTGAAAAATGTGTTAAAACCAATAGAAAACTACCATGTGGAAATGTAATCCTTGAAAAGGTCTTTAATCTTGACGCGATTAGCTCCTTTTTTCATGTTTTCACCCACCCATATGTTGAGTTTCCATGTTTAACCTTTATGTTTAGCTTATATATTTACCCATATGTTTAACTTTTTAATTTAACTAAATATTTACCTTTTAAATTTAGTCATTAGATTTAACCTTTAGATTTAATCTTTAAGTTTAATTTTTAAGTTTAGTTTATAAGTTTAGCTTCTAGGTTTAGCCTTTAGGTTTATAACCTAGGTTAGCCTAAATGAGCTTTAAAAAACTAGGTTAATTAGCCTAGGGAGGCCACATGTAGCCTAGGTTAACCTAAGTCACCATAGGTTAACCTAGGTGAAATTATGTTAGGTTAGGCTATGTTTAGTTTAATTTAATTAGATTGGCATGGCTAGTTAGGTAGGAGTAGTTTAGTGTTTATAATTTTGTGGGTAGATGTTTATTAGATTAAATAAATGTTACTCATTGCTTGAGGACTTGAACCCTTCACCTTCACCTTGAAGGTTTAAATTCTTATAGTTACAACCTAAGAAGTTGGTTTACGCTACTTTGGTTCCTTGCCTAAGTAGCCCACCTATTTTCCTCACCTTCCTACAATCAAGTGTCCATCTTAAATATAAGTCTAATAAGTGATTTTTTTGGTGGCAAATTTTCATTATGTACGTCCAAATCAATGGTTTCTAGTTCTTGATTTCAAAAAGAACCTTTAGTGCCAATTCTTCTTTTTTTTAAAATGGAACCTCTAATCCAATATTTAAATTAGTTTTTTAAAGTTCTCAAAGCTTTGGTTTCGGTCATTTTCAAAAAGAATTTAGAGTTGGCTTAGTTTAAGACAAGGTCTAGTTTCGTCTCCATTACATACAACTAAACCCAAAAAAGGTGTAATTAGTTTGTTCACCTAGTGCACAAACTCCACAATAAAGATTATATAATATTTATTATGTACAAGCAATCAAATTCAATAACTTGTTTAAAATGTAGGGCCAAATTTATTTATTTTCAATAAAATTATACTTATTTTTCTAGATAACCTAAACATTTTAAAAATGAGGCAACACCTTTGATTCAAGTTCTAATTCAATTTGAAAATAGGCTATTTCTTTAATTAAGTTCCAACGGTAGTTCCAAGAAAGCTTGGAAACTTTGGTTTGAAAGACTTAAAACTTAACCTTAAAACCTAACATGAACTCCTTGAAATCCAAGATTTTGCCAATATAGTCCAAACACATTCAAAGGAATAAACATGAGTATTTTATTTATGGACTAAAAGGTCCTTTTGCCCAAAAATAACTTTATCATAAAAGGGAAGGATTTTTTAATGATGTTTTTGGCAATTTGTCATACTTATAATTGTGCAATGCATCACATGTGTTAATAATTATTGTATAAATATGATATTTTAAAAGTGTACAATTTTGCATTATATCTTGAAATATAACCATAATTTCAAATAATATGAAAATATGGGTCATTATTTTAACTAGATTCTTTTGGTATTATAAACTACCAAGTTTTCTTAAAACATCATTTACATTGTACCCCACTTACATGTGATAGAGGATTGATCTTGAAAATATGAAATTTGAAATTTCTAAAAGTTTCAAATTATCCATTTTTTAAAATTGTGAGTTTTTAATGTGGTTATTAGGTTCTTATCATTTAATTTTTTTTGAAACATCAATTTTTGTTTCTTACAAAAAAACTTCCTTTGCAAAATTGTCTTTATCTAACACAATTGCTATGCATTTTCAAAACCAAAACCTATAATTGAATTTCTTAATATTCATATATATTATCATGGCTCATCTAGCACAACTTGCCATAATTACCATGGTTTTCAAATGGAAGAATATAGATAAATTATGATAATTTGTAGTTTTCAATATTATCCAACATCCTTTTTGGTTCCTTTGATTGCATTATCGCCCATATTCCTATTTTATTTTATTTGCAAATAATTCTAGCAAAATGGGTTTCCAATAAAAATTTTGAATGAAATTTTTTGCAACTTGTTATTGAATATGCTTACATTTTCTCCCAATAAAATATATTATGTTGTGTTTTATTCATTGTTGAACGAATATCAATTTTCAAAAGTGTGCATATTTGTGTGTTTTTCTTTTGAAAAATGTCAATCAAATTTTCAAAGTATATTACAAAATAATATGTTAACTACTTTATGGTTGATGTTTTTGTACTTTAAGTTACAATGTTATTTTATATGCTGCCTACATTACACCCCATTTACATGCATTAAAGAATTCTTGAAATTTTGAGATTTTGAAACATATTTTGAACTTTTAAATTTCAAACTCCGCAATATTTTTTAAATTGTGATTTTTAAAAAAGTGGGTAGTCTCACTTTTTTACCAACACAATGTTTTTACTAAGATAGTAAGTTTAGTATTTTGCAAAATATCCTTATTTAACATAACTATTGTTCAAGTTCAAAAGTCCTTAAAACTAAAACCTAAAATTCAATTAATTAAAATTTTAATTTCAATACCCCAACACTCATACTAGTCATTTAACACAACTTCCAATGATTATTATGATTTTAACATGGCAATGCATAAGCATATTTATCAAATCTAACAATTTTCATTGGGACCTAACATGATTTAAAACTTATTTGACTTTGATTGCACCATTTCGCTAAATTGGAATTTTTTTAAAAAAAACGCCCAATGCAACAATATAGTTCACACATGCAAGCCATTACAATAACATAGTCCCAACACAAGATGGTTTGCATATGCCCCAAATGTCGCATTTGTAACATGCATATTCTGATGGGGTTAAAGGGTCCCATTTTATTCCACCTTACACACTCCTAAAAACTAGCAATTACAAGAAGTACCAAGTTTGGGAATCATTGCCATAATGTACCTACTAGGCAAGAGCCATCCTATTGACCAACATGTCTTATTATGTAAACACTCCAAGAAATTTCCTATTATACTGCAATGCAAGGGCAACTTCAACACATAATCTACAACAAACAAACAACACAAATGCAGAATGAATAACAACCATATGCAACACCTTTTCCCATCACCATCAATTGTCGAAACGTTGTGGTGTGCTTCTTCGGTAATTGATGGTGTTGTATCATGCATCAACTTAGGGTTTCATCCCCTTTCACTTTTCATGTCACAATGATATTGTGCGAGATTCTTTTAAACATAATTTTTTATGCACTATCAGTAAAGTCAATAAAACTAGTTCTACTTTTTTCTAGCCTTTTTCCATTCCCCTTGTTTTCTTTCCATTGATTTGATCCATGATAGAGGAATTAAGGCAAACTATCATGACATATTTGGATGCAATTTAACATTCTAGCATTTTAAACATTTTATTTTAGCCTTCACATTGTAGTCATACCAATCATTTAATAAAAAATGAATAGTTGGTAATGAGTATTTAGAGCAATAGACCACAAATAGGGTGAACCATATCACATCCCCATACTAATTAAATTGGTAAATAATATATTTTTGAACTCTCATGCCCACCTAGTCCAAGTATTTACACCATTATTTGATAATCAAATACCAAATTGGTCAAATCCTCAATACCATTACTTTTATCATGGTTAGTTATATTGAGTTTTGACTTGGTTATCAACTAGGTTATCAACTTGATTTCTAATAACCTACCAATTAATCATTGAATTTCTTATAATTGATTAATAACCTAACCAACTGATATTAAAATTTCAAAATCTAATAACCTACTTGGATACCAAGTATATCAACATGGTAGGGTAAAGATTATATAATATTAGTTATGTACAACCAATCAAATGCAATTCAATTGTCTAAAATGTAAAACCAAATTTCTTTTCCGTAATAAAATTGTACATATGTATTTAGAGAACTTGAACTTATTAAAAATAGGGTAGCATTCTTCATTCAAGTTCTCACTCAAGTTAGGCAAATTTTCTAGTTTGGTTCCAATGGTAGTTTCAAGAAAACTTGGAACCTTTTATTTAGATTCTCTAAGACTTGACATTATAATTTAATGTAAACTTGTTAAAATCCAAGAACCTACCAACATTGGTACTAACTTGGTGTTCTTGTTTTGTCCAAAGCCATTGTCACCTTATTTATTTTCAAGACATATATATTTTATTACCATTGATCTCTATGTTTTTCCAAATTCAAACTAGTAATTTGATTTTGGGCACTTCATATTTAGCAATATTGTTCCCATTTAAAAAATTTGCAAAAAGAAATATATGATAGGGTGGTACCCATACCCTACCCATCTACTATATATACATATACTTGAACCAACCTCATGGAAAATTTTCAGTGTTAATATAATTGTACACAATGGGTAAATAAATTGAAAAAATATATATATACCCTCTCCCAAGAATATATCAAAAACATTATACTCACACAACACTAATTGATTTTAATTCGAATAGGAAGTTGCTTCAAAGTTTGATTACGGGCCTAATTTGTCAAAATCTAACACATATAATTTATCTAATTGGGAAAACCAAAAACTCAATTAAAAAATGACCCAAAACCCAAAAATTGGGTAACATTGGTATTTACTAATGTTGTGCAGGTACCTAGATCCAAGTGTTAGAACTAGTAATTCTAGATCCAAGTTTCTAGAACCTAATTTGATCGAGTTTGTTTTTTATAAACCCAATGTAGGATCCTTACTTGTGAACCATTAATCACAATAAAATCAAGGTAGAACTTGGAACCTACTACTTGCATATTTTCAATAAACATCAAACCCCCAAAACCTCCGTAGATTTCAAGTCTAAAACAAGTCCAATTTTAGCTTTTAGGTTTTAATGTACTATTAAGGTTTAAGGTTTTTTCGTTTCTCAACCCATGACTTTCCTTTCAAGAGTTTTGCTCTTTTTGCATTTTGCAACAACTTTTTGTAAGAGCTTTATGTTTTTTCATTTCCTCTTGAAAGTTTTGTTTGAGTTGTAACTTTGCAGAAATTCATTAGTTTTATTTTGGTGGCAATGTCTTAAGAGTTTTTCTCTAGTTGTAACTTCGTAAGAGTTCACAATTCCATTGATTTGGCAATGTTCACTACTTTTGCTCTAGTGGCAACATATTTAGAGTTTTGCTTTGGTTGTAGCTTTATGATAGTTCGTTATAATTACTTTGGCCATAACATCATTGTATATGCGATTTGTGACAAGGGTTTATTAACTTCAACTTCATCTTGAGTATTTTTTCTCAATCTCATTTTTTTTCATTTTTTTTTTCTTCTAGGGATCAACTCAAGTTTTAAAGATAGTCACCAACATGATTTTGTGCTAATTTTGAATTTTGACACTTGGATCTTGTCAAGTTGGAACTTTATAGTAGTTTGCATCTATGTTATTCATTTCCTCTTGAAAGCTTTATTTTAGTTAACTTGTTGGCAATTCACTATAATTACTTTGGTGGGAATGTCATTACATATGTGGTTTGCAACAATAGTTTCACAACTTTAGCTTCATTAGGTATGTTTTTTCCATTTTTTTTTTCTGTTTTTTTATAGAGATTAACTCAAGTTTTTTTACACATAAACTCTTTTTTTCTTTTCCTTTTTTAAAGAAGAGATCAACTCAATTTTTAATTGTACAAAGATGGTAACCAACATAAAACCAATTCTTGTTATTTTGTAAAATAGAATAAAAATTAAATTTATAGTTTGTTATTAGTGCTTCCATTGTTGTTGTTGTTTCTACTTATGTTGCTACAGGTGCTTCTTTTGTTGTTATTTCTATTATTATTACTACTTTTATTATTGTTGCTCTAGGACTTGCTTTTGTTGTTGTTACTTCTACTCTACTACTACTACTTCTATTGTTGATGTTTTGGGTGTTTCTATTGTTTGACAAACTTATCCTTGGGTGTTACCACTAAGAATGTCACACCCCAAATTTCTAGGACCCATCCAACTTTAAAACAACACAAGACTCACATAAAGAAAGTTTTTCATTTTAAATATTTATCAAAAGGTTACCCAAGTCATGTAGAATTCAAAACTCAAATTAAATTTACAAAAAATGTGTTTTGATGTGGAAAATGAATGCATAAGGAAAAAGTTTCAAGAATGTCACACGAAGGATTTTTTTTATCAAGAACATTAAAGGAATCTATTTTTTGGGAAATTTTCTTGGATGTTATTTTTTGAGAATATTTCAAATGCCAACCTACTTGATATCTTTTATAGATAATTGATTCAATCAATTTTGATTTAGTTATGAATTTTTAGAATCAAGATTGTGAAGCCTCAAAGGGCCATTGATGTTAAGAACACAAATGATAACCATTTTCCCCTTTTGTTATTTTAATAACTAGTTTGGATCATTCCTTTGTGCATATACTAAATAAACAAGAAAAAATATCTATTATGTAAGTGTGAGGACATTTAAAAGAAAAAAATTAGAAATTGGGCCAGGAATGGGTTAAAAATGGTTCAATAATCAAAATGTTAATGCATGTTATATGTTTTTGGGTGTTCATTATTTTTCATGAGTGTGTGCATAGGTGGGGAACACATAGCCCACCTAGTTCAATCAAATAAACTAATATATAAATAGATGATTTATTTCTTAAATTGGGTCCAACTTTCCTATGATTTTGGTAAGGTGGTTCCTACTGGTAGCACCCAAAAAAAAGTTTGTCGTGCTACTACTTTAATTGATCTTATTGTGGGTGCTTCTACTATTGTTATTTCTATTAATACTACTTCTATTGTTGTTGCTATAAAGGTTTCTAGTGTTGCCACTTCTATTGTTGTTGTAGTAGGTGCTTTTGTTGTTATTACTTCTATTGTTGTTATTATTTATACTATTACTCCTACTTCTATTGTTGCTACGGGTGTTTTTACTATTGTTAATTCTATTGATGTTCCTACTTCTACAACTACTACTCCTTTTACTATTGTGGATGCTTTTATTGCTACTGATGTTGTTACTTATATTATTACATGTGCTTCTATTGTTGTTGTTGCTTCAACTTCTGTTGCTACTATTACTTCTACTTCAACTACTAGTATTATTGTTGTTATTGTTGTGATTATTATTACATTTGTTATTATTTGTTGGCTATATTTCATAACTTTTTGTGGTTAATGTATGTAGTTATAAGGATGGCATCACAAAGTGCGACAATTGAAATGTATAGTGCACATGATGAATTAGTGTCATCATGTAATGTCGCCCCAATTGCATCGCCCCCCTATTGGATCAAAAGAGGCACCTAATCTTGATATGGAAGCAATTTGGCAACTTTTCATTTCACAACTCTGAGCTAATAAAAAATTATGGTACCCTTTCCATCGCACCTTTGATTACTAGGGGTTGTTTTGTTGTTAATGGGCTTGTTGCAATAAATTCTTGCAATCCACAATTACTATGATGTGTTGTATGTCACCTTTCTATGAATAACGTACCCGCTGGTTCTTTATTCTTTAAAATAACCAGTTAAATTGACAACCATCAGTATGGAATTTTAAAAATCTAATAACCTACTTGGATGATCAGATTATCATCCAGATAGGATATCAATCTTTAAATACTAATACTAAATCTTTAAAAACTATATACATACATATATAACCCTATAACCGGCGTATAATTGGCAGGTTAAAAATAATTATTCACAGGTTATTTGATAACCTACCCTTATGCAAAATTAACAGTTATCACCCAGGCTTTTCTGTAACTTATTTGGCACCCAAATTATTTTGATGCTGATATACTATCTGGTCCCCAAAAAAAATCAAGACAAAAAAACCTACCTAGTGGTTATTAAAAAACCAATAATTAGCCAACTCAGGTACTGATCTTTGATAGCTGGATTCTACTATGTTAACCTAATTTCAACAGGTTTCTAAGAAGGGTAAAGCACTCCATTGACAGCAACATGGTTGTAACCACCCTATAGCCTAGGGCAAACCGCCTGCCTGGGCTCGAGAGAGCTTAAACCTCCACCCTCAGCCATAGGGAGCTCAAAACCATAATGCTCTAAATGGAGTACCTTACCCTGTAAATGATTATGAATGTAGGACCTAAATGCCGGTGCACCTATGGCATAGGGTTGCCTCTCTAGATTCTGTAATTGTAGAAAAGGTGTGTCCTTTAGAAAAGTAAGCATTGTAAATTATACCAAACAATGTGTGAGAAGCTTAGTATGCTTGTCCAATACACCATGTTTTCATTCTCCTTTGGAATTGGTAATCTCCGCCCTGCATACCTATCTCCTCTCTCTCTCTCTTCCTTGTTCCCACTCATGAGTCCTTTTCCAAAACATATCTGCCACAGAGTATTGGTGCTAACTAGTTTATTAGCAACTATCCCTCACCTGTTGATAAGCTCTTTGCTGCTGGATGCAATTGTCCTAGCATAACCAGCATGACATATCCCACATGGGGATTGTGGATGTCTGGACTCCTCCCTCCGCCCCCGGCCCCCCAAATTGAATGAATGTCAGAGCTATAGCTTGATGCTAGTGTATGGCAATTTTGTCCCTGTAGGGTGCTGCCCAACGAGCGGGGTGTTCCTAAACTAAGTGCCCCACAAGACAGAGCACTTACTTTGACATGGCTTACAGTTTGCAGAGGACTGATTCTGTTTGATATTGGGCCCTCCTGATATCCTGAACAAATTCTGCTGGTGCTTTATGCATATTACAGACCCATACATGAGAAGGGTGATTTGAACTTTGAACGACTGTTGGGCGGTTCTCACTAGACCCCCAATTCTCACAACCAAATGATATTACCAAAGGTGATAACCGGTTTGAGAACCAGACTGAAGGTTCTCACTTGGGTGAGAAGTGAGAACCAGACCCAATGAGAACTGGTTATCCTTTAAATTATTTTTTGGAGAACCAGGTCAGTTTTCTACACAAACCAGAACCCGGTTCTCAGCTTAGTAGTTAGATTAGGGTTACTATTAGGTTAGTTTAGGGTTTAGGTTAGTAGTAAGATTAGATTAGTTTGTAAGTGGTGATGCCCATTGCATAAAAATCCCTTTGGGGTTAATCATTATTAATCAAGAATTGTTTTGTGTTGCTCTTTGCATTGATCCTTTGAGTTGTTCTTTGCATTGTTCCTTTGTGTTGCTAGTGTTATTAGTTCATCACGTTGCTTTGGTATTATTGGTTTGTCACCTTGCTTTTGTTGTTGTTAGTTCATCACATTGCTTTTGTTGATGTTGGTTTGTTGCATGTTTTATTTGTTCCATTGCTTAAATTTGTCACATTAAATTTGTTAATGTTAGTTTGTCACATTGGTATGGGTTTGTCATGTTGCTTCTATTGTTGTTGGTTCATCGCATTGCTTCTACTACTCCTAGTTCATTGCATTGCTTCTATTAATGGTGGTGGTTTGTCATGTTGCTTATTTTGTTGTTAACTTGTTGCGTTGTTAGTCCTATTACTATTGGTTTGTTGCATTGTTGGTCTTGTTGTTGATTCATCATGTTGTTGGTGTAATTAGTTTGTTGCATTCCTAATGATGTTGGTTTGTCACATTGTTGGTCGTGTTGTTGGTTCATCATGTTCTTGGTCATGTTGTTGGTTTAGTGTGTTATTAATGTTATAACTAATCTATCACATTCCTCCCAAGTTCTTACCTAAACTCCTTTATTGTTGTTCATTTGCATTGTTAGTTGGTATTTTCATTGCATGTGTTTTGGTGAGGTACTACCTCCATTACCATTGCCTTGCAAGTGGTGAGTTGGTGGTCCCTCACATTGTTATACACCTCCTGTTACTAAGTACTCAGCATCACCATTTAACCCCCCTGGTGATGTTGCTGCTTTGTCACATAATTAGTGTTATTGTTTGTTCGTTGTGTTGTTTATGCCATGGTGATGTATTACCCACCTCCCATTTCCTTGTGTAAGTGGTGGAGTTCTTCTACAATAAAAAAAGGAAAAACAATTGCATATGTTTACAAAAAAGTTTAAGGAAATTTTTGAATAATTTGAAATTATTTTTGTAAATGCTTACATTTTAGGTTACAACTTGTAGGGTAAGTTTTGGTCTTTTGGATTATCATACACCATGTTTGGATTTTTTTTTCCATCTCAAAGTTGCATTTTCAAGATTATTAAAATTGAAAATGGTTTAGTCTTTTGAAAATGAAAATATGATAAGTGAAAACACATGTGAAGTGTTTATGAATGATGTAATGGAAGAAAAATATGAAATAAAGCCTAGTCTTTAAACTAAAAACAACCAAAACCCAAAAAATATAAATAAAACAATGAATTTTTTTTAAAAAAATGACATGTTGAAAGAACAATGTGGAATTCACATGGTAGAAATTTTTTACATTGGGTTTTTTTTTGTGAATCATAAAAAAAATGCTAATGTGAAATGCCCACATACCATGAAATGTATTATTTGTTATAGTAGTATAATCATATACTATACAACAAATGAAATAATAATATTGAAAAAACCTCTGAATGCAAACCATTTTATTATTGCAAAAATGTTTGAGAAGGAAGTAAACAATCCATTGAGAGGAGAAGTGGAAAAACAACTTGCAAAGAAAAAAATCAAATCCATTTGGCAATGTTATTGTCAATTGTTTTATTGCCAAATAACCTTTCCAAAAATATCATATGCAACCAAAAAAAAAAATTGAAAATATGGGCTTGTTGATGTTAAAAATCATATGCCCATGTAATTTGTTGAAAGTATGTGGATGAAGTGACTATGTTTTCATTTATGTCCAAAAAACAATTTTCTTTTAAAAAGTAGTTTTCATAATAAACATTCTTGGAGTTGGTGGAAAAAATTAAACAATTGTATGTTTTCCTAGCTTTGGTAGAATGTAATTTTGCAACAACAAGTTTTGATATGTCAAAAGGAGCGCGTGACATATTTGCCCTTGTGATTAACTTTTAAAGAGTTGATTAGTAGCCAAACATGTTACACTTGGTCTTTTTGAAGCTATAAATACATCTAGGAAAACTTTGGCCAAAAACTTGATTAAGTTATAATAAAAATTTAAGTTGAGAAAATAAATTATTGCTTATGTGAAAGATGAAGGGTCTAACTTGAGCACAATGACTTCTCCATTGAAAATAGTTGTAAATTGTGACATTTTGGGTTTAGAGGAAAGTTATCAATGCACTTACTTTGGGCATGCATTCTCCAAGGTTTATCAATATGTTACAACAAATGAAAAAGTTTGTAAAGACTTTATATATGTTTCTATTAAGATTCCATGTAGAAGTGTATAATTTGGTCAAATTCTTTTGGGAAAGGTTGACAAAATTGCATGGAACAAGGCATGTGTTGAATCTAGTTTGGCCCCAAGGAAGTTAAATACATCGATGAAAACAAGGTAATTTTTTTATCTAGTGTATGGTTGCAAAGAAATATATATGTGTTGCAATTTTTATAATTAATTTGAATTAATAGTAAGTTCTCACAAATTGTTTTTATTTTTTGCAAATTTGTGAAAAAAAACTATCATCTTTTAAAAGGCATTACAATTTCAAAAAACAATTATTCTCTATTATAATAGGTAAACTATTATAATATGTTAGGATGACTACATGAATGTTTTTTCCTTTGACATGGCACATCCCTCAAATCATTGCTGATGTCTTCTCTTTTGTTATGTTAGATTGTGTTTTTAATAAATCTAGATGTCATTGGTTGTTAAGCGATGTTTTAAATTTTGATATCTCCATTTGTTTGAAATTGAAAGAAGAATTTCAAATTTCAAATTCTTTTGATAATTTTATGGAAAAGGAGTCCATTGTTGTTCTTGAGGTAGGTTTTTTAGCCTCTAACATTAGAATTTTTTTTTTTTTTGATGTTTTAGATTTAATTTTTAATTTTTTTGGGAAAGTATGAATAAAAAAAAATCATAACGGGTAAAAACATGCAAAGAGGAGCCAACAACAACCTCTTGACTCACCATAAGTAGT
>Ga0209208_10007123_pt1 | contig 15276 bp, 14 predicted proteins | sample S1TSphfallax_3_FD_187694 | JGI IMG/M metagenome (GOLD analysis project Ga0209208, IMG submission 187694) | Host-associated microbial communities from peat moss isolated from Minnesota, USA - S1T2_Fd - Sphagnum fallax MG (SPAdes) (version 2) | ecosystem: Host-associated > Plants > Peat moss >...
TGGATTAGATGTAACATCTTGTTTTCAAATTTCAGGGTTTAATACCCAATCTGGGGTTTATGGTCTATGAATCCTGTATCAATTCTCTACTGATTCTCTAGAGTCTCTGCAGAAGTTTGCACACTAGAATGTGCATTGGAACTTCCATCTTTTTGAGAATTAGGAGTAACAAGCTGAGCTAAAGTGGGCAATGCGGCAAAACAGGATTCTCTCATTAGAATGAGAAGGTTTAAAAGGTTTGAATTGAAGGTTACATGTAGGTAGGCAAATGTGTGGAGTTTTTGTTTGCAACCAAGGTTAGATTATAGGCAGAGATCATGATTAATTCACAAGGTGTTAAACTGTGGTTTACCTGTTTACAATCCCAATTGATTTCAAGTTTCTGGGTATGTAGATGGCAAGAGAAAAAAATGCATGGTGGCAAACTATTTGCAAAGAATTCTTTTGATTGTCATACAAACTGTTGATTCTGAGCAGTTTCTATTTTGGGTTTGTTGATGTAGCATCATTAATGCATTAATCAGTGACATGATTTGTAGATAACTCTCCAAAATGTAGAAAAGTAACAAAAAACTGCCCCAAGACTGAAAAATGTTGTCAGGCAGGTAATTTTTTTTTGAGAAATTTAATATGTTCCAAGAAATTGTGAAAAACAATTTTGAAACTTTTCATGATTTTTTAGCTGTTTAGAAGAAAAATCAACCAGATGCAAAATTTGTTGCCAAAAAAGGCACTAATTCCAATGGTATTCTGATATTTAGTTTCTTTGATATTTTGCTGCAAACTCCCATATTGAAAGAACATAATTAATACCAGTAGATTTAATCTAGATCTCAAGCTTTTCTCTGCTTGCTTATCAATCTTTGAAACTCCACTGGTTTTTTTCCAATTGTCAGTGCATATCAAACCACCTTCATGAACTCTCTCTCACAATCTTGCTTCAAAAGCACCTTGGAATCTGAATCTTTGATTGTTCTCAACCCAACCCTCAGGCTCCAGGATCTGAAGAAAAAGGAATTGAAGCATTCCAATCTCTCCTCCAAACCTCCTTGAGTAATATAACCTTCCAGTGTAGGATTATCTAGTGAAGAGAACTTCTGGTTTGTGCTTTTGAGGATGAGGATTGCAATCAATATATTAGAGACCACATACAATTTGTGGTCTCTAATATACAACAAATAAAACTAGTACCTGCTACAACCAAATGATCACGGTAAAAAAATTAGTTCCATTTGGTTGTAGCAGGTTCTAATCTTTTATTTATTTACAAGAGACCAAATGCAAGGATCTTCACTTGCGTTGTACAACTTCTTAAATTACAGTTTTGCTGCACCTGCACTGGTTCTCTCATCAGGCTGTTGCTGGAGAAGCTTCAAAGAGTTGTTGATGTTCTCTTTTTATCTGACCCCTTTGCTGGAGTTTTAAGCCATTAGCGATGCAGTGTGTAATACAGCAGTTGAGTCATAATTTTGATTGCATACTGCAGCAGCCATTCACCTTCAATCATGCCTTCCGAAGGGGATGTATAGTTTTACTACAGTTCCAAGCCTCCCTTGAATAGTAGGTTCCAGTGAAATCCTCATTAATCTTGCATGAGCTTCCCTCAAAATAAATGTTCCCAACAACAACACAAAGGTGTAGTGATGATTTGTGCTACTGAAACATGCAAAAGAATCACATCATGTCAAGATGATTGAAGTTACATTCTCAAGGTGGGAAGGTTAATTGGAAAACTTACTAGTTTGTTGAAGCTTCAAGTTCTGTAACAACACACCCTTCTCTCACACTTGATGTTTTCAGCTTCACCAAACAGCTCCAATTGATCATGTACACATTTCTTTTGGAAGTCATTGTTTGCCTGGTGATTTCTCAACTTCCTACTAATGCCTCTTGCTAGCTTGCATCATCTTCTACTTACAGTTGTAGATCTTCAATCGAATGTTTCCTTCCCCACTGACAAAGATATCAGCATGTTTTCTAGTCAAAGAAAGCAAATGATTTGAGGCCATAATACAGTTTTGATGGCAATTCCGCCTACGTATCAGCTGTAGCTTTATGCAAGAATTCATCAATCTTGACCAGTAGACCTAGACTGTCATGCTTGGAGACACAGGGATGGTGGGTGTATGAACTTGTCAGGTGGTCTTGACCATGATAAAGAACCAGATGCATGATGCAGGCATGGCTGTCTTGTTGCAGAATGTGTCTGCATGAAGGATATCTGTCAGACCCTGGTGCTTGGTCTTCCCCAGAGTGAACCAAGCCAGAGTTCAATCTGTAAATGCTCCTCCGCAAACCCTGCCATATCCAACTTTCAAACTCTTTTTTCTTCATGGAGATATGTAAGCTAAGCCAGTGGCTCTGCTATTGGAATTTAGCAGAATGAAATGTCACTTTCATATGAGAAACAACTTCTCAATAGAGAGATGTAAGCAATTGTTCACAGAAACATGTCTAGAATATTACTGGTCCACTTCCTTCTCTTGCTTGTCATGATGGAATAAATCTGACATGAGATTTGTGGATTAGTGCTTCTGGTCAGGCTGACATAATGGCAGAAATTTGCTGAGGATTGCAAGCAATTTACCTGAAAAAGAACTTGTATGCTCTGTACATGTTCACTGTCCAGGAGATTGGCATTCAACAAAGCTGTTAACACGGACACAACTCCAGGTGTGATATTCTCTGTCCATTGGAGGTTTGCTATTACCTGACTCATAGCCTGAGGATTGAAAACTGATGCCAGCCAGTCATAAGAGGGACACATTTGCAGGATGGCTGAAACAAGAGGGGCTATGTAACAGTTTTTGCCATAGCAAATTGTGGAGCCTTGTCTATGAGGCAAAGAGAGGGTTGCCATAAGATCCTCTGCCAACATGCGGAACCAAGGGCTTCCTTGAACTACAGATATCTGCTGCAGGTTGAGGCAGTTGGTGGTAAGAAGTTGTGACAAGCAGAAAGAAGCATTTGCTTGAAGGAGTTCATTGTCTCCAAAGAGAGATTCTTGGAAAATCATAGTCAGAGCCTTAAGATCACTTGTTGATGCTTGGACAATGCTCTTTTTAGATGTGCTAGAATGATTCTCATGTCTGCTGGTGCCTGAGAGTTGTGAGAATATCTCCACAAGGATAGATGATGCCAAAATCTTGATGGGATGTGGTCCAAAGTGGAGAATTCTGCACAGATCCTTATAGATGATAGTTGTCTGATGTACTTTGGAAACAGGTAATTTCTGAAGGTTTTCTGTTGAAGCATTTGACAAAGCTTCAGAATTCAAGTTACTTTGATTCTCAGGTTGCTGAGATCTTTGTCTGAAAGCACTGGCATGGAAGCACCATTCATTGGTGTCAGAATCCTCAGTCAGGAGTCAGAACTTGGACAAAACACTATGGACTATTATGAGTGAGCAAAAAATCCTCTTTGTGATCAACACATCCTTTAACTGACTTAATACCAACCAAAAGCAATGTTATGTACTTACCCATGATTGAAACCACTGAGTCTTTCTGCACTACTAGCTAAAATGACAAGGTAACCATGTGAAAGCTTACCATCTTAACCACAAAAGATGGAACTGTAGAGATGTGCCTAAGGCAAGTCCTTCATCTGTGCCCATATTCTTGAGTCTGCCCGCAGGCATATTTGATGCTGTTGTGATCTGCAGCTCCAGAACTGCACAGAGCTCTTCACTTGAACAGATTGCATCTGATGCTCCCATAAGGAAGGTGAGCTCAGCAGATTTGTGCAATATAAGACTAATCAAATTGAGGAGAGGCATAAACCAAGTTTGGTTTACACTCTTAATCATACTCCTTGACAATAAAAGCAGCACCAACTGCATCCAGTGAGCCTCAAGTTAGACTCTCAACACAGTGCAACATCAACAATCTCCATCCTAACCTGAGGAGATCAGCAGGGGATAACTTTCAAAGTGTTCAAGATTTTGTAGTTGGTGAGGGACTCCCATGGAGCCTTATTAGCATACCACCAAGAGGAATTCACTCAGAATTCTTCAACCACCTAGGCTGAGATATGAATACTTGAGTTTACGACAGATTTTGAAATAACACAAGCAGTGATTGATTAGTCCATAACAATCATGGTACCTGGCCAGCAATGTCAATCCAAGAAGTAGCCTCTCTGGAACCCATTTCTTTGTTGAGGAAGAACAAGGTGTGAAAGAGAAGCTCCAGACATGATACAATGGTTGCTGAAGGTGCTTTGCAACTTTGCAAAAGCATGAAGTTCTGCAATGTGCAAAGAACACCACTTTTATGCATTCTATAAGCAGACATTGGGCATGTTCTCACAATCTTTGTGAGAGTATGCGCAATGACTTTAATATCATCGTATTTTCCCCTGGTTACCCTCTCACAAAACAGGGCAACAATAATTTCTGTAACGCAGTCATCTTCCTCAAATAGTTCTGCAAGAATTTCTTGGCCACCATCTTTCTCCTCATCAGCTCTGAACATCAGGAAAAGTTGCTTTGAGTTGATTTCATGAAGGCATTTCTTCTGAAGGATCCACCTCAGGACATGCTTTGGAGTATCTGATGAGATGAAGGCAGTGTTATCTGCACACTGTAAAATGTTAAGCAGAACAGTTTCGGCTTCCATGCTATATAGACCACAAGTTTGGAGGCTGTCCCTTGCACTTACATATATGACAAGAAACTGCTTGAGGACATTGGGAGCGGCAAAAATCTTCATCATTGATGAGACATTGTTGGCAAGAAGACAATGTTCCAGGGTGGCAATGAACAGGTCATCTTCAGCAATCCTGCATCAACAGAAGCTCTCGTGAGCTCCACACACAAGCTTGAAAAATGTGCTAAGATCACCATCTTCAAACCACTATAAGCATATGATGATGATGAGCAAACAACTGACACCCAAGTTCTAAGTGCACAACCTTGAAGATCAACATTCAAACCAAATTTCTGCAAAACGACTAACCAACTTCAAATGTGCCAAATCTGTTGTTGTATGTAGCACAATACTACATCCTGATTGTTTTCTCAGCTTCACTCACACCACTACATTGCTACACTACAGATGTCAAATGTTTCAACATGTAAATTTCAACAAGAGAGCATTTGAGAGATTGCAAAGCAGTGGATTCCACTACTGAAGACATTTTTCAGCATAGAGGCAAGACAATTTGACCTGTTGTCATGTAATTGGCTTGCATAGAAGATAGCAATGATCGCCTGATGAGACTCTGTTCGTTGCAAATCATCGAAGCCTTTTTCTTCAAACAGCACCAGAAGGTCATTCAGATCTGATGGCAAGTATGGTAAGGCTGCCCTGATGAGTTGTCCAGAAGAAGTAAGTCTATCAATCATGACACTGATGAAGAAATATGCAGTCTGCTTCAAGTTCTCTGAAGGGAAGCGAGCCATGGTATCAAATGTCAGTCTGAACCATGATGACAAGGCAAGCTTTTTTGCCAATCCACCTGCACTTGCTGAAGTTTCATGTTGAAGGATCATACTTAAGGTTGCGAAGATGGTTCTGAACGTGTCTTCATCCTTTACTCTGTCAATGTGTGCTGTGAAGACATAAAGGAGATGCAAGTCGCACAGTTCTAACAGTGCTTCCAAAGAGCAATTTGCAGCATTTGCGTCCTCAAGTGCCTGCTTTTGATAGAAAATGTAGGCAGCTTGTAGGAGGCATGTTGAGGATTTCAGACCCCCATGTTCTATGCTGTAACTCTTATCCTCAGATATGCACATGATTGCACATGTCACAGCTTCTAGGAGTATCTTGGGAAAGTCTGGATGCTGCCTGGTGCAACAAGGGGTGGTGGACAGGAGAGCGACAAGAGTGGAACAAGTGGCATTCAAAGTTTCAGGAGAGAGTCCATAGCCACTTGCATTGGAGATTGAGTGGCCTTTCAACAGATTACAAAACTGATTGAGCAGAGTTGCCAGATGGAGCATGAGTCGCTTGGCTTGGGTAGCTGTGATGATGAGCCCAGGATGATTGAACAAACCTACTGTTAGAACAAGGAGGGTGTCCCTTAGTACATTACCAAAGGCTGAATGTAAGGAGTGTTCCAATACCCGAATAACAGGCTCAAGACCAAGTGAAAACCGACTGGAGAATTCCTTTTGTGCTGTTGAAAGTGCAAGCAAAGCATGCATGGCCACTGCAACCACAGGCTCTATGTCACCTGCAAGGAAAAACCATCGAATATGAGACTGTGGAGCCCTCTGTATGCTGCTAACTGGACATTTGTAACAGATAAACAAACATACAACAATCTGAGCTCACAAAGGCTGCTGCAACAGATTGTAGCATTATGCTTATGATGCTGACCTGATGCTTGCAGTAACTCAAAAATATAGTCTGTGAGACCCTCTTCCACACATGTCTGAAGCTCCTTGGTCATAACTGCTCCATCAGGACAAACATGGCAGATCAACTGAAGTGATGTGACTTGGATCTCAATGTCTGAGGACATGAGTGATCTCTTGATGGCCTCTGCAAAAGTCCTTATAAAAGCCGGAGTGAAACATTGTTCTCGTGGCAAGGAAGAACCATCCATCATCACTGGTGGGAGACTGATATTGAAAATGGAACCCTGAGCTAAGATAGTCAGGAGAGCTGAAATTACCACACAAAACATGAAGACCAGGTTAGATCTATGTCAGGTGTTTGGAGAGTCTTGAGATTCTTTCTACTGTGGAGTATTTCAGGTTAGCAAATTATACAACATGGGACATCTCAATGATCAAATCTGCAAAAGAAGTGGATCATCCTAGAACATGCGCATTTACACTCAGTTAGGGTTTAGGGTTAGTGGATTACCAATGCTGTTTGTCTTCAATCCATCACTCTCTGTCTTTGACAAAGCATCTACTGCAATGTGGATCAAAAGTGGGCAAAATTTCCGAAGTTCTTCAGTTCCATCTTCAAGCACAGCTAGTTTGCTGAGTACAAAAAGAATCTCCTCTTGCACAGTTTCGTCATTGCTGCATGCATCCATGATTTGCAACCATAGAGTAAAGACTTTTGTGGCATAAGAGGAGCAGATATATCTACTTTCTGCTGCTTTTTTCAAGTAAAATGTCCTGTGCCTCATTCCTGAAACTCGGATAGGGGGATTTCAAGTTCAAAGGTACGTTAGCTCAGTTGATTTTCTGAAGGAGGAAGTGGAGCCGGAGACTGCTTCTTGAGGTTGCCGTGGAAGCTGCATGGCAGATATTATGTTGTGCACGAAGCCTTGCTTAATTTTCATGACTTGCGGCACACGATTGTCGTGGTTGCGGTGACGTTCCAACAGAAGTCCCATGGCATGTAGCTGTCAAAACAAACAGAAATACAGGGAAAGAGTCAAGTCAGGAAACACGACAAGAGGGCCGGCAGATCATGGCCTCTGCAGCTACCACCAAATTGCGATCTGGCCACCTTGAAGAACGCGATGTCACGCAACAGTTTCTGTGATAATTTGTCACGATCCTGCAATTTGCTAGTTCTTATTGCGAGCAGCTTTGCCTTCGCATTTCAGATTACAGACTTCGGCGACTTACACTGAAGCGATGGCTCCTGTGCCACCGAATAGTTCTGGAGCTTAGGTGCAAGGAGATGTGTGCAATAAACTCTTCAAGCAAAGGTCCTTCGTCGTCTGCAGCAGCCAATCTACACATGTTCAAGATGATGTCCACCATTGAGACAAGGAGAGCTTCATCGGTACAGCAATTACAGCTGCCTTCGCATAATGGCGCGACGAGGAAGTGACGGTGATGTTGCATAAGAGTATTGCGAAACAACACGTCATCCTCCAGAGCCAGTAAAAACTCGGTGAGAGCACGAGCACGAAGCGTGACGAAGGCTGTGGAGTTTGTCACGGACTCTGCAATGCAATGCAGACAAATGAATCCACGATGTACGAGTGCAGGAAGCAGCAAGGGCGGTTGATGCCCCTGCACACAAGTCATTGGTGCAATGCGTTATTGCTCTTTCTGATCCGTCATTTCCTTAAACTGTGTTTTTCACATGCAACGAGACGGTCACGCAGTTGCGCCATACATTCTGTTGCTGTACACAACCGCAGATCGGAGAGATTGTTCGCGACGCGGGATCCACTCTTAATTTCTCCTTCCTCCCTGTTCCCAAATCTTCCTCTACTTGTTGCAAAAGATCACTGGGAAAGAATCCGGACAAAATTCTCGCTTCTTGACTTGTTCGACGCCCAATTTTTCAAGCCGCTGCAAGTCGTTGAAACAGATCCTTCACGTTCTAGATGATCCAAACAACAGTTTCCCAGTACACTCGGGCTTTTTTAGCCAAAAAAAAATGCTCAACAACTACAACATGATGTGTCGTCGTGCAGGAGATAGATTTTCTTAGGAATTTCTTCTTGCAGCTTTTTCTTGTTGAACAACGTTCTTCCAAATTTTCGGTGTTGTTGAAAATCCTCGCGCATTTCTTTCTTCCCAAATTCTCTCGCGCGCGCTCTCTCTCTCTCTCGCGATCGTCACGACGTTGCCTTGTCGCTACCGCAGTAGGCCTAACTGGTCCAGTGCACTGTGGGGGCGGTTCTTTGATATTTGACTAACCTCCGGTTTTTGTATTCGAAAATGCAAAAACAAAAACTGCCGGTTCCTGTTACTTGACTTTTCAAGGTTTCCATAGGTTTTGTTTATTTTCACATCACAATATGGAGTCCACACTGCTCTGCTTCTGCAACCTGGGAATCACAATCATGCAAATCATCACTATCACTGCCACCTAAACATCACAATTAAAGCATACTGTTACTTTCACTTGAGATCACAGAGCGGCTGCTCTGCTTCTGCAACCTGGAGATAACAAAGTAGGCAATTTGTTGCTTTCACCTTGGAACATGGAGCCACTGCCACTCTGCCTCTGCAACCTGGAGATCACAACAAGGCAACTTCACCTGGATTCCATGAAAATTCATGGTGTAATGGAAATGAGAAAACAAGCAATTTCGCTTATAGAACTCCACCATCAAAGTTTGACCACTCAACAGCCTAAGCAATATACTCCTGGTAGCCATCACATCCAAAACTTGCTGGAAGGAATCATCTTACCTGACATAGCAATTTCACCAAGAAGCAGGAACTGGACACCATGCAGAAAGAAATGCTGCTTGGAATCTACAAATTGCAACTTTGATCTTTCTTCTCATGCTCTTCACTGCATACAAATCTGTCGCCCCATGTGTTTCCTGCTAGTCTACCATTGCTTCGTTGTGCTACTTCCTGGAATCTGTCAATGCTACACAGTAGTATGAGGATGTCCTTTATACAAATTGCTCCTATTCTGGGTTGATCTGAAGCATGGGAGCCAACTTGCCAGCCCCACATATAAGGGACCTTTTAGTCCCTGTATAGAGAGCCTCATGATCATCAAGGTTATGAACTGGATCTGTGATCCTGATCCAAAAGAATCTGACTGTGATGAGCTCCAAGCTACAAGAAGCTGCAATTTGAAATCAAAAGCACCAAGCGAGAGCTCGTACCTGCTGTGGACCCTAGTGCTCAATTTCTTGCAACAAAACTACATTCCAAAATATGATACTCAACATGTTGCAATGTAACAGTCATTCTGGACTTACACATTGCAACAATCATGCCAGCTCTTACACTTTCCATTATAGAAAAAGGTCTGTACCAATTGAACTGGTCAATGGTCAAAACAAGTGAAGCTGTCAAAAACAAAGACGGAACAGAGAAAAAAGAGAGATGTACAATAGGTGTTCTATGACAAGGGACAGAAAAAGGACTCCCTCCACAAACACAATAGGAAGTACAAATTAGAGAACCATGATCAAATTGAAAGAGAAGGAAAGTGCCTTCAAAAAAGCAAGTACAAAGGGGAACTAAGCCCAAGCTGATATGAACAGGAAACCTGAAAAACATTATATTTACTGTTGATGCAGAACTAGTAAGCCAACACAATCCACCCCATGCTCCAGCCCAGCACTAGCCCTGCACTGGCAAGGGTGAGGCCAAGAGCAAATGCAAATCCTAGAGTACAACCCACAATGATACCAGCCCCAGTCTGTCTATAGGATGCTGGAACATTTCCAGGAGGAGGATCTTTATCAGGCTGGATAGCTGAAAAGTGCCTGTGTGTTTGGTGGTGAGCCTGCTTCTTGCCAAATTTTTTCCAGTGATTGCTGGACAGGCGTTCAAGGGCAGCAAAAGGAGAGAAAAACCTGCGTTGAAGCCAAGCAGCAGCTTGCTGATTTTTAAGATACATTTTCAGCCGGGTATTTTCAGCTTGCAGGGAGGTAACCCACTGACGGTAAGTTAGTGAAAGAGAAGCCTCTTGGAAAAAGAGCTTTGATAGTTTCTTGTATTCTTGCAATGTTTGGTCAGCCTTCTTCTCTGCCTCTCTTGCCCGGGTCTGAGAATGGCAGAGAGCTTCCCCAAGTGGCCCTGACCCTTTGCCAGGACTACTGCTAATGGAACCTCCCCCACCACCACTCCAGCTTGTATTTCTGTTATCAGCACTGCTGCATTTTTCATAAAGAAATCTGGTCAGTTGACAATGCAAATTTCACACTCAAGAAGACTCTTTAAAAATCACTATCTTAAGCAGTGTGGAACAGATTTACATCCTCATTGTATGTAGTTTCTTGTCAACTTCTTGCAATTGTATGGTAAAGACTCAATCAACCACCAAATCTGCAGTGTTGAGACAGCCCTCACAAACAAACCAGGTTTGACCTTTGAGAAACGAAATTCCTCTTTGACCACAACTGAAAGCCAATAATTTTCACTATTCTCAAAATTTGAGGTAACCTTCTCATCAAAAGATTTGACTGCATCATGATTCCATTCAGTAGCTAGACAGAGGCCTGAACCAGAAAGCAATACTCAATGGAGGGCTGTCAGTTATATACCTGACGCTACGGCTGCCACGATGAGGGGGAAATGTATTGGGAAGGGCTGGAATGGCAAGAGGCTGAGAGCTTTTGGGGAAATGGCATGTTGAAGGCTTTGGGCTCAGTTTTGTGGATGCAAATGGGGAAGCTGGTAGTTTCAAGCTCTCCAGAAGAGTGGGTTCACCAGCTTGCAGAATGGCAGCCATCAAGCTCTGATCCATTGATCCTGAAATCCCTAGGGCAGTCTCATCCATCACATCGCAGCTCTCCAACGGTGTCTTCAGAACAGGCTTTGACTGTGGTGTTGGAAGATCACAGTTTTGTACACGTTCTGCACCCTTCTGTGCAACTAGTGCTGCCAAGGCTTCCTTGTTGGCTGTTCGCCACGAAACCCCAGCTTTGACTGGAGAGGACTTTGCAAATGCATCTCCAGGTGATGCCACAACAGTTTCTTCCAACTTGAGAACACACTTTCCTTCCATACTCATACATTTCTCCATCGTTTTCTCCATAATCTGGTCTTGTTGGACCCCAAAGCACATAGTCTGAGGATTTTTGGCATCAGTACTTGAGAATATCTCCCCTGATTCCTTTACGCTTTTAGCCATGATTTCTCCACTTATGACATTAACCTCCTCTGTGTCATCCCTTGCTGCTTTGTCTTCATCAATTGAATCAATCCTGCCCTCTTCTGTAACACTCCTCATGGCTTCTGCAGCTTGAAATGCAGGAGGGTGCCCTGACTTAAACTTTGGATCCACAATTAACTGCCACTCCAGTTCAAGCTCTGCACCAGACGCATACTCCGGTGCCACACCCATGTAACCTGAAACCAACAGAATGGGTATTAAACAATTTCTAATCCCACTCAATACAGGAGAGTTTCTGACAACACAACAAACAGTGAGTCTCATCATGCAAGCTGTCTGACACCAAGTGCCCTTCCTGCTGCTGCACTGTAATGCAAAGACCTCACTTGCATATAGGGGCATGCCACCCAATCTCTCCAGATAGACAGCTATGGGTCTATATTGTGGCTCCTTAACCACTTCCAATCTCTCCAAAGCATATGTAACTCTAGGAACAACTGACAAACAATGCTGCACCTTTACCAGAGCGAAGGCCTTGCTACTTAGTTGCATGCCAGCTCCATATATGACCCTCATCAGCAACACATTACAAAGACCGCTTCATCCACTTGCAGTTCTGATAGAAAAATAAAACATGAACACCATAAAACACTGACCTGCAGTCCCGCCTTTCACATTGCTGCATTCTACAGCAAGAGCCTGTAGGCCAGCAGATTTGAAACGGGATCCAAGTACCTCATCCAAGCCAAAGTACTCAGAGCGATAATCATGATGCTGTGCACTTGAGCTCAGCTGCTGCCACTGTGTATCTATTTTGCTGTCAGAGGAGCCCCAACTGTTGGTTGAGTAGAAAGATGGGATATTTTCAACAGCTCGGCCTGTGCTGGTATGACAAAACTCTGCTTGCCCCTTAGAGAGAGAAGGGCAGTGTGACAGTTTTGGGGCTCGAACTGAGTCTTCCTGGATTAGGTGACGGTTAGTGCGCTGCCAAGCAGCACGGCCCTCTGCTGCAGCCATTGTGTAGTTATCTGCAGCTTCAATTCTTGGAAGATCCCTACAAGAGTTTCAAATTGAGATAAGAAGCTTGTAGATCAGAAAGAGACTACCCCTCTGTATACAACACATTCTTTCTGGGTGAAACAATTCTGAAAACTGGACTTTCCAAGAAACCAGCTAACACATGCTCTTCTGAACATGAAAGCATCATGTCTGCATTATGACCAAACAGACCTGGAGACAAAAACATAAAACCTGAAAGCACACATTTAATGTGAAGGTGAAAAGAACTGGTGAACAGAGGGTTGAGCAATAAAATGGACAAGCATGCATAGATCTAAGAAGACCACCCAATCACAACAGCCATGGCATATCCATGAGACAGTGTAGAGGACTCCACAACAACAGTTTGAAGGTAACGATTGTGTCAGTTCAGGCAAAACCAAAACTAACACAACAAGAATGAATGTGGTCATAACCTTATGAGTGCCTCACAAAGTATCACATGATCAACTTCATCATGAATAGCAGCTACTAGCTGCCATCACTCCCCACTGACTTCATCAGCTGCCAGTGGTGGGTCTAGAGAGGGTTTTAAAAATTACCCAAAGTTTCAAAGAAGAAATTGCCTGAAATTTTAAAGCAAACAATCATAAAAAATCTGCATCCTGAGTATCCATCATATTTCTGGAAGCAACTGAAGACCCAGTAATGACACTTATTTTCAATACCAATTCTGGGCTTCACTTTTGAAGGCTAGTCAGGGACTGTCATCTTCTTTCTGAAAGCCACCCTTTCACAAATCTCAGGCTGTATTGAAGTGCTTAATTACTACAAGATTGCCTGCAGTGTACTGTCTGGTAACTGAGGGCTGTAAATTGTCAAGTTGGACAGGTGAAATTCCTAACTAGGGGCTCTGATTTCATGCCCTGAATCAGCATGTTAGTCATTGAACTGAATCAACCAAAACAAAGCCTGTTCCCATTCACAGTACTTCTTGTTAAGACAATTGGTGCAGACAAATGGCAACAGTTCTCTCTCCCTTACACACAATATGGGTGACCATTGTGAGTCACCATAAATTAGCACTAACCAAGAATTATAGCTAGGGTACAACCTTGCAAAAACACAGCAATGTTTTACAACATCAAAGAAGGGAGTATTACAGTGTGTTCTGCACATTGAAAGGTGGGCTGGCCCTTCAATCTGAACCTCTGTTCCCAGCTAGAGGACTTCAACTGTAATACTGAGAGTGATGAACATATCCTCTTCCAAGTGTTGTAAGGTAAAGTCTCTGGCGATGGAACTTTATCTTTTGCAAATCCCAGTCTTCTGTATTCAGTTGCTTAGAGGTGCATACAATGTACTCAGGTCTTGTATAGTAAACTCTGTCATTGCAAGTCTCAACTTCATACTGAGACTCACTAAACATAGAAAATCAGCCAGGAAAAGAAAGTGGTTAGTCAACAAGAATCACTAAATACCAATTTTGCTGAAATGCCATGTCATACATGCTGTGGTCAATCTGAATGGTGTATGGACAACTGCTCTGCAAAAATCATCTATCTATCACCTTCAAAGACAGACAGGTAGATGCCAGTGCTCCAACCAGGCATAAGGCAAACCACCCTTACAACCAAAAGCCCAATTGACGATTTACTGAAACAAAGCTCATGTGAACATGGAACTCTCTGTACCAGACTTTCCCAATATGGTCTATTCTTGTTCATGAGGTAATTTACAAACCAGCCACACATCACCATCATGTACACAAATGGACAAATACAATCAAGCTAAATGTTGAACTCCCTTGATAATTAATTCTCGGTTGCATTCTGTGAAAGATTTTTTTCTCTTAAAATACTTCATCATAAGCTTATGACTTCTTCTGTCACTACACTGAACTTAGTCCTGAACCCCTGATTTGCTGATTAGATGAAGTAAGACCCAACCATCTAACCAGAACCTGGCAATCACCACCATATCATTCACAGTTCAACTTCTTGCAACAAAGGTCCAAACTGCCAGCTTTTGAACACCATGATAAAATCCTAGTAGACACATCTAATTCAAAGCTAAGTCTGAAGCTCAGGCAGGCAAGATCTAGGTTCAACACTCTCTGGGTCCCAAACCAAGCACTGAATAGTAGTTGGAAAGACTATAATACCATGTAGTTACAGTGCCCCAAATTTGACAACAAAAAAATGTTGCTCACAAGATCCCAGAAGCTGTGCATTCAATGGATCTCAAGTGTTACAAAACACAAGGATGTCAGTCTGGTTTTGGAAGGAAACCTTTCTAGAGCTCTAGCATAGGTGAATCCTCCCCACTTCTAGGTTTGTGACATGCAGGAAGCAGCACACAGTGCAAGGTCAAGCTAGCAAGAGAATCATTGCAAATCCATAGATTCGTGTGATGATGATAATGCAAACCCCGTGCAAAAAAAAACCGTACAAGAAAAGACAGATATGCCACCGCAAGAAAGCTTAGATTTGACTTGACTGCCAAGGCCACAGAAACACAAACCGGAAAGATTGTCCTTCGCTTGCAAAAACGAGTATGGAATGTAAATGCCAGATCTCAAGCATGTTGAGAAACACATGTGACATAGCAGAAAGCCTTGCATTTGAACCCAAAGGACCATAAGGAAAGAGACACAGAGACATAGAGAGGATCGCGTTACTCTAGCAATTGAGGAGCAAGAAGGGCGTAGAAATGACGTACTTCCCGTGCACGGAGCAGGGACCTGCGAGTTGATTGGCAGCGACAGCAGAGATGCCCGCTCCCACATACGCCAACACAGCACGAGCGAAGCGCGCAAACC
>Ga0209208_10007124_pt1 | contig 15270 bp, 17 predicted proteins | sample S1TSphfallax_3_FD_187694 | JGI IMG/M metagenome (GOLD analysis project Ga0209208, IMG submission 187694) | Host-associated microbial communities from peat moss isolated from Minnesota, USA - S1T2_Fd - Sphagnum fallax MG (SPAdes) (version 2) | ecosystem: Host-associated > Plants > Peat moss >...
ATGAGGTGTATTCTTTCTCCAAACTTCAAACTTGCATCCAAATAAAAATATATATAAAACAATAATAAAAATAAAAAATACATAAAAATAAAAATAAAAAAGTTAAAAGTTTCTAAAACATGAACCAAGGTGGCTGAAGGTCACGGGCACCCACTAGTTTTCATTAATACTTGAGGCCTGATTCTCCAAATAGAATGGGTCTGCATGGACCTCTACTGTCCAAGTCTTGAATGGTGACTTGGCATTGTATCAGACATGGTAAAGGGCCAAGGACGCTAGGCTACTTACTAATAAGCAAGTCAAACTGGTTGCATCAGGAGAATTTTGGAAGGAAGGGGGTGCCCATTCTGTGGACTCTCGTGATTCTTTCATGAATTTTACTGAGTAAAAAATGTCTCCTTTCCCCATCTGCACATTCCGTTCACTGCCAAATAGAATGGGGAAGAGAAAAACATCTGGAATTTGATAATAGTTGTAGCTTGTTGTTAATTCTCTGTCAGAATTGTTTTGTACAACACATCAGAGAGTTAGAACATTTAGCAAATTCAATTGGTGGGGTTGAAAGATTTCCATTCATCCACCTTGGTGCCAAAACCTCAGGCTGTCACTGTAGGAGGAGAAATAGACAAGGAAAGTTGTGGGGATATGTACGACCCTCTCATATTGCATCAAGTCATACCAGAGTAAGAGGATGGGTACCAAGCTGGTTATACCTCGGTGATATTCAGTGTTCTTTTTTGTGGATTTCCACAATCTGGCAAATTTTTCTTGACAAACTGTTGGACAAATCTGTAATTCTGTGTAATTTTGACTAAATTTGCCATTTTTCTGGCAACATTCACCAAGTTTTGGACCTCTGCAAAATTGTCCCTGGACATATCAAGGACAATACGGGTTATGAGGTTCCAGTTTTTGCCGTACTTTTACACTTTAGTGCATAGACACTAGACATGAACTTAGCCAGTTTTGAGTATTGCTTTCTCTAAAGTGCTTCGTGAGTGTAACCCCGACCTTCAGCCTCAGAAAGAATAGAAGCATGACATCATGTAGTCGAATTGTTGTCTGACGCACTTCGTGAGGCAGAATGTCCCACCGAGCACCAGCGTCAGACTTGACATCATGTACGTGACAAGTTGCTCATAGTAGACCGCCTCTCATGCTCGATTGTGGAACGCAAACATCCATCCCTGACACATGTTTCTAAGCCCCACTCACAGAAGCTTTAAACTTGGGGAGCAGCTTCTCGCGTGGCTCCCCTCTTGCGGTACTGCAGCTCCCTTCGGCCTCACCTCCGACTCATCTACTTTTTTGTATCCACAGATTCCGATTAGAAGCTTTAAACTTGGGGAGCAGCTTCTCGCGTGGCTCCCCTCTTGCGGTACTGCAGCTCCCTTCGGCCTCACCTCCGACTCATCTACTTTTTTGTATCCACAGATTCCGATTGAATTTACACTTGACACGTGCAAATTCCAACTCAGTGCAGACTCAGCTCCCCACCAAGGGACCCTCTATATAAGTAGATGCTTGCAAACTGGCCAAAAACACTTCCAAATCTATTAGAAGCGTGTGCCTAGTTTCGTTGATTGTGAAAAGATTTTTTTGCTCAAAATCTTCAACTTTTGTGTTTGCTGCACAATATAGCTTCACACTTGATTCACACATTCCATTTGTGTACTTAGGGATTGTTGTGCACACATTTAGAAGGGGGCGAGAGAAATCGTTCACTTACCGAGAAGACTAGATATAGTACAGATCAACAATATGGGATTGCTTACTACAAGCAATTGGATTGATCAAGTGAAGATGAGGGACGTCCAGGAGTGGCAATGTGTAGTAGCTACAGCATGCACGGTCATGAGTGTACTCTTGGTGGCGCGCACATTCTACCTGTTGTTGTGGAAGCCTTACAGTATGCGGAGGTTCTATGAGAAACAAGGCATCCGGGGGCCTTGCTTCAGGCCTATCGTTGGAAACCTGCCAGAGATTCGAGAACTACGAGCTAGCTTACCAGAAGTTTGCGACCCCTCAGAATCTGGAGTAAGACGAGTGGGATTAGAGTTGTTCGTCTTCAGTGAAAAATATGGTAAGAACGTTCAAACTGCAAATTCTATATCACCTATTTCGATAGGATATTTTGTTCATGAATTGCAGGCTATAACTTGCATCATCCTCAGTCATGACCGATTAGAGAATGATCCCTTCATGAAACAATTGGAAACTGCCATAGCTTATAAGTCATTGGCTTTGCCTGCTTGAAGGTGTCGAGTTCTCTGAAACACTTATGTTACTGTGATATCAAGGGTGAGAAGCTAGGTGATATTAAAAGTATCAGTCTTCACATAGTTGTGGCCGGAATGTTGTTGGTGTCATGATAGCTATGTTTCTTGTCCAAGGTTGCGCTACCAGACGGCGCTACACCTTGGCTTCATTAATTGTGTTGTAACCTCGCAACTGCATGCTTTATGTTTCAGGAAAAGTTTCAATTTTCGAACAGGGCTCCTTGACAAGGATTATATTGGCCGATGCCAAACTAGCGAAGGAAGTATTGGTGGCAAAAGGAGGGCACTACCGCAAGTCTGCTCTAATCGGGGAACTGTTCAATCAAATCGCCGGTATTAGTAGCATTCTTATTGCTAATGAAAGGGACTGGGCGCAGAAGAACCATATCATGGGCCCAGCTTTTCGGCACACCTTTCTTGAAGTACGTTAGAATCCCCTCTACTCACTAAGCTTTCCAACATTTATTCACTCCCAGAACTGCACCACTTGAACAAAGATTTACAAGCTCATCCACACATAAATTCTAATGGACATGTTTGGACATCTTGTGCGTACATTGTGCGTTATGCAGAATCTGTTCCACCATGTTCTTGAAAGTGGAAATGAGTTGGTAACCAAATGGCAGACGATGGTCGACAACACAAATGAGAAACAGGGTGTAGAAGTTGCAGTAGACTTGGATGTGCCGGAAACCTTGCTTGACATCATTGTCAAAACTACCTTTGGGTCTACAACAGTCAAGGGTGGTGACATGTATGCCATCCACAAGGCTGTCAGGTTCATGTTCAAGAAGCTTGGTCCAAGATTGAACGGATATGGCCGCCTTTTCCCTGGATTTAAGTGCGTCCCATAACTTCCTTCTTCTAGCTTCCAGTTTTGAGAGCATCGAAATATCTGTATTGTGGATCATATATTCGAGTATTCATAGTACCTGGGTCTCTAATGCACCAAAGCATGTGCACATGTGTTCGCTTGCACTGTATTTGTTGGCACTGTTTTTGCTACAACTAAATCTCGTTCATTTCAGCTAGCGAAAGTAATTTCCTTGTATTAATCTCTTGTGCAATCTTTCGTGCAGCTTCTTACCAACTCCAACAAACATCAAGTTGTGGATAGAGAAACGATACATGGAAAAAGTTCTCAAGAGCATTGTCAGTGCACGCTTGAAGCAAGTGAAGCAGTTGAAGGGATCAAGCAAGTCCATTCAGACGAAGCAGAATATTTATGGGAGTGATTTATTGGGTATGATGTTGGAGGCCATGGAGGTAGGCAATTCAAGCATGAGCGCACCACAATTGCTTGACCAATGTAAGACCATGATTGTTGCGAGTGACGCCCCAACCTCAATGCTCTTGATATGGACTCTCACTCTCTTGGCCATGCACCCTGATTGGCAAGAGCGTGCACGGTTCGAAGTGCAAGAAGTTCTTGGTGAAGCCACTCCCGAAAATGACATGTTCTCTCACCTCAAATTGGTAACAATTCTCCACTTGATTATCAACTCCTAAGTAGAGCTAACATTCTACAAAGGATAGTTGTTCTACATTAATTGTTGTGTTTTACACAAAATCATTGGGTTTATATCAACATCCTAACTATGTTGGTTTTCCATGGATTGCAGATGGACATGGTACTAAATGAAACAATGCGATTCATCCCGCCGGTTGCATCATTATCTAGAGATGCTATTGATGCGCATCAAATTGGGTCAGTGAGCATAGCTGCAGGAACCAATGTGATAATCCCCCTATCAGTGCTGAATCACAACAAGGAGATCTGGGGCAACGATGCCCACCTATTCAACCCGGGGCGGTGGGATGCGAAGAATCGTGCAAACAACAACTTCAACAACTTCATGCCATTTGGAGGTGGCAATAGAATATGTTTAGGCCGTAACCTAGCACGCATGGAGGCCAAGCTTTTGTTGTCCGTGCTACTGCGACGCTTCACCTTTTCTGTTGCGCCGGGGTACATGCATTCTCCCGGCGTTGGCGATTTCGTATTGTGGCCAAAATTTGGTGCGCATCTCCGTATCAAAAATGTCGATTCCTACACTTCAAATTGAAACCAGTTTGTGCTCCGAAAAAATACATGATGCTTATGCAAATTAAAACTACTGCTTAATTTGCATACAATTGCATACAACCAGTTTAAATGCAATGTAGTTACATTTAGTTTAATTGGTAGTAGTGTGAAGATGGTTATGGTACAGTGTTGAAGGGACCTATTGTATAGGCAAATTCGATGGTTTCTGTTAGATACAATTTCGTTTACCTACAAGTTCTTTGAAAGTTCAAGGAACTAAAGGGATTATATCATATTATATGACGTTCATTGTTGATGGGGTCAAATTAATTACGATGTCATTTTTATAGTGTGCTTCCCTTTTGAGCTATTCATCCTTGTGCAAGACAGAAATTAATGTAAATTTATTTTATAAACAGTTTTGAAGTAGGATAGGTAATAGGTAGTAGGTATTGGGTTCTAGTATATAAGTAGGCTAATTATTGATAGGTATTTTATTGTTTTTAATGAAATAGTGTTATGTTTAATTAATTAATTAATTAGGTGGACTATGTAATAGGTAAATAATAAATATTTTATGATACGAATATGTCAATATTTATTAATTAATTACATAGACTATGTAATTAATCTAATTAATAGGCTAGGTAGTAGGTAATAAGTAGTTAATAGGTCATATGTATGTGGGTTAAATAGTAGGTACTTTGTCATGTTGATACGTGATTTTTTTTAAAACAATTATTCAATTAAGTAGGCAATGTAATTTATTTATTGAATAGCCTAACTATTTGTAAAGTTAAGTAATGATCCATTTATAAACATTATATGTAACTAAGTGAAACATATTACATATGTAAATTAATTTTTGTTAATATAATTATGATATGTTATAAGGAAAATTATGAAGTGTGAAAAACATATAATTGTTGTTTACATAATTTTTTTTATCAAAAAGTCACTTGGATTTTTATAGTGTGAACACTAATTCGTTTTAGGTTTAGGTTTTGTTTTGAGTCAGTGTTAACTTTCTTCATGTAGGTGACGAACTTTATATTATCACCATTTGTTAATAACATGCTCCCAAATTCTTTGATAGGCTCAAATGTGAGTTTGAGATGAAAACAACAAAAAAATAAAGAGTTAGGGCGTGCTCCCTGGCTCGTAGCACTATAGGGATAGAAGGGTGTGCTAAAGCTCCAAGATTAGACTAAGAAGAACGACAAGTAATCATTCACTCACACAGACCTGCACAAAACCAAACAAGTTAGTTAATGCATAGCTAGGTGCTTTTAATGCTATGACGAACCACGGGCCAATTCGGACTCATAAGACTCACCACAGCCCGGACTTGGGAGAAGCCATAACCTTCCTGCTTATAATATACTCTATGCCTAGCCACGGGACCAACACCCAAATATGATTTTGTTTCAGGACTTCCAAATACCAAAATTTCCACAATTGGGATTTCTGTGAGTTTGGGGGCCTATAACTTTGTATCCAAGCCTCTAATTAAAATGAAGTTTAAAGCAAAGTTGTAGCCCTCGTGAAGAACTTTCCAACAGTATGTCGCACGCCACTTGCACGAGAGGAAATCGGGGCGATTCCCAACTTTTAGTGGTTGGGAGTCAAATTGTCAATTTAACTCCTAGCCCTTCTTTTGGCTACAACTTGTGTTTGAAGTGTCCAAATGGATCATGCAAGCCCATTTTAGACATTTACATTCCAAGAGCTTTCCAATGATATAAAGAACTCTTCAATCCGTTAATTTTTGACCCCTACAATTGCTCTTTGAAAATTCGGGAGTCCGTTGAAATTCCAACTCCCAAAACGGAAGCTCCCTTGGGAGTGTGAAGGTTCATTCCCTTACACTTTCCTACACTCCCAAGAACAGGAAGTGTAACTCCTAGGCTTCTTTCTTAGCCCACAACCTTACAAGCCCTTACTTTGGTCACAAGCCCAAAACTAGGGTTGCGAAAGTTAATGGCTATGAGTAGGAAACTTTGTTGTTTGTGTGTCATGTGAAATAGGTTAGCACTAGACAATGGGTGGCCAAGGGCACTTTAAGCATGCAAAGGAGATGGGAATAAGATGTTGTTGGACCAAAATAAGAAGTGGAATTTGAAGGCAAAGGGGGAGGTTTGTTTTTGTTAAGACTATTGCAGCTTGTGTAAAAATAAGAACTTGTAGAAATCTATAGTTGTTGTGTTGTTTTTCGCTGCGCCAATGACTATATCATGGCAGGCTCTATGTTTTCATTAAAAATAGGACTTATAAAGGGTTGATGTTGAGGGTTGATGACGCCTAAAGGAATGGGAGCCAAAATCTTTAATGGGTATCCTTGGGCTGGACAGAATGTGAGAGAAAGAATAATAGGATGGGAAAAATTATAGTAAATATCCATAGATCCATATTTTGCACAAAATTTTGTTTTTCTTAAGTAGTTATAAACCAACTTGGCATACCTTGTTTAATTATGGATTCGTACCTAGAAGTCGAATTGTTTCTAAAAGTTAGACCAAGCATTTTTCTACATTATCTCATGTGATAGGGGGATGGATTAGCAGCTCATAACAGACCAACTGAACATGGAAAGCATTGACCTCAAACCAAACCCTATTAACTCATAATATAAAAATTTATTCCTAACAACAATTGAACACTACTACTATATCAAATTTAGGAGAGGTTACGGATTAAAAAATTCTCATGGTACGGAGAATCACATACTATAAGACTATAAAACCAAGGTGTTGTGACACTATATGTTTGACAGGAAATGAGTTGCAAACATTGTAACAAGAATAAAGATTTGTAATCAAGAAATGGTTTGTGTACCCTTTTCTTTTTGGTTACAAAGGAACATAATGCAAACACCAACTCAAGATAGTGCCAAGTATTTTGTTATTTTCATTAATGATTATTCTTGATTTACTATTGTTTATTTCATTCACCAAAATTTAAATGTCTTTGCCATTTTTTCAAGACTATAAAACATTTGTGGAAAATCAAATTGATAAGAAAATCAAAATGCTACGCTATAATAATGGTGGTGAATTTACATCTAGAGCTTTTAATGCATTTTGTGAATTACATGGAATTATAGTTTACAAATTCTTACTCCCCACAACACAATGGAATTTCCAAATGAAAAAATAACACTTTAATGGAATTTGTTCGAAGTATGTTACAATCAACCAAATTGTCAAAATCTTTTTGGGGACAAGCCATTGCTACAACATATTATCTTCAAAATCGATTTTATACCTTAACCTTTGGTGGGAAAACTCCATATAAATATTGGAAGGGTAGAAAGCCTATTCTTCATCATTTAAAGTGTTCAGATGCATTGCTTTTGCCCATGCATATGTCCTTGATAATACATGAAAAAAACTTGAGCTGAAATCCATTCAATGTGTATTTTTTGGATATGGTGAAAATATTAGAATGAAAGGTTTTTAATTATATAACCTAGCCATACAAAAATCATTCTATAATCAAGATGTGATATTTTATGAACATTTCGTGGTATTATTTTTTAAATCCACAAATGTTTTTACAACTTTCACTTTTATGTCAAAGTTGGAATCAAATTTAATGCCACTAATGGATGACCAAGACCATATTGTTTATTACTTTGAAGATTATTCTTTTCCAACTTCTAATTAGGTGGCATTCCTCTAGTTCCTTCACCACCATTAATGTTGCAACCTATTGGCCCAAATATTCCTACACAATTTGTTACTTCTTTCCCAATGGACCCTTCTTCAAGTTCTCTCCCATTTGATCTTAATGATATATATGAAATTGCTCCAAATTTGGATGATGCCAATTCCTTCATGACTCCACAAGTAGCTTCCACTCAACCACTTAAGACCTCACAACAATCAACAAAAGGTAAATGTCTTTCCACAAAATGCCAAGATATGGAATTCACATGCAAATATAATAATTTCTTTGCACAAGCACTTGCATCTCATGTTGATGACCTAACCTCAATTTTTGTTTTTCTATTAACACGTAATGCTACACAATGGCAAGTTGCCTTAAATGCTAAATATCAATCCCTAATCTCTAACAATACATGGAGGTAAAAGGATTCACCTCCAAATCGGTTTGTGGGTACTTGCAAATGGCTTTTCAAGCACAAGCTAATGGAACCCTTACAAAATATGAGGCTTGACTTGTGGCTAAACTTGTGGCTAGAAGGTTTTCTCAAGTTAAAAGGCTTGATTATGGTGAAACATTTTCTCATGTGGTCAAGATTACTTCTTTTCACATTCTCATTGCCTTAGCTGCCATTTATGATTATCATACTCATCAAATGGATATCTAAACAACTTTTCTTCATGATCGTCTCAATGAAAAAAAAGTTATGCAATAACCACCAAGTTATGTAGTTGTTGCTCAAGAGACCAAGGTGTGTTGATTATTGAAAACCCTTTATGGTTTGAAACAAAGTCTTCATATGTGGTATGAACAGTTCATCAGTCATCTTTTGCATATAGGATATAACACGTGTAGTGGAGATCCTAATGTTTACATTTGAAGAACAAAATGGAATTTTCATCCTTCTTGGTCTATATGTTGATGATTTGGTGATTATTTCACCTAACTTGGCATACCTTGAACAAACTAAAGCTAAATTGGCCAATGAATCTATTATGACCAATAGTGATGATTTATCCTATTGCCTTGATATTCAAATGATGCAAAATCCATTTTAATCACATAAGACAAGTACATTTTGGATATTTTTACACAGTTTCACATGAGTGATTATAAGCATGTTTCTACCCCCATGCCTTCTAAAACTAAGTTCACAAAAACAATGAATCCCATTAGTCCTACTGAACAACTTGACATGCTGAATGTTCCATATGCAACTATTGTTAGCAAACTTATGTACTTAGTTACTAATATTCAGCTAGACCTTGCATATGTGGTTAGTCATTACATTCAATTTATGACCAATCCCATTGGGTTACTATCAAACAAATCCTCTTTTATTTGAAACATTAGAGTACTTGGGGAATTTTCTACTTTGCAAATGCTAAACAAGAATTCCCTCAAGGTTGGACAAATGTTAATTAAATTGGAAACCCTAAGTCTCGTAAATCCACCTTTGGCTATGTTTCCTCACTTGATGGGGGGGGCAATATCATGGCAAAATAATAATTACTTTCTCATCTATTAAATCCAAGTATATATTTGCTGCTTTAGCTACAAAAGAAGCCATGTGGCTTCATCAATTATTCAATGATTTAAGATTTCCATAATCAAAACCTTTATCATTATATTGTGATAATCAATCATGTATCACCTTAACTTTAAATCCTTGATTCCATGATTGCACCAAACATATTGAAATTCAATATCATTTCCTTTGAGAAAAAGTGAAAAATAGGTAGTTTGAATTACTTTATTGTTCCACTGAAAACATGTGGGTTGATGTTCTCACAAAGGCACTTCCAAAGCCTAAGCATGACATATGTTGTGATACAATTGGAATTAGACAATCAATAAAATAGTTTAAACATTTTCATTAAGGGCGGGTGTTGGATGATAGTTCAACCTTTAAATTAAATTGTACATATAACTTTCTAGAAAGCTTTCATGAATAGTCAAACTTTCATACCCTATCAATGATTCTTTTACTGGTTCAATTTGGTGATACAATGAAACCTGCTTGGATTGAACACCCCTATGTTCAGTTCAAGGTGTTCACAGTAAGAAGGTGTTCATTTTAAGAGTGATAGTAAAAATTGGTGTTTTATTAGGTTTTGTGAAAGAATCGATTGATTGTCACAATCTTAGACGTTTACATTCGATGTTTTATGAGATGCTTGTGCATTTGTGACAACAATGGAATGACTTCATCCAGTTGCTCAACTACTTCGAAAGAATTTGAAGTGCTTTTAACGTTTCCGTGACTGTTGGCTTGGGTAGCAGAATTTTTTGTTCTTCCTCTTCAATCTCAAGTTCCACCTGTGGCACAAACAAGATCGCTTCTTCCCAACCATCATCCAAAGTATCAAAAGTTGGAATGTCCTCAATTACAGTTTCTTCCTCCACTTCTATTCCTGCTGCTCTAGCAAGATGGAACATCTCTTCTTGATCTTGAACCAGTCGGTCATCTTGTTCTAGTTCTGCTGCATCTTTGTTTAAATTTGCTTTTTGGAAGCAATTTTTAATGGTTGAAGCAACGACTTGGTCCCAACTTTGAGAGACCCAGTCAACGGCATCACCAACATTTACCTTTTTTATAACATCAGCTAAAGTAGTCACATCTTCATGGGATAAAAGAAATTCAAGAAGCATCTTTTGATATTTAACCTTAAAGTTTCATATGATTCTAGAGTCCAAAGGCTGGGTCCCTACTGTCATGTTTGGTGGAAGGAAAACAAGCTTGACATTGGAAAGCTCCATTTCTAGATGACAAGGAGCGTTGTCGAAAAGAATAAGGGCCTTCTAATTCTTGATTTGCATTTTGGCATTGAATTTTTGAAGATATTCCATAAATATCATTCCTATCATCCATGTTTTGGAGTTTGCCTTCCAGATGACTCGATGACGTAGTTATTTGTTGAAAGTTCATGGCATCTGCAACTTGCCAATCACTAGTGGCTTAAACTTCTCACCAATTGTTAAACAAAGAAGAGCAATGGTAAGTCTCTCCTTGGCCAGCTTGCTTGCTTTGTACTTTTCTCCTTGCAGTACTAAGCTGCGGTTTGGCACACCTTTCCAAAGAAGTCCAATTTCGTCCACGTTCTAAATATCCCTTGTGTCATAGCCTTGAATAATGTTGGGCAAGTTCTGTTTCTAGTGGTTGACGACATTTTCATCCATTCCAGTGCTTTCTCTAGATAGCAAACGAAATTGTATATAGTGGCACTTGCGAAACGCCTCCAACCAACTATTCGATGCCTTGAAATCGTTCAAACCAATGTTGGCCACCACTTATAGAGCTTTGGTTTGCAAAATTGTTGCAAAAACAGGAATGTTTCGACAATAAGCATTAGCAAACCATTCGTAAACTCTTTCATCTATGACCTTTGCTGTTGCCGCTGACTCACGCAGGTCTTTTCTAAGAAAGACTTGTGAATTCAAAAATAGAACTTATAATCTCACTTTTGTTTTTTTTTCCAGTTGATAATCATACCAACGGAGACAGAATACTTTGCAGCACAAGCTTTCATAGACATTCCACTATCCAAATATTGCAATGCTTTGGCCTTCTCTACTAATGTTTTTTCGGTGTACTTTCTCTTCCCATTCATGGTTTGAATCTTTCTTCTCTTTGAGCAACACTTGAATGTGTTACAACTACTGTACGACAAAATCAAAATGAACTGTGAAATGACTGTTGTATTCACGAAGTGACTCACGCAAGTGTTCAATGTGACAAGGATTATTTCAGTGGAGCATTCCAGAATCTATGTTCAATGTTCAAAGTTATGGGGTTCATTCTAAGAAGGTGTATTAATATGGCCAAAATCATCGTGCGTCACAAAATGTTCAATGTAAAGAGGGGTTCATTTAGAACGAGTGTTCAATCTAATAGTTTTCACTATAATAAAATACATTCTTACATGTGCATATATTTCTTCTATCACATCATCCTCATGTTTGGATACTTACAAAAATCTTATAAACTACACAAACCATTTCATGTGTGTGTTTATTGAGAGTTTTGGAGGGAAAGGAGCAGGGAATTGGTTATTGGTAAGGTCATTTGTGCATAGGAAAATGTTCAAGAGGAAAGCAATGGAATGGAAACAAGAAAAGGCACCACGCTTTTGTGCATTGTAAGTGTTTTGCTAAGGAAAAAAAAAAAGTGTGTCAATATCAAAATAGACTAAGCAATCATCAAAGCATGATGGAAAATGTGCTAAACAAATAATCTAAGGTTGGTGAATCTCATGTACTTTGCTAATGTGGAACAATTGTTAGTCCTTTTGGTAGAATGTTTACACGAGCAAAAATTTGCATCATTTCTAATAAATGTTTCTTCAAATATCATACAAGCATGCCTTCACTCATGTGCGGGTCCAAGGGTAAACACTTGGTTATTAACTCATCCTACTACACCTAAATTGCATTTATCTTCAGCCCACTTCCTTATAACACTACATACCCATCTTGGCTTACCACATCCTATGGTTGCCCATCTTTCATAATGTTAGTGTGGTCATACCATTAACAATATAAGTTTTCATTTGTTTCAATGTCGCTACGGGAGTTAGAATGCAATAGCCCATGATACACTTTGACATATTATCATAGCTATTGTTTTGGAAAGTGGAGCACGTGTTCAAAGGGAGGTCTCCCACCTTTTCCTTCATCACAATTGATAACGAATGGATATCCTTATCACAAAAAACAACTTTCAAATCTTGATGAATGTCATCATTGTTGACCTGACTCACACAGATATGATGCAACGAACATCAATAATGACAACACATGTAATGATGTTGGTTGTTCAAGATAAAAACACAATCATATGTTAAACAAGCACTAGGCGATGACTTCATTCCCCTTGCTATTGAAATGTATGGGTGTTTTCATTTTCATTTTGATTATTTTTTTATCGCTTGTGCACATACCATTATCCCATGTCATCAAAGGTCTTCAATAATCCCACATTTTCCCTCACCACACCAAACAACAAGCGGATATGCTTATTATAAAAAACAAATTCTAGACTTTGATGGATGTTGTCACTATTAACCCAACTTGCACAAATGTGGTGGAGAAAGCATCAATGACAACAACACATGCAATGATGATGGTTGTTCAAGAAAAGACATGATTTTACGTTGAACAAGCACCAAGTGATGACTTCATTCCCCTTGCTATTATTATTGAGACATATGGGTGTCTTCATTCTCATTTGTATTAATTTTTAATTACTTATGCATAGACCATTTTCACTCGTCATCAACAATCTTCTTTAGTCCACTCAATGCTTGTTTCTTACTATCAACATCGCATGTTCATAAACTTATAACATGCGCAAACCATACTAATATTTTAACAAGTTGTTACACATGGTTGAGGTTCCTCATCTCTTCCACACATTATAGCTAATGCATCTCTGCCCCTAGCTAATTTGTGGTAGATGATAACTTTTTCATCTTAGGTCATTTTTGTTATCATCGATTATCATTTGGTAACCATGAGTCCTTTTTGTATACAATTTTTACTTAATTTTTGTTGATTGATTGCTTTTGTTTTTTTTTCTTTCGGTTGTGTCTACTTGTGTTCTCATTTGCCTTGTACTTTTGATGGATGGGTTTCCATCCTTGTTTTTTATTTATAGGGTTTTACTTCTTCTTTTTGGTGGATCGCCCTAAGCTAGATCCAATCACTCTCAACTACTTTCTTGTAGAGCCCGATTCTATAGGCATTGATTTCACTCTCATGCTAAAAAAAGGCAAACTTGGTCCAACTAAAGGTTAGGGGTGTGGGCCATCATCATTTGTATCATGGCAAATTAAGGCCTACACACATGAAGCGTATACTTTCGTTTTCGCCAAGACCCATGACACAAATTGTCAATATAAGTCCTCTCCATTAATGAACTGTGATAGCGAAAATTTCTATTTCACCTTTGCCAATTCTCTGCCACTCCTCCAACAATTCCTCTGCCCTACCCGGAATCCTCCCCTTCAGCCCTCAAATCTTTCCCTGCCTTTTCACCTTTTTTTCCCCCCCTTTTTTTTTTCTTTTCTACCTTATTTATTGACAAAACAATTAAAGAATCAAAAAGTTCAAAAAAAATAATGCTTTAATTAAAAAAATTAAATGGGACTTAAAATTTCAATTTTCAAATTACTTCTTAATCATCCACTAATTTTTTAATTCGGAATTAATTTCATAATCCTCATTTTCATCAAATTTCATTGACAATAAATTTCAATAAACCACCATTTTATAAGTATAAATTATAATCCTAATATACCAGAGAAAACTAAACAAAAAAAATCAAAAAATGAAAACAAGGATTGAAAAAAAATGCATTAAACGTTTTCTGAGTGATCAATGATTTGACCAAATCTTTTTATTCTCAATTTGGTGGTTTCAAAACTTTAAGTAGTGAATTTTTTTTTAATTTTTTCAAATTAACACTAAAATAACCAATTCTCCCTAAGAAAATTTTGGTTTAATTTTATTCAAATAAAGAACAAAGATTTCCAATATTTTCCAAATCAATTAAAAATTCAAAAAAATAATGCTTTAACTAAATTCTTAAAATGGCATTTAGACTTTTTAACCTCAAATTAACCCCTAGTAGACTTTTTAAAAACTATAAGAAAAAAGGCCAAAAAATGAAAGCAAGGATTGGACCAAAAAATGCATTAAAAAAATTTGGGGGATTATTCCATCAAGTGTTTTTATTTTCAATCTGATAGGTGGTGAAGTTTTATTTAATTTTTTAAAATTTATTTTTTCTGATTAACACTAAAAAAACCAATTCTCCCAAAAAAACATTTTTGAGTTAATTTTATTCAAACAAAGATTTCCAATATTTTCCAAATATTTTTGTAGCTATAGTGCAGATATTCTTTTATTGATTAATTTTCAACATTTCACTACTATGAACATACAATATTCTCAAAATATTTCAAATAATTTTTGTTGCTGGCCAATTTTGAGAATAAATAAAATAAAATTTGACAAAATAGTATATACCACCATGAACCGTTAACTTTTGAAATCATTTAATATTTTTTAAATCTGAAAAAAACAATTGCATCTGGTTGGGCAGTTGTTGGGAGAAAACGTGTTTGAGAAAGCACTCTGTTCATCCAAATCATCTTGGGTTATATTTCATTGTCACCCAACACAACCAACCCAGTTCAAGCTTGTTAGATATTCAAACTTCATGCTGCAAGTAAATGCTTGCAACACCTTTATCTCTAGCAGGTTGAGTCCATGACTATCCCCTGATATTTGCCATGA
>Ga0209208_10007125_pt1 | contig 15270 bp, 16 predicted proteins | sample S1TSphfallax_3_FD_187694 | JGI IMG/M metagenome (GOLD analysis project Ga0209208, IMG submission 187694) | Host-associated microbial communities from peat moss isolated from Minnesota, USA - S1T2_Fd - Sphagnum fallax MG (SPAdes) (version 2) | ecosystem: Host-associated > Plants > Peat moss >...
AGAACACTCTTGCGAACTTCGGTTGAACTCGACGCATCCCCTTCACCACCGCCATGTAATCGCGCGAGTTCATTTCCAACTGGGCCTTCACTTGCACAGCACGTCCATCTCGTTCCAATGGAGTGCCGCTGAGGTTAATTTCCTTCAACCAAGGATTGGCTCGGAGAAGATCCATCGTCTTCGCCAACACAACATCCCCTCCAACATCTTCGCAATAGCTTAGGTCAAGTGTGTGAAGAGTTTCATTTGTTTCCAACGATTCCAAAATCGTGCACACATCCGATGGGTCTGAAAACTGTGCAAATGGAAGCCCGAAATGTGTCAATGAGTGATTTGTGCGCAACATTTGAGCAGCAGCTCTAGCCCCTCTTTGTCCAATCTCCCAGTTGAGGACCGTGAGTTTCTTAAGTGACTTGTTAAGAGGTGGCTTTCCATCATGACCAGTAAGGGGCGCAAGTACCAACTCTACTCCAGTTTTTGAGATCCCATAGATTTTACCAACAACCAATTTCTCCAAGGTCGAATTCACACTTAACATCGCCCCCAAGGAAGCCCCTCCAATCTCTGTCCCATGAGCGGTGTCAAGTTGAAGAGTTTTAATAGTGCGATTGTTTTTCAACATGTTCGAGACAATTTCTATTGCCTTCTCACTACGATCACCACCGGTACCAGCGAATGCAATTACGACCCATAGAGTCGCCAACATTGGATGGGATACCAAATTCTCGCATAGGACCTCCACCTCCTCAACATCCAACGGACTCAGAATAGTCAATTTCTTCAAGCTCTCGCATGTACTGACGGCACCTATAACTTCCAGGCGATGCTTTCTATCCCACCTGCTGCTTCCACGTTCATCACTGTGAAAACTGAATTGTAGGGTCTCCAATTGAGACTCTCTTAAGGTGGTGATGAACTCATCCATACTTTCGAGTTTTATCCTCCTATCTTTGTCGTACGACACTTCCACCGTGTGCTCTTGCGAGGGTGTAGAGACAGGCGTCTGAGTATAAGAAGTCGGCTGATCACCAAGGATTGAGAGATCGTCACTCTCCTGAGTCACTCCTTCTGATCCAGGCTGTTCCATCATTTTCTTGGGCTCATCACACCTGTCCCCACTACTCATGTTGATCTCATTCGCCATCTCAGGACGCGATGGGTCTTGTGGCATATTTTCGATCGCGTTGGTTGCGGCGTTACAAGAGTCGTGGCGCTCCGTTGGACTCCTGCCTAGCTCTGGATCCCCGGGATCTATCTCCTTGGAACATTCTCCAGCCTCCATTTTGCAACAACTGGAAACGAATGGCAATGAAATTGCACTCTGCTGCAACACTAAAACACAAGGCTTTCATAAGCTTTTGCTCAATATGTACGCAGTATATCACAAGTCATGCAACGTTTTATGTGAAAAAAATTCACATAAAAAAGCTTAGACTAAACTAACGATTCATGACTCATCACAACCAGCAAGTTCCATGTAGCATTTTGCTGCACTATCAATTACACGTCGACCAGTTGCAAATCATTGAACCTGCTTAATAGTGCCTAACGTCTAAAATTAGGACATGACCATCGTCGTTCCAACAACTTTCCTCAGTGAGTTTTGATAGCTCAACCATTGTGCTCCCAATATCCTCCATTGGGAGAACAGATTACTGAAAACACAAACTGCCTTGTTTCGGCATGAGAGACAACATCTAGCCAGTTCAGAATCAGAAGCAAGCGCCTAGAATAGGATGAAACAGACACCTGCAAGTTCTGCGATTTGTGGGAAAAGAAGTCGCGCAGATGGGTGAGCCGGTGCGTCAACCACTTGCCTCTAGTCGTTCCCTTGAGCCAAGTATCAACCCATTAATATTGAACGTATGCTTCTGGCAATAACCGTAGCTGGTGAGATGACCCTGACTACTGCAAATTCGCGAATCGCAGCAGTTTGAAGTTTGTAAAGCGGAGCCAAGTGGATCAAATACCACAGTTTGCTATTTCCCAGATAGATCTTGCTGGAGTTCTGTGTAAGGCTGAGTTAAGTGCATCAAATACCAAAGGCAACTCAAGAACGACTTGGCACTTGTATATGGTTAGGCCGGCACTTGAGCTCAACTTGATTGTGAAGAAAGAGCCCAGATTGTGAGCACAAATGCAGTTGTGGGTTTCTGTCTAGACGCAAGATATAAGTGGGATTGAGGCAAGCCTGTTCTTGTGCGAAATGGTGCACACGGTTTCCTAGCAAAGTCGACCGATTTGGAGCCTTCTGTGAAACCGTTCCCCTCCATTGTAGTCGCAGACATGCAAAACCAGTTTTTTCAAATCCCTGTACTCCCACAGATACTGAATAGAGGTTTGGTTGAACAGCCGCAGGACAGAGTTTTAGGTCCTACAACTCTGTACCAAGCACAGTATCAAATGAGCGACCTGCCATGTAAGTGTTCTCTGGTGTCCGGTGGTGCACACGTCTTGCGGGCACACTGATTGGTGAGTGTGATTTTCTCGGCAACTAAACTTGAGCACATTTGGAGTTTTTTGTGAAACCCACGCATTTGGAAGTGTTCTCTAAACCCAAGTCTCCTGCTATCATTTTAACTGGGTCCTGTACAATCAATCACTTTTGAGATTGTCACGGCATAAACCATATTATGCATCTCGCATGTGTTTCTCAATCCAAATGTGCCTGAACTCATGATGTGCTTCCGTTGCACATATACTGAAATGTATACTTATATGGTCCGGAAAGATATATAGAGTTTGGAGCTAATTTATTGGATTCTTTGTAGCTTCTTGGACATCACCACCCACCCCAATATTTCCAATTTTCAATTCACCACCAAAACCTAGATCACCAACAAAACTGAGGTTACCACCAAAAACTGAGATCATGAGCACCACTGTTTTTTTAAAGGATTTTGTGAGGAGCTAGCCAATGTCGCCATCATCTAAAACCTAATATAGTCAAATTTGGCTACATACTATACATGAAAGTAGAAATAATTAGATTCCTTTTATAATCTTGGCCACCTCATAAGATTTAGAGGTTTCAGAATTTTTCTTCCTTCAAAATGTGATGAATTTCTTGGATTTTTTCCATAAAAAACACTTGTACAGAGTTGAAAACCTATGTCCCAGGTCAAATTTGACAAAATTTCACCAATAGAAAGAACTTCTACACACACACAAAACTGAGATCACCCATGAAAACAGGGATCATACACTAGAGATCTTTAAATTAGAACTTTGCAAAAGTGGCAATGTTTTATTCATACATGTAGCAGATAACATTAGGTCCCCGGTGGCAGCGCAACCGTGTTCCTTGGGTTAACTTAATTGGGGCTTCCAAGTCCCTTTCTCTTTATCGCAACTTGGTTGAGTATTTCAAGTCCCCTTGTTCCTATGTGATCAAGTTTTGGGCCCAAGTTCCTGAGGAAAAGAGCAAAATTTTGGCTAGGGAACAAACACATAGTTTTTCGAGAACTTGAGCCCAAAACTTCTCCCCCAAGAACAAAGGGGCTGAAATACTCAAGTATGTTCCCACAGGGCGAAAGGAACTTGCTCATGGAACCACCCATTTGCTCTAGGATGCACATGGTTCCTCAGAACTGGAGCCCAAAACTTGGTTGCCCTGGGAACAAAAGGGATTCAAATACACAACCAAGTTGCCCTAGGGAGAGCGGGACTTGAAAAGTCTAACCAACGTGGCCCAGGGAAAAAGGGGTTGGGATGCCTTGGGGAGACTTGGTTTCCCGCCAAGAGAACGGGTTGGGTTGCCCCCTGGAGACTTGGTTTGGGAGCGGAGAAGGGGGCTAAGCCCCAACCAAGTTGCCTCTTAGACCAAGGCAAGGGGCTACATTTTCCCCATCATTTGCCTTGTCTGTGAAAAAAATAACTAAAATTGAGAAAGGGATTAAACCTTATACCTTTGGGCTGAATAGAAGATTCTAAACACTGCATCATTTTTATTTTCACTTTTTTTCTTTTGAAAATAGTGCACATAAGAAAGATAATTAAAACATTAATCATAGTTTGGGTACAATCAAAAAAAAATTTGAAATTTTTTTTCCTGTTGAGCACTAATACACTATCCTCTAATTGCATCAAGCTTAACGTGTCATTTCATTTATTCCATTGTTGCACCTGTTTAGTGCTTCCCATGCTTTTGATTTGCTAGCTATAATGGTTGCTTGGGGGTGTTGCATTTATACAGTCTTTCACCTTATAATGTTAAATGTTTGTGTTTACAAGTTGGGAATCGAATTTGGCAAACAATTAATAAACAATGTTGGATAAACCTTTCTAAACACCCAAATGGCCCCCACTGTGGAGCTGCTCTTAGAAGCATGGGAAATGTGCAATTACAGACCTCAATTTAGTGTAAGGGTTAGATATGTAGGGAGGGTAGGCTTGAAAGGTGAAAATGCAAGCTAATCAATTAGAGCATGCACTTAGGATGTTAAAACACATCATAGGATATTTCCTAGTTTCAATAGAATTTTATGGTAGAGTTACAGCTCACTGAACAACTGGCCAAGTTAAGGTTTGAAGTTGTATACGAGTTTTTGAACACTCAAGGCCATTCAAAGAGGTAGCATTAAGTGTAGGTAAAAATTACCAATGCTGTTAGGAAAAAAAAATTTGTTCTGCTAATGAGCTGATGCAACACCCACGGAAGAAACCAGGTTGTTCAAACTTCAAAGTTTCAGATTTTTTTAAAAGGAATTTGAGATGCCATTCAATCCTAAATAATAGATAAGAATAGATGTCCCACAAGCCGTGGTTCTGATTAATGTTGGCAGGATATTGGTCTTCCATTTTCTACAATGGATCCCTATATTACGGGCTACACTAATTTCAGACACATCTTCACAAGCCCTTTCTACAATAAACCCCAACATTCAGGTGTGCACTATTTCAGACCGATTACAAAACCTATAGCCTTTGAGTATAGAAAACAATATGATTTGAGATGCCCTTTCACGCACTGAATGCAAAGCATTATCTTAATATATTCACCAAGCATCAATTTAATTTGGGGTATTGCAAGAATTTTTTTCTACTTCCTGCCTGGTTATGAACATGCATTCCACATCCACTTTTATTTATTGATTGAACAAAAGGTAAAAATTGAACCCATACAATAAAATTAAGACCAAAATTATACATCATTGATGTACACAGAAATCTCTGTACACCAATGTACACTCCATGAGTTAGTACTGTGTACACAGAACATCAAAACCTCTGGCGTTCATTTCAAGGGTACTTGCTAGAACCCCTAAAGTAAGCCCTGAACAGAGAAAAATCTGACAATGTACCAACGAGGATGTCGTCAAATGGAGGCCCATGTTGTGTACCATGGACTTTAATGAAAATTGGTGGTAAACTGTGAGGGCCCAGGGATGGCAAATGCTTGCTCTGCAGCCTTTGCTACTGACCTCCTTTCTCTGACAAATGTTAACTAATATTTTAGTTTCAGACAATCACTCACTGGCAAACTTGAGTGCATTACATCAGATGCATCTGATGTGATGAACTGTACCAGAAAGAATGCAGGTCCCAGTTATGTACCCTTCACATTCAGAAAGTTGGTGAAGTGTTAGAGATGATTGTAAGTAGTTTTACCAGCACCTGCAAATGAGCAAATTTGGAGTCCTGTATGAAATCTACAAATGAATATTCTCTTAAAAACTATTTTTGAGTGCAATTTTGCACCAGTTCGCCAGCAAAAAAGAAAGGCCCATCCTGAACCTGAGAACTTAACCCCTGTATCCCTATAGCTTCTTGTAAGGTGTCATCCAAATACTATACCACAATAGTCCTACTTGGATGATATCCAAGTCATCTGACTAGATTATTAAAAAATTTAAATTCAATGCAGTGTGGTTCAATTATTATCAATTTATTTACAAATCAAGAACCAGTTGGTAGGTTATGAAAACCTCAATTGATAACTGAGTGTTTCATCAAAACTAGCCAATGGCCAGTGTTGTGTCAGTACCTTGGAAGAAAGTAGAAAAAAAAAGAGAAAGTCCAAACTCACCTACCTTTACAAACAATCAAACCTCCCTGCCCATGGCACTCAAGAAACTAGCTTTTGAAAAATCCCTTCCCCCCTCTCAAAAACACCTCTTCCATCCCCCTTTCCAAAGGCAAAGAAAAAGAAAAATATCCCATCTCACTCCAGAAAACACTATTTTGGAAAGGGGGTGAGGAAAATTGTTTTGGAGAGGGGAAGTTCCTTTGAAAGGGAAGAAACTAAAGACCTAATATTTCTCCTCCCTCTTCTTGAATTTTCACTTATAACATTATCCCATCCCACTTCACCCACCCCATTCAACTTTAGAAAGGAAAAAAACTTAGACCTAGAGCTGTCACCTTATTCATTCTCAAACGGTTGATATATTGTGTGCTGCTAAGTCGATCCTGACAATGGTTCATTATTATCAACACACACAACACAATACAAAAATATTTTGAATGGTATGACACATCCAAATCAAAATATGACTCACATGTAACAATATAAGAATCCAAACCCAAAAAGCACAATGCAAATCACACAAATTCAATGCTAAAAAAACTTGCATAAACATAGAAAACAAGTAACAACGAAGTCTGTGTGTTTTGAAATCTCAAAATACTAAAAGTGATTTGAAATCAGATAACTGAAAATTATATCCCACACATTAAATATCTAATATTGTGTTCACCCTAGAACAAGTTTCAAGCTTACTTCACCCAATTTATTTATAATAATTAGGATGTAAACATGTAACCAACAAAAAAAAACTTTTACAAACAATCATGCGCTCTTATGTTGTCACTTACAACTGTCATTGTCAACACACATATAACACAGATAAAAAAATAGCTTGAATTGTACAACATATCCAAACCGCCCCCTTATTCGGGGTTGAAGTCCTTCTAATCCATATAACAATCCAATAAGCATCATATCGAAATCCACCATGAATGAAAATTCTAGTTTTAAGGTGAAAGGACTAATAAGCTCCATACAAATATGAACCCCATTGTTAATAACCTATGTGCATTCCTTCCATTTTTCAACCAAATGTGAATTGTCTTCAAAATAACTTAGATTACTTCCTACTATTTAACTACATGAATAGGCATTTAGACTATAATGCGCACTATAGGCAAAAACATTTTTTGATTAACATTTATTCCCACGTTAGTTTGAAACATCCCATATGCAAACCTTTAGAACATTGATTACAAATCAACATAATAGAAACCCTCGTAAATTGCTCACACAACATACAAAAAAATCATGTAAGCACAACCACCAAGGATGGCTCATTTTGGCCTTCCACATTAAGAAAATGATATGATGCACAATCATGCAAGTGATCCTTCCATGTCTGACAATCTTGAACTTCAAACAACAACACACTAAAAGGTAGCACCTTGCACACATTCAAAATGATACATCCCATAATCACATCCAATGTAATTGATGTTGTTTACTTCAAATGAACATAATCCCTTGGTTCAAATCTACACACTCGAAATCAATAACCACCTCATTGAATAATGGCATACCAAAGTGTATATTAGTGTTTAGTGGATGTTATATTTTCCATGGTCATTGGCATTACATCTTGGAACAACATTATTCATTGCTCACATGCTTCAAGCCACATGTTTTGATCATCCAAATTCATTGTACTACCATAACATTGTGTTGATTGAAACTAATAGCTTGAATTCATGGCCAAACAATAAGATATATGGTGAAAATGGTGCAAGAAAGGCCTACCAACTAAACCTATACCGCATACCTAACCATGATAATAGGAGTTCTCAATCTTTAGTATGGCCTTTTTGGTGCCCATATTTTTGCAAAGTTCCTCACTTAACAATCTATGCCATTTGTTCAACTAACATGTTATCCATAAATGCATATGTTGCTCCTTCATTACTATGACTAAGTAATGGCACCAACACTAACCATTTAAACAAATGTTCAATCATAACCAAAACATACTAATTATATTGTATTGTTAAACTTAGTGGGTGAGCAAAATCTAGATTCCATAAATACCTTAACGCCATCATGGGCAATATATGGTTGTAAATGAAGTGTAGGTGCATTGAATGATACCTAAACTCAATCACACACCACACACCATGAAACACATTATTGAACATGTAGTTGCATCCTCCATCATGAATATTGTGTCTAAAACAAACTACAGGTTCATTGAACCCCAAAATGGCCCAACTATTAATGAGCATGCTACACAAGGCCTTCATATTATTATGGGCAAAACACAACTTACATTTGTCCATTTGGGCACACCCCTAGAAAGGAATTTCTTTCCCATTTGACTGAGTTAGCCTTCTACATAACTTGGTCATGATAATTGGATGTCATTACATGTGTATGGTAAATAATGAAACATTTACCATACCATTACTTTATGAACATAATAGATGTTCATCATTTACTCTTATCCAAGTTACTCATATTGAAATTTTTGCACAACCTTCATATTATTGTTGGGGGATTATTTGAATTTTAAAAACCATTGGTTTTATTTCTTTTAAATATTTTAGAATTTAAAAACCATCAATTTGATTATTTCAAAAACCATAAGCAATCAACAATTTCATGAAAAAAATGAAAAAGATTCAATGATTTTCTAGATGATTCTTTGACTTTTTCATATTTTTAAGGGCAAAGATTATATAGCAAACCCATTTTTTTGAATTTTTTACAACTCCCATGTAAGTGGATATATACCCAAATTGTAATTGGTGCGTAACTATTATTCATTTTTATAATGGCCAAACATTATTATGTACCCTTACATGGTTCAAAAAAAATTAATCCCATATACCTTTATTGTATTGATATATTTCAAATTGTTTATATTTACATTTACCTTAACTAATTTATTTAAATCAATATATTTTCCTTACACTAGTTCTTTGTTCTTAGCAACATTGGTGCAATATTGAGCTTTGAACATACTAACTAATCCCAACATCAGGGGTCTATTTTTCCATACCAAGTTGGAATTCCTATTACATACTTCTAAAAAGTTCCATACCAATTTGAACCAAGATTAAAATTTATAAGAGATTGCAACACTTTGTTGGTGTTCCATGTCACCAAATGTATTCCTATTGCAAGAACCTTGTAGCCAAATATAGTACTTGGTGATGCACATATTGTTTATTTTGATTGGTCAATTATAATGTTTGGCTTAGGGTGTTGCATTTATATAGTTTTTCACCTTATATTATCCATTTTTTCATGTTTACAAGTGAGGAACTAGGAGTGGGAAAGAATTAATACACAATGTTAGATGTGATAAACATTGTTAGAAGCCCAAATGGCATCCATTGCCAAGTTGTTCTTAGAGTATGTTTCCAAGACCTACATTTCAAAAAACTCAAACTAATGTGTTTTTTCCATTTTTCTATTTGACAAAAGTGGCAAAACTTAGCTTCTTGCACCCCCCTGGTCCCCCCCCAATTGTGTTTCAAAAGTATATAAAAACTTGGAAAATTCACCACACTTCATAGCAAATCATGTACCCAAATAAAAACCAAAGAAACACAAATTTCAATAAAATCTAAATTGATTTCCTCTTTAATCCTAATACATGTAAGCATGGATCAAAATGAATTCCAAATAGAAGAACCCATCAGGTTGTTAGGTAAAAAATTTCAAAGTCCCAAACTTAAAAATCAACATGATTTTTCCACCCTTAACATCTAGTAGGTATCCTTAAATACCCTTAAGGTATGTTGGAGAAAAAACATGACACAAGCATTTCAAAAAATGAAATGCCCATGTTTATAACAATTTTTTTTTATAATGCCTCATAAGATTTTACATCATGTAAGTGTACCTCTAAGTACATTAAGAAAAACCTTTCAAGGGTGTAAGTTTGTAAACATGTACCAAAACAATTGAAACCATTGCTTAAGGTTTTTTATTTAAGATTTCAAAGAAAAGAAAACTACAAATGGAATTGTTTTTATATGATGTTATTATTAACATATTGATATACATAACACAAAAATTTGAAATTAGTCAAATGAATCATAATATCCAAAATGAATTTTTAAATAATTGTAACCATTAGGGTGAAGTCATAGTCAAAGGAGCTAGGGGCACGTAGGTAAAAGTCTTTTTCCAAGGATTACACATGACACATGACATCTTTTCTTTGGTTTATAATTTATAATTTAGTATTTTGGATGCCCCATTTAACACTACATTTTAGATATAAATACATTTTGATCAAAATTTGATTTTATATCATGTATATTATGCATTCATGCCCTTTATCACATATACATGAATAATTTTTGTTAAGCTCACATTTTCAAAATCCATAATTTTCAAGGTCAAAAACATTTTTGAACCAAATGTACTCAAAGGGTTATAAAAACAATTTCATGAGTTCAAGTCCTTTTGCCCTTCTAATCATTGATGCTAAAATCCTCTCCAATTGTTAATGAGTTTTTTTATTCCCATTAAATTTTCAACTTCTAAATTTTTTAGCAATAGGTTCCTCAACAACAACAAGTACATTAACATTACAAATTATAAATCTATTTACAACTCCTAAATTAACATGTAGTCAAATTGCACATAATTAAAAAATAAATATTGTTGAAACAAATATGTTTTCATGTTTCAAATGAAAGAAAACCACAAAATCAAATTAACATCTAAAAAGTCTTCGTGAATAGGTCTATCGTCTTAATCTTTATACTAATTAATTCAAAATTTAAACAATCATAACAAACCATTTAAATAGTCATTAGCTAGTACTTCATTATAAGTCCCAAAATTTTAAAAATTACACCTTGTTTAACCACTTGTTTCACAACCTTTTTTTACTTGGGTAGCTCCTTTGACTGTGATTTTACCCATTGGTTTTACAATCTGAAAAGAATCATACTCAGTTTTTTTGGCAATTTTTTTATATAATAATATAAATTTTTTCATAAAAAAAATTAAAACTTAAAAAAAAAGAAAAAAGATGTTCAAAGCATTCTCTTAAAAACAATTGCATAAGAGGGTGGGTGTGGTTCATGATTGAGTGCTTACACCTTAAGACTTACACAAATATATTAGTTCATTTTAAAAGGAACCTTACATTTGATACATTATTGCAATTCATGGTTTTCTAACTTGTCAAAGTTAATTACATTGTCCACCTTCACTAAAAGAACATGCCCATTTTGACTAAAAGCCCATGGTTTAAATGACATCTGTATTTTTTGATAGTTAATTTGATTAAAATGATTTAATATTTAATTATCTATAAAAATTAAACATCCAATCCAATTGAACACAAACTTGACCATCTTGGTAAAAATGGCCAATGGGTTGTAATCAAATGGCACATTTAATCAAGTTGGATAAAATAAGATGACATGTTTTGTTAAAATGACCAATGGTATTCAAGCAAATTGAACATCCTATGCTAGTTAATAGGCCAACTATCTAGCTACTATCTAAGGTAAATAGGTAGCCTAGGTCTACCTATTTATGTACCTAAGCCTACCTACATAGTTACCTAATTACTATTTAAACTAGGCAAGTACACCTAAGTAGGTAAGGGGCCAAGGCTTATTTATTTACCCAAGTGTACTAACTTACCTACCTAATTATGAAGTAAGTAACGGAAATGTACATACCTAGTTATTACTTAGGCTAGGTATGTAAACATAAATAGGTAGATAAAGTAAATAGCTAGGCTATCTACCTACCTACCAACTGACCTCCAAGCTATGTACTAATTATCTAACTTTTTTGATTACCGACAAAAAATTAAAAATTTGACAAAAGTCATCACCTTTTAAAGGTGTAGTCCATTGGTAAGGACTTGATTTATAATTATGAAAATGAGGAGTTCAATTCCTTATGCTTGTAACCATGTGCATGCCGAAAGAACTAGAACAAGTACGTTAAACCAAGATAGATAAATAAGTTAGGTTAAGTAGGTTAGGATAGGCTTACCACCTACCCACCTATCTTTTTACAATTTATTTTAACCTATATATTATGAATCTATTTATATATAATTAAGAATCTTAAAAAATGATTCAAATTTAGTTTTAAATTCAACTACTCAAATGGTGCACTATCAATTAATCAAAATGACAAATGAAATAACCTCACTTTACCAATCAAAAAAACAACCCCAATCACAATGGTGAATTCAAATCAGGCTTTTTTTCTTTTTTTTTGGAGGTAAGTAACGATTTCTCAAACACACTTACCTCAGTTCTTACCTTGGTGAAGATGGCTTTGTCAGGGGTTACTATTGTGGACCTTAAGCTCCACCGTTGGGTGCCACAACACGAACCCCTGACCAGGGTGCCTTGTGCCTTCCCCTATACATAATATACTATTCATGTACTTTTTATTGGCACATTGTGACCAGTTAAGTGTAATGGTCTACCACCATTACTAGATGATGGTGGTACACCATTACACTTACAATATGCGGGTGTTTCTGAAGCAAAATCACCATATCGCTAGAGGGCCTTTTCTTTAGCTAAACTCACTAAAATTCCATACTTAGTACGATTTTTATTAATTTGTTGATTTTGCATTTCCAGTTCAGAATTTAATTTTGCATGAGTCTCTTTGATTTGCCCATGGCAGACAATTGAGCAAACTTTGGAAACTCCTTCAATATAGAAGTATTCACTTCAAACATATAACTCCAACGTTTGCCCCCAGTTCCAAAAGCATGAAGTTGGAGAAAAGCCAAAAGGCCGGGGGCAGACAGGCCAATGAAAAAGGATGAAGTTGGGCAAAACATATAGGATAAAGTGAGGTCCTACTTGGAACACGTTGGGGAACCCATTGCGAACTTGATGAGAACAAAGTGAAAACTTGATGGAAACAACAAAAATTCACAAAACCCTATACCTCCTAAGTAGCCTGTCCACTGCTCCCCAGTTGGAAAAAAACTGGGTCTAAGCGGTACGGGGTGCCCTGGAGAAAACGGGTGAAGTACCAGGTCCCAGGGCTGAAGGAAGTGCAAGGCAAGTTGCTTGCCCTCTGAAACTGACCTCCTCCTTCCTCTGACAAACTCTAATTATTAAATTAGTTCAGACAATCACTCATTCACACACACTAGTAGACTGGAACACTCCATGTCCTGAATTGTAGCAGAGGGGGACAGTTCATTACCATGCACATTAATGAAGTTGGTGAAGTGGGACACAAGGGTAGGTGCACTCAAAAGGTGCTCTTTTTTTCGGGAGCGTGTTGGATTTTTTGAAGTTTTTTGGTTCTCACTTTGTTCCCATAACTGTTCCCAATGGGTTCCAACATACTCCAAAAATAATTGGCATCTGGGTGGGTAGGTATTATTTCTTTTTTTAAAGGTTGCTCCCAAATTGAATGGTATTAGTGCAAGGTGGTTAATTTTCAACACGGAGACGTATGCAATTTCCATGGACTTGAATGAAAATTGGTGGTAAACTGCCACGGCCCAGGGATGGGCAACGCTAGCTCTGTAGCCTTTTGCTCCCAAATTGAATGGTATTAGTGCGAGGTGGTTAATTTTCAACTGGTTGTACAACACGAAGCCGTATGGAATTTCCATGGACTTTAATGAAAATTCGTGGTAAGCTGCCACGGCCCAGGGGTGGGCAACGCTGCTGTGTAGCCTTTTGCTCCCAAATTGAATGGTATTAGTGCGAGGTGGTCAGTTTTCAACTGGTTGTACAACACAGAGACGTATGGAATTTCCATGGACTTTAATGACAATTGGTGGTAAACTGCCAGGGTCCGGTGATGGGCAACGCTAGCTGTGTAGCCTTTGCAACTAACCTCCTTTCTCTGACAAATGATAACTAAGGGCCTCTTTAGACGAGGGTCCAGGGTCCAATTCCTAGGAACCAATTTGGACTGATTGAAGCAAATTGAATCCTGGAGTTCGACTGTATCTTGGTCCCTAGCCTGATTCTTGGTTCTCCAAATCAGATGTGATTGAAATTGTATCAGCAACAATGCAGGTACATCGCAGTTATGTACTGTGCACATTCAGGAAGTTGGTGAAGTGTGTGAGGCGATTTCAAGTGGTTTACTAGCACTTGGAAATGAGCCGGTTTGCAGTCCTGTATGAAAACCCAGATCCTTGTCAGTGTCGAGGGGTTGGTGGGATCTAGGAGCCTCACCAGCCTTTTTTTTTTCCTCATTTTGGTGATTGAGCACTAGTGGCCATCATCCGAAATAGTATTTGGCATCATCGGTAGAAACTGACTTAAAACTAGGAACCTGTCTGCATATGGTGAACTTTTATTGGGGTGTAATCAAAATTGGCGAAAATTTCAAGAATCTACAAAACAATATTATTTTCTTTTAACTTTTTTGGGTGCAGTTTTGCACCAGTTGCTAGAAAAGGAAAAATGGCTAATCCTAAACCATGTAGCCCTATGGGTTCTTATTTAGACCCAAATTGCAACTGGACCTTGAAAATAGTAGAGGCAAGTTGGTAGCCAGGGATAACTCTTTTTGGAAATGTTGCAATTGAGTTGTATTTATTTGTGTGGTGGTCATAATCAGTGTTGGCCGATTATATTTTTTGGTAATAACTGGCTGGTTAGGTTGCTAAGAAATTCAAAAATATAGACTTGTCAATTCTCAATTTCATAAGTGAATACCCTCCATTATCAATTTTATCCAGTTATTTTTTGTAAACTAACTATGGATTATGCATAAAAGTCAGTTCTCAAATATCCAGTTGAGAACTACCAATTATATTGTCAGTTGTGAGCTGATATAGAGTTTTTTCAACTATGTTTTTTGTTTTCTATGATAAGCATGTGTAATATTTTTAGACTGATATCTTACTTGAGTGATAACCAAATCATCTGGATAGATTATTAAAATTTAAAAAATTCAATGCTAAGTGGGTCAATTATCTATCAATTAAAAAAAAAATCAAGAACCAGCTGGTAGGTTATCAATAGCTGGACTGATAACTGGGTGTTTTATCAATAACTAGCCAATGACCAGTGTTGTGTGAGTACGTTGGAACAATGAAGGAAACAAAAGGAGAAAAGCCAACTCCCCAACCTTTGAAAACAACCAAACCTCCCTTCCCATGCAACTCAAGAAACAACCTTTTGAAAAGTTATTGCACCCACCCTCCTCCCCTCCCTCTCCGGCCTCTTCAAAAAGGACCCCTGTCATCCCCCTTTCTAAAGGTTTTTCACCTTTTCAGAAAGGGAGGAAATCGCTTTGGACATGAGAAGTCCCTTGGGAGAAAG
>Ga0209208_10007126_pt1 | contig 15269 bp, 7 predicted proteins | sample S1TSphfallax_3_FD_187694 | JGI IMG/M metagenome (GOLD analysis project Ga0209208, IMG submission 187694) | Host-associated microbial communities from peat moss isolated from Minnesota, USA - S1T2_Fd - Sphagnum fallax MG (SPAdes) (version 2) | ecosystem: Host-associated > Plants > Peat moss >...
TCCATTTTATGTGCATTTTTTTCTCGAGTATCACACTATATTAAAACGAATTTTCCCAATTTCTTCAAATTTTCTTTGTAGCCACAGTGCGAAAAGTCACCAAGAAAAATCACTCCTCTGTAGAGAAGTTTTTTGTTTTTCTACTCTGGATTTATTTGCTATGACCTTCCATGTAATTTTTTTCCTTCTCGCCCCAGGCTGCTCCAATCATAGCCACCGGCCGGGGGCGAACCAGCACCTACACTGGTACACTCACCTTCTTGAGTGAGGCCTCTTAAGAGGCTGTCTCTGTCGATTTAGAGAGACCCTGATTTTGTCTAAGAGCATCTGTACCCCCTAAAAAACTGCAAAAAACTGCTTTTATGTTAAAATAGACTGGTGTTTAATGATCACTTGTCCCCACCCACAACCGTCAGAGAAGTCCCTTTCAATACTCAAACACCATTTATGTCTTTTCATCTGGACTAGTAATAGTCACCGTCCAAATCCATCGTAGCTTTTAAAGCGGTTCAAATGACCACTGCAAATTGACATAAATATTGGAGAGGAGCATGAGTGATGAGAAGGGGTGTTTGCAGGTGTGGGGGTGGAGATGCGCTAAGGATGCGCTAGTTTTTAGAGTGATTCCAATGTGGGGCTCAATTCATCCTGGCCGGTTCGCCCAGGGCCCAATCAATCATGCAGCATTGCCTGCAACATGAGCTCTGGCAGAGCGCTTCAATAATGCACTGGGTGAAATCAGCCAACAGCAGGAAACGTGTGGATGAATCATTTTTAGGGTCAGTTTTGACATATAGCCCAAGTGCCTATCATCGGCACGAAGATTAGTCAGATTTAGCTATGAGCTAAATATGGCATTAGAAATTTTTTAACATATTTCTCTTATTTTTGGCTACCTACTTGAAAACCATGTAAGGAAGTCTGACGATTTTTCTTTGAATTTGGTTGAATTTCTGCTTTTCAGGATCTCCTAAAGCATAAATGAACAAACAAATCAATGAGTTCCATTAACTTTTGCACACGTAGGGAATTTTAGAGCCATATGCCTCAACTATTCAGTTGTCAATTAACAACCATTACAAATTTGAGGATGCTAATCACTTGACAATTTGCAAGCCACCAAACAAAGATCATCCGAGCTATTATTTATTGTTAAAATGTTTGAAAAAATCGATGGAGATAAAAGCATCAAATTTAAATCTTTTGATTTCATATATGTTCATGTAATTTGATACACATTAGGTCACAGCACACTTGATGTGTATTGCATATGCAATGTCATATATATTGATTATCAAATAAGAAAGAGAACATATAAATGACCTATATTTTGTGAATTTTGACCAAAAAAAATAATTGTTTCCACCTTTGCCATGTCCTGAGGTGGCGTTGATTGACAAAGCAAAAGACATAAACATCTTGTTACAAAAGGAATCTATTGTTGGTTTGGTTGGAACAAGTGGGATTGGGAAAACCACTTTGTGCAAAAAATTCTATCATTTGTTCCACAATCAATATGACAAATCTAGTTTTTTTAGAAGATGTGAAATCAAAGGACAATATCAACGATGTCATAAAACAACTCCTACATGATTTGTGTGGCAAAATGTTATGTAAGGATGAAAATGTGAATAAAAAAAACCTTGACCAAATTAACTCCTCCTAAAATAATCACATTTGAATTATCACATTGAGATAATTTGTTTCTTTCACACAATCCACGTAGAGTTAATTTGTTTTTTGTTTCACACAATCCACACAGAGTAATTGTGTTTCACTCATCCACATAGACGGGGATTGGGTTTCACTGACATGTCGTAGAACACTTTCATTTTTGGTCAACATGGAAGTTTAAAACCAATACTTGCATACTAAGTTTTTGTAAGATATGTGTTTAGAAATTGATTATAAAATGTTTGCAAGTATGATAATAATATTTTTTACAAAAACATTGATATTATCACATTGCTAAACATACAACCACATGAATGTAGATTCAAAAACTTCAATGTGAACAAATGTCTCTAGATAAACATAATGCATCTGGACGTTTTTAGTACATTATGTTACTAAATCTATTGCCCATATTATTCACATTTACTAAGGAAGGTGTTATGTTGACATCTCCCAAACCAAAGCACCTTTAATGCAACTCTTGGTACCATTGGAAAGCCCTTGATGAATAGGGGTGAATTAGGGTAGACACATGATGTTTAAACCTATAGTGGAGTTTTGAATTTCAAATAATTTTCTAATCAAAGATACTATAAAACCAAAATTAAAATATGTAAAGAGATTGGGGTGTGCTCTTTGTACCCTTTAAAAGCCCTCAAAGTGAAGAAAGCACTTTGAAAAACTACTAGTAGTATGATGCTTGTATGGCACACCAAAATACATTGTTGAAGAATGTGATAACAAACAAAATGGAAGGTGGACAAGGCATCATCATGACACTCAAACCCTACCCACTTAGGGTGGACCTTAAAGAACAATTGATATATTTACATGGACCTGACAAAATTTTATGGTTTCAACATCATGCCAAACCCAACTTTCATGGCTATAACAATGTGGGACAACGTCTTAAAATGAATCATGTAATGATCAAAACCATTTTGTCATACCCATTGAGCCATTATTATGATTATATTAATATTCTACATGACAACGTTCTAATTTTGGTCATGGTGACCATTACATGATTAACATGATTATAGTCCGTACTACACGATTAAGGTTATATTTTCATGAGTGAGACTTCTCAAGTTAATTGAATTATATATTAGTTAACAAGGATTATTAATCATTAACCCCCCCCCCCCGCCCCCCCCCCGGCGCCTTTCATGAAGTTTCAACTTTTGTTTGTTTCATATTGCATTAATTAGTGGAGGAATATTTAATTTATGATTTTATTAGAGACTTCTACAAATTTAAAAACAAATACATGTTTTTGTCAGGTTTTTTATTAATACATGGTAATTATTATTCAAAGAAGAAATTGCAAAAAAATATAGTTCATGAAATCTTATAACGATTAAGAATTTACATCCAATCAAATTAGGAAATTTTTTTTTTAAAAATGTTCGAAAATGTAGTCCTATTACAATTGATAGATATAATTAAAATTTTGTTATTTCATTGAAGGGTGAAACACCTTGCCTTAAATTTCATGTTAAAATTTTAAACGGAAAAACAAAAAACCTTAAACCCTAACCTTAATCCTACCTTCGATTTAAACCCTAATCCCAATCCTAAGCATTAAATTAACCAACTTTGATTATTGGATTGACACGTAACATTTTGTGTTTGGTCAAGAAATGCCACATGTTTCTATATGATGAACTTTGTCATGTAGTTTGATTCATTTAAAACATTTCAATACCATTGTGGTGTCCCATTATTAGTCCAAAAATTACCACATGTCAAATATTGATTGATTTACATATGTATAATTTTTAAGAAATTAATTGATGTATTTAATTAATCTTGAAATCATATTAAAACAAATGTCATCCTATGATTCAATTTAAGTGAGCACAAGTCTAAATTTTCATATATAAGTTTTCAGTTTTATTTTATTTTCCATTTGGAAAAATTTAAAAACACACATGGCACTACACTAATGAATCAAATTATTATTTTGAATATGTTGATGTTATATCCAATAACCTAGGTATAAGTAATGGTTGTTGTGTTTACAATTGTATGCTCAAAATGATTACAATTGTTGTCTGAAATGTTTACAATCATCCTCTAAAAACAATGGAATCATATGTTTTAAATGACCAAAGACATGGTTGGACATAGTATGACTCCGACCTAGGTTGTGACTAATGGTGACAAATGACAAATCAATGTGAACTATGCATACACATAATCACATGTATCACATAAGATTTCAAATGTAATCACGGACGTAGTCATAGAACAACATTTTTGTAGTAATAGTAAAGTTTTCATTTTAAATGTTACTTGATTTTTTCATCCTAAATGTTACAAGCTTTCAAAATTAAATATTTCAAAGTTGTGAATATGTTCACAAATTCCATTATAAACAAAAATCTAAAACCATATTTTTCTTTGGATTGTGATGTTGATTATACATTACATTATAAAATTGACATTTCATTGATTATGATATTTTTGGTGTGTTTCTTTCAAAGTTGAAAGGATTGGAATATAATTTTTCAATTTTTCATGTCATTTTTGTTAAATTTCTCAAATGCATTCAAGTTGTATATAATAAAATTTGATCAATTTTTTCTTAAAAGCTAGTGGTTTGACACCTCTTGTGACAAAAATTATGAAGGTGCACTAATTGATCTTGATCACGTGTATGTAAGAAATTCATTGAGGATGATATTTAATAGGAAACTAAGACTCATTGAACTAGATTAATTCATGTCCATCAGGATGAAAGACTAAGAAAGAACAATGAAATTTGATTCTTGAAGACATAGATTTTGAAATAAAACACACAAATGAATGGAAATAAATAACATTTTGTGTTTGGTCAAGAAATACCACATGTTTCTATATGGTGAACTTTGTCATGTAGTGTTATTCATTTTAAACATTTCAATACCCATGTGGTGTCCCATTATTAGTCCAAAAATTACCACATGACAAATATTGATTGATTTACATATGTATATATTTTTAAAAATTAATTCATGTATTTAATTAATCTTGAAATCATATTAAAACAAATGTCATCCCATGATTCACTTTAGGTGACCACAAGCCTAAATTTTCAACTATAATTTTTCATTTTTTCTTATTTTTCCATTTGAAAAAAATTAAAAACATGCATGGCATTGCACTAATCAATCAAAGTATTATTTTTAATATGTTAATGTTATATCCAATAACTTAGGTTTACCTAATGGTTGTTGTGTTTATAATTGTATGCTCAAAATGATTCTAATTGTTGTCTAACGTGTTTACAATCATCATCTAAAAACATTGGAATCATATGTTTTAAATGATTAGAGACATTGGTTGGACATCAATATGAATTATGCATACATGTAATCACATGTATCCCATAAGATTTCAAATGTAGTCACGGATGTAGTCATAAAATGGCATTTTTGTAGTAATATGAAAGTTTTCATTTTAAATTTCTACTTGATTCTTTCATCCTAATTGTTACAAACTTTCAAAAGTAAATATTTCAAAGTTGTGAGTATGTTCACCAATTCCATTATAAACAAAAATCTCAAACCATATTTTTCTTTGGATTGTGATGTTGATTATACACTACATTATAAAATTGACCTTTCATTGCTTATGATATTTTTGGTGTGTTTCTTTCAAAGTTGAAAGGATTCAAATATAATTTTCAATTTTTCATCTCATTTTTGTTAAATTCTCAAATGCATTCAAGTTGTATATAATAAATTTTGATCAATTTTTTTTAAAAAGCTAGTGGTTTGACACCTCTTGTGACGAAAATCATGAAGGTGCACTAATTGATCTTGACCACGTGTATGTAAGTAATTCATTAAGGATGATATTTAAAAGGAAACTAAGACTAATTGAACTAGACTAAAATCATGTGCATCATGATCAAAGACTAAGAGAAAACAACGAAATTTTGATTCTTGAAGCCCATAGATCTTGAAATAAAGCACACAAATGAATGAAATTAAATAACATAAACATGTAAACAACAAAATGTATGCAAAAGTATGTTTCACATGTTTGAAACAAAAAGTTGGGTGTTTCCATTGGGAATGATTGTACCATATTTGCTTACATTTCCATGCCCACCCTTCCTTGAACATATTTGGAATCTAACTTTAAACCCCAAGTTGCACACCAATTTATAATAAACATGGCGTCACAAAAATGAACAACACAATGGGGCAAAGTTGTGTCTATTCTCCTATACACCATAGGTGATAGGTATGCTCTAAAGAGCTTGTCAATAAATTATCAGAACTAAATCACAATCCACAAAAATGACATGTGGGGTAGTTACAAAATGGGTGGCTCATTTTTTCATCACATTTGATTCTTTACATATTGTATTCTATTCAAACCTCATAAACATATGGTGAAATCATTAATGTGACAAACATTTACAATTTGAAATTGTTAATTTCAATAATAATATGCACATAATGATGAAAATAAAAATAATACACCAAACAGGTAGTCATCAACTTTCATTAAATTATTACAATTACAGTAATTAATTTAGATTACTTTAAAAATATTTTGTAGTATCATATAATTGTTAACCATAAATAAGTAATTTCAAGTTAAAAACATAATAATTTACAATAATTACATTCATTATTCTAGTTCCAATATAATTAGTGTAAAAAACTTAAATCCGAATTTAATTATAAAATTTAATGTATAAATAGCTTTAATATTATATAATTATTTATGATAATTTTATTAAATGAATAATTTGTCACAATACTTAATTTGATTAAAATCAATTTACTATAATTGTTTTACAATTTTGTAAAATTATTAAAATTTTAATGTAAAAATTAATATTGTAAATTTTTTTTTTCACTTTCAATAAAATATTATAGGTTCTACAAAAAAATATTTTATTATAATTCAATTAATTTAACTACAATAAGTACGTGTATTATTCACATTATAGTAAAATTACCATATGAATTCTAAATTTTAATTGACATTTAAAATTAGAAATATTATTACTAAGTGAAATTACATATTATAGAATTTTTTTGTTTATTTGTAGCATTGTTAAAATTTTGATAATTAGGGGAAAAATTTATATTGGGAGAATAATTATTTATTTTAATAATTAGTTATTAATTATATATATATTGAAAATAATGATGATAATTTCATTGATTAATCAAATTACATTGTGATTACTGTCAAACGATTAAATATGTTTTTTAATTTTAGTTTTTAAGTTGTTAATAATTTGATTATTTATTTTATTTATTTGATAATTAATTCAATCACAATAATTCTATGATAATTATTGTAAATTTTTTTTATAGACCTATGGATTATTGATGTATTTTCATCTTTACATATACCCTAATATGAGGGTACTATAAAATAATATGTTTTTCAAACCATGTCTAAGTAATGCAGCAAATAATACATATATATACCATTATGAATGTGGAGTACATAATGTATACATAAGGCTTACTATACGTAATTGTTAGTTACCATGACATAAAACACATGACTTACCTTATACAAAATTAGTAACATACATAACTTGGTGTATAAATACGTATTAACTATCATTTTTTGGGTCGCTTTTGCAATGAATGGGCTATACAAAGGCGTTCTAAGAAGAAAACAAGATGAAAAATCATCTCATTGGAAGAATGATAAACCTATAAATAGTTGCAACATAGTCATAAATGTGACCAAAAAATGTGTGATGTGATTTTCAATCACAAATGTAACCAATGTTAGTTGTAAACAACAATTAGTCGCATGTAGTCACAAATCATTTGGTTACATTTTAGCGTTTTTCTACTAATGACAATGCTTCTATTGATGAAAAGATCCTTTCTTGGGCATCAAGCTATCCCTGTCCATATATTTTTTCTCATGCATTGAAGTATAGAGAAAACTAGTTTTATTATATATTTTTTTTTTCAATGCCAAATGTGTTTTAATACGGAGTTGGGTGAAAGGTCACATCCTAATGTGAATAATGTTTTCTTGGAAGCTGAATCATTTTTTCCCACCATCTATCGTAGAACCTAGGATTTGATTTTTTGACAAATCATCAAATAATTTGATAGTTTTCAAAATCTAGCTATTGGGGTCTTTCAAATAGAAAGAACATATTTTCATCATGATGACTTTGTTGGCTTTGACAACCTCAATAAATATTTGTTTCTTAAAACTAGAACCATGCATATATACCAATGTTTGTAGAGCATGGTGGAATGGTTGTTGTCATCTTTACTAAATAACATTTGTAATTGAGGTGTCAACATAATATGTAAGACTATTCAACATTCATTTTTTGCCTTTCAACTTGTAGTCATAGTCAAGAGATAGTCTTGCCATGCATTTGCAACGAAGACATTAATCCCAATTTCAATGTCATCCATCCACGTGCAATCTATCATCCATCATTATGTTTTGTAATTGACCAAAGTAGTTCAACATGGGACACATCACCTCGAGAGGCTTGACTATAGACTGTAAATTTCCAAGTCAACATTTCAACTAGAAATCAATTGTAGACCATGGGGGTGCTAAAAATATTCCATGACCTCCAAAATATTTGGGATTCACCTTCATTCGTCCACCAGAAAAGTAGGTGGCCCAATTTAGTTGGAAATTGTGAATAAACTTTTTAAATATTCAAAAAATTACAATTGAAACGTAGTCAGAAATGACGTCAAGTTGAAAATGGGTTAGTTGAAAAAAGGGTTTTCTATTAGTGATACAATTGGCAATGGATGAAAACAATTATTTCAAATTCAAACACACCTTGACAAATTAAGTTCCTTGAATGCATTAAATTGGAAAAAATAAACATGAGTACTTCTTGTAAGCTCGTACAAATTAAGCTCCCACAACTAAAACTTTTGGAATGCATTTAATTGGCCAATGTACATGTAAGTAATTCTTGCAAGTTGAAACATTCACACCAATCAAGATTTTCAAGCGTACTCAATGATTAATAGATGAAACTAGTTTTTTCAAATTGGAACACCTTGACAAATGAAACACTTGGAGTGCATTCAATTCACCCATAATGAATTTACTTCTTTCACAATGTTTTCAAGTTGTAGAAAATTTTATAAATAGAAATTTGGAGTGCATTCAATTGGTTAATAGATGAAGGTAGTTCTTTCAAGTTACAACATTTTGACAAATAAAGCTTTTGGAGTGCATTCAATTAATCAATAAATGAAGATAGTTATTTCAAATTAAAAATCCTTGACAAATTAAGCTTTTGGAGTGCATTCAATTAACCAATAAATGAAGATAGTTCTTTCAAATTAAAAAACCTTGACAAATGAAGCTTTTGGAGTGCATTCAATTCACCAAAATAATGAAGATAGTTCTTTCAAATTAGAATACTTTGACAAATTAAGCTTTTAGAGTGCGTTCAATTGGTCAATAAATGAAGGTAATTCTTTCAACTCGCAACACTCTGATAAATAAAGCTTTTGGATGCATTCAATTAACCAATATATGAAGGTAGGTCTTTCAAGTTGAAACACTTAATCAAATAAAGCTCTTGAAGTGCATTCAATTGGCGAATATATGTAGGTAGTTCTTTCAAGTTGGAACACCATCTTAAATCAGGCTCCTGGAGTGCATTCAATTGGCCAATATATGTAGGTAGTTCTTTCAAGTTCGAACACCATCTTAAATCAAGCTCCTGGAGTGCATTCAATTGGCCAATAAATGAAGGTAGTTCTTTCAACTTGGAACACTCTGAGAAATAAAGCTTATAGAGTGCATTCAATTGGTCAAGAGATGAAGGGAGGTCTTTCAAGTTGAACACTTTAACCAATCAAGCTCTTAGAGTGCATTCAATTGACTAATAGATGAAGGTAGTTATTTCAACTCGTAATGCCTTAACAAGTAAAGCTTTTGAAATGCATTCAATTGGGCAATAGATGAAGGCAGTTCTTTCAAGTTGGAACACTCTAAAAAATCAAGTTCCTGGAGTGTAGTCAATTGGCCAATAGATGAAGGTAGTTCTTTCAAATTGGAACACTATGACAAATTAAACTTTTGTAGCACATTCAATTGGCCAATAGATGAAGGTAGGTCTTTCAAGTTAGAACATGATGAAAAATAAAACTCTTGGAGTGCATTCAATTGGCCAATAGATGAAGGTAAGTCTTTCAAGTTAGAACATGATGAAAAATAAAACTCTTGGAGTGCATTCAATTGGCCAATAGATGAAGGTAGTTCTTTCAAGTTGAAACACCATCTCAAATCAAGCTTCTAGAGTGCATTCAATTGCCCAATAGATGAAGGTAAATGTTTCAAATTAAAACATGATGACAAAGAAAGCTTTCATAGTGCATTCAATTGGCCAATAGATGAAGGTACTTCTTTGAAGTTGCAACACTTTGACAAATAAACTTTTGGAGTGCATTCAATTGGCCAATGGATGAAGGTAGTTCTTTCAAGTTGGAACATGATGACAAAGAAAGCTCTCGGAGTGCATTCAATTGGCCAATCGATGAAGGTAGTTCTTTCAAGTTGCAACACTTTGACAAATAAAACTTTTGGAGTGCATTCAATTGGCTAATGGATGAAGGTAGTTCTTTCAAGTTGGAACATGATGACAAAGAAAACTTTCAGAGTGCATTGAATTGACTAATAGATGAAGGTAGGTCTTTCAAGTTGTAACATTCAAGCAAATCAAGCTCCTGAAATGCATTAAATTGGCTAATAGATGAAGGTAGTTCTTTCAAGTTGGAACACCCTGACAAATCAAACTCATGGAGTGTAGTTAATTGGCCAATAAATGAAGGCAGTTCTTTCAACTCGTAGCACTTTGACAAATAAAACTTTTGGAGGGCATTTAATTCGCCAATAAATGAAGGTAGGTGTTTTGAAGTTGGACCACCCAATCAAATCAAACTCTTGGATAAAAATAAATTGGCCAATAGATGAAGGTAGGTCTTTCAAGTGTGACCATTTTGACAAAACCAAGGTTTTGGAGTGCAATCAATTCGCCAATAGGTAAAGGTAGGTTTTTGAAGTTGGACCACCCCTCCAAACCATCCTTCTCGAATCCATTCACTTGGCCAATAGATGAAGGTAGTTCTTTCAAGTTAGAACACCCAATCAAACAAAGTTCGTCGAGTGCATTCAATTGGCCAATAGATGAAGGCAGGGCTTTCAAGTTGGAACACTGATACAAATTAAGGTTTTTGAGCACAGTCAATTGGCCAATAGATGAAGGCAAGGCTTTCAAGTTGGAACACCCATCCAAATAAAGCCTTTCGAGCACACTTAATTGGCCAATAGATGAAGGTAGGTCTTTCAAGTTAAAACAATCTGATAGATGAAGCTCCTTGAGTGCATTCAATTGGCCAATAGATGAAGGTAGTTCTTTCAACTCGTAGCACTTTGACAAATCAAGGATTTGGAGCGCATTTAATTGGCCAATAGATGAAGGTACGTCTTTCAAGTTGGAACACTTTGACAAACCAATCCCCTTGAGTGCATTCATTTGACCAATAGATGAAGGTAGTTCTTTTAACTCGTAACACCTTGACAAATTAAGTATTTGGAGTGCAGTCAATTGGCCAATAGATGAGGGTAGGTCTTTCAAGTTGGAACACTCTGACAAATCAAGCTTTTGGAGTGCATTCAATTGCCCAATAGATGAAGGTAGTTCTTTCAACTCGTAACACCTTAACAAATAAAGCTTTTGGAATGCCTTTAATTGGCCAATAGATGAAGGTAGGTCTTTCAACTTGTAACACCTTGACAAATAAAACTTTTGGAATGTAATCAAATGGCCAATAGATGAAGGTAGTTCTTTTAAATTCAAACACCCTGATAAATTAAATTTTTGGAGTGCATTCAATTGGTCAATTGATGAAGGTAGGTCTTTCAAGTTGGAACACTCTGATAAATCAAGCTCTTGGAGTGCATTCAATTGCCCTATAGATGAAGGTATTTCTTCCAAATTTTGGCATTGTGCCAAATCAAGTACTCGTAATTGTAAATAATAAAATAAATTATTTGGCAACTTTTGAATCATGCATTTTTTGAGGCACAACCATTTAACATTATTCAAATTTATCCCTTGGATGAAATTTTTCACAATACTTGGTGAAGCTTCTGTTAGGTCAAGCAACCTAAGGTTACGAAATCCCTTTGAATTGATTTGCGACAACAGAGGCAAATTGACACATTGTTTCAATGAAATGCCTTCTAAATTTTCCACCACCTGTCACATGAAATGAAAAAAAAAGGATTATCAATATATTAAAAAATTCATCTTAATGCCAAATTTTATTAAAAAAACATATTATTTATAAAATCAAGATTCAAAATTAAAACACTTGGTTTTGGACATTAACAAAATCATAGAAAATTGAAATAAAATTATAATATTGAAATAGTATAATGACAACCTCATCCTTTTGTAAAAAATGATTTGATTGATTTGATTTCCATATAAATCGATTCATAATTGGTAGTTCCGTTGCAATATTTTGACCCATGTCTCGTAATTATTCATGTATGTACAAGATTCCACCTTCTTTCCATTCGATTAATGATCTATGTTGTAAAATTTGTAATCCAAATTTTGGGTCTAAATAATCTTCATTCCATGCTCGACAAATTGTACTTATTTTCAAACCATCCAAAAAACAAGCAATATCCAAAAACATGTTTTGATGTTGCTTATCCAAGGGGAGATAAGAAATTTTCAATACACTCCAAAGCTCTTCATTATCATTGCCCCCCGTTAAACTTTGCCCATTTTTCAATTTTTTCAATGCACCTTCCCACATTTCAATATCTTTAGTATTGCACAAACTAGAACCCAATACTTTAAGACTCAAAGGAAGCCCCCCACAAGCTTTTATAATCTTCATACATATATCTTTGAAATCTTTTGTTGGAACATGATTCGCATTATTGAATGCATGGAGCATAAAGAGCTCCTTTGCTTGCATTTCCTCTAAGGATTTCATGACCATTTTTCCATCCTCGCTTACATGAGATTTTAGAATTTGCCAATTTCGATCATTCACAAGTACTTTGCTTTTAGAAGCTGCATTCCTCGTACCCTTGTTGATGAGAAGTTGCAAGGATGTAAGGTTTTCGGCCTTACCAACATCGTCCACCACCACTAACACTTTCTTCGATATCATACATTGTCTAATTTTGTCAAAGTCTTTTTCATTCACATTTTCATCCTTGCATAACCTTTTGCCACACAAATCATGTAGGAGTTGTTTAATGACATCATTGATATCCTTTGATTTCACATTTTCCAAAAAACTAGACTTTTCATATTGGTGGTGGAACAAATGATAGAATTTTTTGCTCAAAGTGGTCTTACCAATCCCACCCATTCCAACCAAACCAACAATAAATTCCTTTTGAAACAAAATGTTTATGTCTTTGGCTTTGTCAATCAACGCCACCTCATGACATGGCAAATGTGGAAGCAATATATTTTTCTGTCAAAATTCACAAAATAAGTCATTTATATGTTATATTTTTAATTTGATAACTAATATATATGACATTGCATACGCGATACACATCAAGTGTGTTATGACCTAATGTGTTTCAAATTAAATGAACACATATGAAATCAAAAAAATGAGATTTGATGATGTTACCTCCATACATATTTTCAAACATTTTAACAATAAATAATAACTTGGATGATCTTTATTTGGTGGTTTGCAAATTGTTAAGTGATTAGTGTCCTCAATTTTGTAATGGTTGTTGTTTGACAATCGAGTAGCTGATGCATATGGCACTAAAATTCCCTGCATGTGCAAAAGATTAAGTTAATGGAACTCATTGATTTGTTTGTTCACTTATGCTTTAACTTATAAGCCAAAAGATGGTGAAAATTATAGCTTAATAAATATTGATGTTTGAATAATAATGAAATATTGTGTACAAGTAATTTCCTTCAACCTTTTGGTAAGCAACTTATATAAATATGACACAAAGTTATTTGTTTTTAATCTCATGAATATTGCATGTTTTAACAATGATATGATTTTCCTTATAAATATTTATATGGAATTGATTTGATGAAGGCAAAATTTAAACTTATTTCTTGATGTTTGAAATCAATCAAATTTCCTTTCCGTCAATAGTAATTCATGAAACAAAGTTGATAAAACACATGACCCATTCGTCACATTCATATATTTAGAATTATTGAATACATGATCCCACACAAGTTTTGACAATACAAAAAATGTTAAATTAATGAACCAAGGTCGATAGCTTTCAATGCGACGAAATGAAAATCTTACCCAATTCTCATCGAGTGGTAATCCTTCGCCAAATGCATAAATGTTGAGGTCTTCATGAATGGCACTTTTAAAATCCATTGAAAGGTACTCCATTTCTGAGTTGAAAATTTCTAAATTTGTTGAAAAACTAGGTTGGGTTGCATATTTGCTCAACATGTTGATTTGTTGATATTGCCAAGTGAAATATTTTGATAAAGATTGGGTACCACCAGAATGTGGTACACCATAAAATATTACACCTTTGACATTGTTCAAAAATGTCTCACAACATTTGTGTATTTCATCATCCAAATCGTTTTTTGAGGTTTGATATACATGTTTGCGAGCTTCAACCACCAAGCTTTTGAGTACAAGACCTCCAAAACTATAAGCAACTAATGCCACCGGTCCATCCCAAAGGGATTGATACCTACAAAGTATTCAACAATGCACCAAAATTCCAGTATCAACATTGTATTAGCAAGTACAAATTTATCTTATCATACTTGGGGGCAATTTTCCAATCCACACATGACCTAAGCCATAAGTTCATAATTGATTTGCTTGTCCTATGTCATTTTTCGTTTATTAGTTCCATTAATCGACCTAAAAAATGTGGCAACCATGTTTTGGTATAGCAAATATTATGCACAAATATGTAGGTGTTTGCATGCTTGTGTTAATGTACAACTCATCTTCTATGTGTTATGTTGGAAATATGGTTGAAATTAAAAAATATATATACAACTTTTTTTTGAAATAATGTTTTTGCAATGAAATGGATGCAAGTTTCTACACATGTATTAATATAATATAATTTAATTCAATTGCATTACTAAAGATAAAACTTCCGAAAATGGGAACAAAAAATTGGCTTAAAAACCAAACTAGTTGTACCATGAACTTATAATCTGAACATAGACTTTGCTATTATCTTCAAACAAGAACATTTGCTTTTAAGTTCCATTTTATGCTCTCCGACATGAATCTAACAATTCAAGTAAATTGAAACTTGTTGGTGTGTATCACCATACTAGCACACACGAATATTTAATTCCTGCAAAACATGTAAGAAATTCTAAAGATGTAAACAATTATTTTTAATGTACATAAGGATAAGTAATTAATGTGTCCATAAATAGAGGAGATTGTTGCACCTTGAATTTGTAATCAAACTTTGAATGAGATTTTTGCCAATTCCAATCACATCATTGTGAACACTTGCCACAATTTTAGAATCATAGGACAATGATAAAATTCGAACATCGTTGTTCAAGTCTTCGGGTAGCCACTTTTCTGGCCAACATATGCACT
>Ga0209208_10007127_pt1 | contig 15269 bp, 7 predicted proteins | sample S1TSphfallax_3_FD_187694 | JGI IMG/M metagenome (GOLD analysis project Ga0209208, IMG submission 187694) | Host-associated microbial communities from peat moss isolated from Minnesota, USA - S1T2_Fd - Sphagnum fallax MG (SPAdes) (version 2) | ecosystem: Host-associated > Plants > Peat moss >...
CCTTTTCAGGGCTACAAGGAAATTTTTTTTTTTTACAAGCATTTGGTTGATTTTTTTTAATTCATTGGGCTTATAATTTGTAGCCCAAGGTGCACATCACATTTTCATGAATTAATCATACATAAAAACATATTAATTTTTTTATTGAAGTTTATATCAACATTTTTTGCAATTCTAGTTTTTAATCAAAATATTGATTTACAACAATGTACATAGGTGAAAAATCACCACTATCATACAAATTATCTTAATTTGAGTTGTTAGATTTTTCTCAATTAAGTTTATCCAATTTATTCTTATTTGGGCAAATAATGAAATAAGTCATATATTTTCCTATGGTTCCTTGGGGGGGACCCTTACCATGATTGTGCCCCCTTTTAATATTCCAAGAGGGAAATTGACGAATATGGTGAGACATCCTCACAAAGGTGTTCATGTATTGAGGTAGTATGCTCTAAAACTTGGACTCTACCCTCATTTCATAGGACTTCAATACTAGACCACTCGCATGAAAATGCTTCACCTTACGTAAAGCACTAAAAAAAATTCTTTGGAATTTTTTTTTTGTTTATGATACATGACCTATGTCTTAAATTTGAAAACAAGATATGAGAATTTGTGTCATTTGTATGTGCAAACAAACTTCACATATGCTTATTCATGTTTTTTATTATGTTGCACTAATTCTTTCATTTCGTTTTTGATAATGTTGTGATTTTGCATTTCCATGTGATTGTGTTTCATACAAATGAATTTCATGGTGCATATTGTTAGTAGATTGACAGATGTTCAATGTTGATTTCTGTTTGTGTAACATTAATATGATGGAAAACATAAGTAATATATGTGGTGCTATTAAAAGAGACATGTTCAGTTAGAAACGTGTGAAAATTCTTGTTGTTCTATCCCCTAAGAAGCTCATGACAAATTTGTTTCCTAGCCTTGATTTTTCAAAGTGAAGTGTTGCATTTGATAATCCGTTTAATTTGAAAATCTCATAGCTTGTTGTAAAGTTATAATCTAATCATAGTGTTTCACTTTCTATCATAGTTGATTCACAATTTGCTAATACACTTACACCTTCCATCATATTTGGTTCATTGTTGGTTGTAAATATTGTGTCATATATTTATTTTCTTTATTGAAAGTGATAATTTCACAATTGATGGTCTTGTTAATGTCAAAAGCATAGAGGTTTTGAAGTCTACTTCACAAGTTGAAACAAAAATAAAAGAATTGAATCAACTTTTTGATGAATTGAAACGTCTTTCATTCCTATGGGAGATGAACTCGTGGAATTTGAGTAAAAGGATGAAAAGAAGAAAGTAAGAATGTTGTTCATGATGTTGTTCAAACATTATGAGAAATCGTGTTCATGGAGACCACATTGCCCTACAATTAAAGCTCAAAAACCACTCAAATATAATTGTGTTGCAACTAAATCCTCCAAAGTGTAACTCCTATGCAACTACACTTTATAAATGTGATGATTTAATAAATAAAATTCCACGTCAAAAAATAAGTTAGTTGTTTGGTAGTTGCATTTTAGTTCTAAATTTGTTCCATATACAATAATTTGTATGCACCATATTTACACATGTAATCAACTACGTTTGATTTTTTGAAGAATTTCATTGTGATTGTAACATGTAATTAATTTACAACTTTTTTGCAACTAGTGTATAGCTTTCATATGTGTGATTACCCCATGTGTCCACATTCTCATCGTCCATGAGGTATAAACTTTCTAATTGGTTTTCAACTATGAAATTTATTTGTGCAACTGGTTGGCCACTATGTTGCCACTAAATGGTCATTATTGTATCTTTAGTTGCCCATTACTATGCCACTATTATGCCACTAATTGTGGCACCCACAAAGGTTATATCTTGTGGCACATTTAATATATAATATTTAGAAATAATTACTACATATTAAATATTAATTCATGGCTTATTTATTTAATTACTATGAACTAAATAATATACTAAATAATAAGCCATTGGTATAAATTAATAAATATAATTCAATTTTTTTGAATCAATTAATTTTCATAATTATTTAAATAAATAAAATTTAAATATTGTAGTCCTATTTTTTGTGATTGATGTTCAATTGTTGTGTTAATAATATTGCATTACATTGGAATTCACAATATTATGTTGGTATACATATCTAAGTATCAAACCATAGAATTTCATGAAAGGTGAATTTTTTTGAATTGAAATTAAAAGCAATGTATATATTTTATTAAACATTCAATAAGGGTGTACATATGAATATGTCTCCATATACCTCAACGCTTTCTATTCAACTTCATGTTTTTTAATTTAATATTTCAGAATGAATTATTTGTTATTAATTTTTAAATTAGTAATTAATACGTAATATAATTAATTATTATGAATCAATTAAGTATACTAAATAATAAACTATTCATATGATTTCATTAATCAAATTAATTAATAAATATTTAATTAATTCAGATAATAATTAATTAATTATCTAATAACTAATTACTTGAACTCATTAACTAATTATACAAAATTAATTAATGAATTCAAATAATTTTAGATAATAAAATTTGTTAATGTAAGGGAGTAATTATTGAATTTTATTTGAATTTAGATCATCAATTATCAACATAATTAATTTTTGAATAGTTATTTAAATAATTAATCATATAATATTTATTTTGATAATTAATTATTTGAATTAATCAACTAGCTAATTATCTGAATTATATTAATTAATTCATAGAATCAATCAAGATAATTAATTGTCATATATTGAATTCAAATAATTAAATTTCAAATAATTATGTTAGATGATTAATTATAAATTTCAAATTAATTACATAATTAAAATTAAACAAAAAACATGTGGGAATTTTTTTTTTGTATTTACAATTCAATTGCAACTAAAAGATTTAACTCATATGCTTTGTTTTCAATAATTCATTTCACAAACTATATATAAAGGAGGTGTTTCCTCTTACATTTTCACATTAAAATATATGTGCCATGTTGGGATGAGTTCATAAAAACTTATGTGGTTATTCTTTAGTTCAGCTACCTTCTAGTATTTTACTTTTCTTACCTACCTACTTGCCTACCTAAATAAGTAGGTCTTATTTTTTCTACCTACTTAGATAGTAAATAAGTAGTTAGGTAAGTAGGCAGGTTGGAGTTATATCAACTTACCTACCTATGGTTACATTTTCAATGTTTGATATGAAATTATAGGAGAGTCTTAATGGTTTGAAAACCATTGTTAATATTATTAGTGGAGGTAGGCCTGAAGGCTCAAAACGCAATCTGAAATTTCAGAGCACCACGTGGCATCATTTTTAACAACTTCAAAGCCAGGGTGAACCAGCACCCATGTTGGTACCTTGACCTTTTTGAGTGAGGCCTATCAGTGGCCATATTAAGGCCAAAAAATGTTAAATCTGAACTCAGACACCCTGATTTAGTCTAAGCATGGAATATTTGTAATGTTTAGAAATAATTTAAATGGATTGGCTTGGGTTCACCCGAAGGCTCTCAAGTCACTGTGCCCTTGTTGGCTGATTGAATATCATTGAAACTATTTAATTGCCAGATGGGAATTTGAAAAAGTTTCTCAGAGTCCACAATCTTTTTATAAAAACAATCAAGGCATTGAGGCTAATGTTGCCCTGTTATTGGGGAATTTTTTTTAATAAATATTTTGGGTACTAATAAAGGGCACAATGACAGGCTATTGCAACCCACATGCCGGTTCTCACCAGCAGCAATATTTATTTTGGGGGGAAAAAAAAAAGGTGAGCTAGAGTTGCACAAGAAGTCCAAGCTTGATGTACCATATAATTCATAGGGCTCTTGTGAAAATCCCCTCTGATCTCATTTGTATCATTGAATCCATCAGAGACATGTCTGTGGACATCAGTTGCAGAAAGCGTCCAGGTGCTGAAGAAGACTTATGTATGCCAGTGATTTTGCAGATGCTGCTAGCTTGTTTATCCCCGCCCCCATGTAGTAGGCTAAGTACTTTTCAGTTTTCTGGGCAGCTTGGTCTACAACGTTAGAGAACAACAGTCTGTTAAGATCCTGAAAATAGTCCAACTGTTCCAAATTAGTACTGTTCTCTTCTCCAAGTCTCATACTGTGACTAGCAATCATTCAGTGTGTTTGTAGTTGCTGGAAACAACAGGCTATGTGAAATTTTCGAAGTCCTCACCTCTTCTTAATAGGTAATGAACTTGGTAATATTGCAAAGGAAGAGTGTAATATCATCATCCGCTCTGTCTGTGTCGACTCTCTCTAGTGACCCAAGCTGACAACGTTTAGGTTAGTGCTGCAAGAGCAGTACTACTCTACTTGAGAAAGAGACGGACGTAGTCAATAAAAGACGACGTTAGGCCTACCTCCACTCCAAGTCCTAGAAGGGACCAACTAGTTGAGAAAGATGAATGATCTATAACAAGGAAGAAACTGGTTGAGGAACTATCATCTACTGCAATTAAGGATTCACATGCAAGTTCAAGTAGTCAAATTGGTCATCAATTTCACAACTACCAACATGTGAATTTGATGTTTTTAGATCCAACAATGATTGCTTCTCTTTTGAAAGATTTCAAGATGTTTGATGTTGTTATGATCATGCAAGATTTCAAGAAAAGTACTTTGAATCATTCATTGCTTTATGACGACTATAAAAAGATTAAGTTGTAAAGAATAGGGAGTAAATGATTGTTTGAAGGATTGGATTGCTTGTAGTTTTTTTTATGAGCATACTAAGGCAAGGAGCTTACACAGAATAGGTAGAAATTGATTGCCATTTGAATAGAATAAATTCATGGTGATTTTAGAGAACACCAAAACAATTTTCCTCTACCATATATGTTGATTTGATGCAAGATACTTGATCAATGGTTTTCTTTTTTTGGTGAATTCCTGCACTGTGGCAATAAATGTTTGTGGAACAGTTGGAAGTTTCTGATTTTCCAATGCAATTGTGATTGAATTATTATTTTTGGATATCTATTATCATTTTTTAGACCTCATAGATTTGAAAAAAAACCAATGTACCTGATCCTCTGATTTAAAGCTTGCACTTGAATAATATATTGAGAAGAATCAAGATGTCTTGTTGTTGAAAAGAAAAACTCATTGTAAAGATGACAAAATAAAGAAATTTTATTTTGCAAAAAAGGATACACCTGTTTTAGGCTGATTACAGATTACAAACCTTGCCCTAAGGATCTTAGGGAAAGGTGTGTTTCCTCTATGTAATCCACCCCTAACCATAAAGGAAATTTCTTCCCAGTCCTTTATGCATATAAGGTGCCCTCCAAATAGGTACACTAAAAATTTCAGAGTGCTTTATGTTTATAGGATGGGGTACTTATTAGCACCCAAAAAGATTTGGGGTTTTTAGTTTTCACAGTGAGTGTAGGTGCTGGTTCACTCAATGCTTTGGGTACTTTGGATCAGTGTTTTTTTCTTCAACGAGTTTTCCTTTTTTTTAGACAAAAAAATCTAAGAGAGTTTGGAAAAATGTGTTTTTCTATTGTAACTCTGACTAATTTTGCTATTTTTGGAGCAAAATTCTCCCAAATTTCATGTCACAAATATGAGAGAAAAACACTGCTGTGGATCAGTGTTTTTTTAAAAAAATTTGTGATGTACTCAAATTGGCAATGATCCATAGGAAGATTTAGTAGAGTTTGGTTATAGGACAGATAGGAAGGTAACTTTTTTTCAGAATCCTGCTATTTTTTTAACTACATGTAGGAGCAGATAGGTAGTCTAAATGTGGCAAACTCAACCCTTTTTTCTCTACTTTCTTGGAGAAGTTTTTGAAAAAATACCAAAAAATTTGTTTTGAGAGGGTATGACACTTTCAGATTTCACATTTTGACAAAATTTGGCAGAAAATAAAATCGCAGTTGCGGATTGATATAAACAATTTTCAAGAAAGGGGACCCACAACAAACAGTGATTTTTTTTTCAATTGTGTGATGTTTGTGGCACTGGCAATCATCCACAAGGAGATTTTACCACATCCGGCTATATACCAACTATGAAAGTGAAAAACTTAGAAAACTCTTTTTATATCCTGGCTATTTGCTTTAATAATGTGTAGAAACATGGTGATTTTGAGGATTTTTTTTCAAATTTTGGAAATCTACAAAAAGGAATATTTGGAAATATATATATTTTTGAAAAAATATTTTTGGCAAATGGAGAAAATTTGCGTTGTCTGGAAATGAAAGAACTCACCTAAAACTGTATCTCTAGTTTTACACAAAAGATTCTTAAATGTGAAATAGGTACCCGCCCTCTTAGGAGGATGGCATAAAGTAAAAATGGTGATGGCCAGTTTTATGCATGGAAATTTCATGCAGCCAGTGAAATGGCTCAACGGGCATCCACAGGGGTCAGTTTCTAACGTTTTTGGGGGTTAATATGGCCACTAAAAGGCCTCACTGAAGAAAGTGAAGGTGCCAACTTTGTGGGTGCTGGTTCACCCTGGCCCCTAAGTATCCCGTGACGTTCCCAATTGTCTGGCATGATGCTCCCACTGTGTTGCCCAAGTTCCCAGGTGTTCCCCAGGTTGATCCCAAAGCACTGCAGATTATCTCATACCCTTTGCCTACATTTCAACCCTTTAAAACCCATACCAAATAATAAGGTTACATAATCTTTTTTTTTAGAATATCAATGTGTGGGTGTTCTTTTTAGTTATAGGCCAATCAAAGAGGCACATCACCTCCAAAAAAATCACTTCTTACTTATCCACACAACTAATTAATTGAAAAGAATACCTTGGCAGCTTCAACACATGTTTGTTGAATAATTAATGTCCCAAATACACGTTGAGTTATTTCTAGTAAGAAATTTGAATGTAGAAACATGCAATATATCCTTGAAACTTGAACACTCAACATGAGCATATGCCTAAACCCTATTGCTCCTAAAACCATTATGCATATCCATTGCATTATTTGAAAATATGAATTTTCATCCATTATTCTGGTGTAGCATCTTGCTCAAAGCAATCTATTCATGTATGTAATGATTTGGATAGTGAATAAACCAAGTTTTAGGTATTCATGATTTAGTTTTTCACGCTTTGACAAGGTTCCCCCTCTCTCCCCCGCCCCCCAAGTTTTGTTCTTGAAATTTTCAAAAATTTCCCAAGTTTTTGGCAATTATTTTTTTGAACCAAACTTTTCCAAAATTTTTTGGTATCCAAAACGCTAAAAAAGTAAAAGTCACTAGCTTTGACTCAAATGCAATGTATAGTCCATACTCATAAATTAGTGTTTTTTTGGATCCCCTTGAAGTTGAAGGGAATTGAAACTAGTGTCAATTCATATTATAACAATTCAAAAGCTCTTCCTTTATAGTATATCAGAACATTCAATGAAAACTTATGCCCTTGGTCTTGATGGTTGCCAATGTTATGGTCATCAGACATGAAAGTGAATGTGGTCCTACAAAGTTCATGTGGTAGACCAAAAACATTTCAAAATGGACAAATTTTAAGTATAGAGAATTATAACATCCAAGAACATGAAGATTGGTATCATGTTGAGGACAATGATTCTTTGAGAATGATACAGGAAAGGCCTTCCAAGATCGTCATAAATGGAAGATCGCATTACATGATCATCTTGAATATAAACCCTTTTTGGAAGAACATAAAAATTTACAGAATTCATTAAAAATTTGGAAAAGATCTCAAACAAGGGAAATTAGGGCCCTTGAAAAGGGCTAGGTGTTAGGTGTTGGGGAATTGGGAAAATAGTTAAATTGGCCTTTAAAGTACGTACATGAAATTTAAGAGTTTTGATGTCCTATTTTAACAAGTTTGATGAGAAGTTTTGTTAAATCATTATGAGGACATTATTAGGATTCATAGTTTTGATGTCTTAATAATCTAAGAATGAAAAGAAATTCTTGATGGAATAATGTGCCATGAACATGATTTATCTTTCACATCAAACTCCCATGGGGATCATCACTATGCATCTTAGACTTTTGGGGCAAATAAAATCCATGATTTGCTAAACATGGATGTGTGATGTAATTGTTGAAACTTGGCTAAAGAATTTTGGCAATTTGTTATCCCTATAAGCCCGAATCATAGTACAAGGCCATTTTTGCACATGACTTTTGACTGAAAAAATTAAGGTGATTATTCATATTGATGGATAGATTGATGGGATCCACAAACAAAATTTGGGCAAATGAACATTGAAAGATTGTGAAAATGTGAAGTTTGTGGATTTAGCAGAGTCTAGGGCCACAAGGGAAATATTTACTTAGAACTAGGGAAGATCTAAACCTAAGGACATGGAGTGGCGAGTGGGGCAAATTGGGGGGGATATAATGTGTGAAAGTATGGTAATGTAAGCCCCAAAATAAAAGAATCTTGGACAATTGTAGTCTTTTTTTTTGACATAAATACAAGAAAATATATAATAATAAGCTTTTCAACTAGCTAGTAAACTTGAGCAAAAGTTTATTTTTATGTTAACAAATGATAACATATGGTCTTCAATGTTTGAAAGTTAATTAATACATTTTAGTGCACCATCACCTTGAAAGTATCAAAAATACAATAAAAATCCTATTTTCATTCACTTGAAATCATTATGGACATCAACTTCCATTTACTTGCATTTAACAAATTTATTGAAATGCATGGTAGTAAGAATGTGAAACATAATATTAGTAGAATAATATTTTTAAAATGCTCATATTGATGATTGAAATAGATAAGATTTTCAAGTTTGAAATATTAGATTTATTATATGGTTACTTTGACTTTAAAAAGTAAGGTCCACAAATTTGCCTACGTTATCATGCTTTCACTCCTTACAAAGTTGAGTGATTTGGGCACTTCATGGTTTTTGGGTCCAAACTGAAGGGCTCCCAGGCTCAGCCGGATCCCCCCAACCCAACACGAAGATCCTCCCAAATACTTCTTTATCATATACAAACAAACACAATTTGGTGGAATTCGAGAAATATTGGAAAAGCACATGCAACACGGTTTGGCCAACTGGTTCCTGGCAGTAGCTAGTGGGCTTCCACCCTATTTAAAAGGGAGGGGAGAGAATACACGGCCCACAAGTAGCCAATGAAATTGTAGAGACATGGTGGTCTGAGAGATGCTGGACATGAAGTAGGCAAGTAGAAAATTTCATACAACACAGTTTGGTAGACTTCTTTGAGCCTTGATCCTTAAAATAGGAAAGTCTTGATAGGATGGATAGGCCATACTGGCACTAGTTCACTTCCACATCAAAAGGTGCATCCTTGAAAGACCAAAGAAATGCACACTGATGAAAAAAGTTCCCGTGGAATCCTTCTTGGCTAAAAATGCAAAATGTTTTGTGGTTTAGAACATACTTTATGCTAGGGCTGGTTAAAGGGAGTGAATTGTGCACAAAATTCATCACACCATGTGCCCACATAGCTCTGATTGGTTATCAAAAAAGGGTAATAAAATTTTGAATCACAAAAATGGGGGAATTTTGACAACTTTCCTTTGGACTTTATGTTAACTTGGTAGTGATGAAGTCCATAAACACCACTTGACAGCCCGACCTCACACCAAAATTGCGTTAGGTCAAGCAGTAGGGGGAGGGCATTCTCAGAATAAGTGGCTGAGCTGAGTCGGGCACTTATTCTGAGAATGCCCCCCCCTAAAGCTTTACCATGTGTAAAGCACAGCTACCAAACATTCTAAATATGAAAGGTCCCAACTCCACACAGTGAAAATGATAGTAGTGCTTACCGATTATTTAATTTCCTTTCAAAGCATTTCAAGGGCTATTAAGAATTTCACGGTCATGGGCCTCACTTATGTGTATCAAGTGGTACTTAACCCCTAAAGGCCTAACTAAGTTGACATTTTCATCCATTTTCACAATTTCAATCAACTATTACCAGTGGAAGACAAATTAAAACTCAAATTATTTTTTTGGGTATCATGTGTCTAATGAAGACAATTATTATGTGCCAAAAATTTGGCATCAAGCATGAAAGCTCTCTATTTTTGAAAGTGGAATTTTCTCATGATATTTGGATAAAAAAGTTGCAGAGACACGGCATACCTTGCTTGTTTATTGGGTGGCAAATGTCCCTTTAAAAGAGATGATTTTTCATACTGCTTTTTCTCAAAGGTGGTTGCTAAAGTTATCTACTACCTCCAAAAAGAAAATCAATAAAGAGTACCACTGTTTTTCTTAAGCACCCTTTCAAGTGTCAAGACCCCAAACATTTTCCTTGGTTGGAAAATTTGTTATTTTGATAATTTGTCCACTTCAAGTCTTTTTCTTTTTTTCATATTTCCAACATTGTATATTGCGCTTATTTGAGCCAATCATCTTCAATTTCATTATCATAAACCAAAAAATATATTTATAATTAATTTCTGAAATTTAAGGCTTCTAAATCTATTTTTTAAAAATAAGACATTATGTTTCAATTTTCAACCATGTGGATGTCATCCATATGTTATGCTCATCAATTGTCTTTGGAAATGCATTTCAAAAAGGTATGAAAAATATCTTTTCTTAACACATCTAAGAAAACATTGTACCCCCATAGGCTTTTAGGGGTTAAGTGTACAACTTACAACAACTCCATCCATACTGGGTATTTATGCATGCACCTTAAGTTCCACTCCATTATTATTGATTTACTTATCCCAAGCCCCACTCACAAATACAAAATTAGAATTGTGAATTTATGAAACGTGGTAAGTTATTAACTCACATGATTTGGATCCATTGATATGATGAACTAGTAACATTGTTAATCACATATTAATGATCAATCAATTGTGACAACTCCAATCGAGATTGTGTAAAGACATTTGCCAGTCTCCACATCTTGTGCAAATATGTGCACTTAGAAATAATTTTTTACATGAAACTAACAACATTTTATTGTTGTATATAAAAAATAATGTTGTTCAATGCATTGGTGCAGATGCTACAAACATACATGTGTATGTACATACATACACCTTACATACGTATACATATATACATACATAAACATACATATATTCATATATACACCTACTCTTGTGCACTTGTGCAAGCTAATTTCCTCAATAACCATTATATCTATAAATATGACATGGTGGCCTCTAGGGGGTTATCAACTTAGAAATGAAAGAAAGTCTTCAAGAATTCAATGAATGCAACTTAATGTGATCTTACAACTTAAAACCATGTGACCAAGCAAAAGCATGGTAAAGTAGAATAAAAAGTAGTCTATTCTAAATCCAATTTACAAGAATGTTTTTTTTATAAGTAGAAATATAAAATCACTAAGGCTTTGGAAATATGTAATATATTTAATTACTGTGAACTAATTAGTAAAACTGAATTATAATTTTTCATATGAATTCTTTTTAAGAAATTTTTAAAAAATTAATTCAAAATGTAAAAAAATCAGATAATTAATTATTTAACAACTAATTATCGAAATTCACCAAGTAACTATTTCAATTTAATGAATTAATTCAAATAATTTAGATGATATATATTTTTTCAAATTCAGGCGAATGATTACTAAATTTTATTTTATTTATCAATAATTATCAAAATAACTATTTCAATAATTAATTATGTAAATTAGCTAACTAAATAATTTTTTGAATTCTATTACATAATTCAAATAATCATTCTAAATAATTAATTCACCTATTTTTCTTGTATTTGACATTCCTACCTAGCTATTTACCTACCTATGGTTATGTATCCATGTACCTAGGTATTTATATATTTGTTCCAAAATTAGATTAATATGCCATGTAACAACAAAAAGGTGAACATATTCTATGAATATATTCAATACTTGATAAGCATTAAAAGATATATTTTCTTCTAGTACAAATGACATTTTACAAATTTATCAAAACTTGTTAGATTTTGAAAGAACAACATTCAAATTGCCAAATTTTGCAAAACAATGTAAAAAACTACGATTTCTAGTGAAAAGTTGCTGAATGTTTGACATTTTCTTACACGATCATACATAATATGTAGCCAAATCTTATTAGACTCTTTTATAAAGAATCTCCAATTTCTAACATCACAAAACTTAGTTTTTGGAACTTCGATGTATTAGGGTTTACGTTGTAGTTAAAACATAAATATACAGGTTATTAGTAAATAGTAGCAGTAAAAATTGCTCTAAATTTTTTTATTGCAACAAAGTTGGCTTGTGTTGAGATCAACATAAAAATTGATACATCCAAACCGATGTCGACATAATGATCAAGGCAAAAATGGCATGTCACATTAGTTTTGACAATCTAACTTTGGGTAGCTCAATATGGGCTTTGACTTATGTTGACCTTGTCGTGATGTGACATTAGGCTACATTTATGTCCATACAAATGCATTGTGTCATGATAAATCACTTATTGTTGGCATCACTTGATGTCAAATCACATTATTAAATAATCTACACAAATGAAATTATTTAATGTTGTCATCACTTGCCCATTCCAAATCATACCACATGTTCTCATATTATATCATAAACATTGTCATAAATGTTTTTGAATCACTTGCAAGATTATTACAATTTTTGATACTAAAACATGAAAAATTAACGATTGGTTACATTTTGTTTTGACTCCTATTTTTTTGATTGCACTCTTATATGTTTATAGTTGTTAATTGTAAAGTGTTTAACATAGAGATAAATATATCTCTTAGTAGAGAATATAAAGGTCACCATGTGGCTCTAGATGACTTGGATACCAAGTATGTTATGGAGATCACCTTCATTCATAAAATTTCAAATTTGCTTTTATTCATACATGTCACCTTCATATTATTCCTAACAATAATGCCATTGTCCACATTATAAATTGCAAAAATAATGAAACCTCTTTCAATATTTTTTTGACATAAATGTTGGCATTGGATTCTATTTGACTAAAACCTTGTTGAACAAAGTGGCTAACAAGTTGTTGGTACCAAGCTAAAGGTCATTGTTTTAACCCATATAAGGATTTATGTGACTTACAAACTATGTTTGTTAGGGATTGTTAGGGACGATGTCAGACATCCTTTAGGAATTGTCATATATTAAATGTCTTAATCTAAAACACCATTGAAAAGGAAATTTTAATGTTTAATTGTTGAAATTTCCAAACCGAATTGAGAAGCCAAAGATATTAAAATTCTAAGAAACTTAAAATAAAAAATTAGAGGGAACAGATTTATAAAATCAAGTCCTAAAACTTGTGTGTATCCCTTGGCAACCAATCAAGCTTTGTATTTATTTATATTGCATTCGAGTTGTGAAACTCCATTTTGAAATGACTGGTTTTGGATTTTTGGCAAAGTCATTAATTCTAAGTATACTTTTTCTGTAAAGATTACAACTTGAAATTAATGACAGTTTTCCAATGGTGGGACTCATGGCAATTAAATCTTTCTTCATATGTTTTTGGAATTTGGGGTTATGTTTAGTTACCAAGGCTTTTGATGTTTATTTTGAGCCTTCTTTGGGGTAGACTTGCTTTCAATAGTTTCAATTATCATTTGGGTTTCTTAATCTATTTTCATGGTCTAGTTCTTGGAGAACCTTTTTGCTATTTTTTAATTTTTACATGAAGACAATTTTGGTGAAATTTGTGAGTGAGGGGACAATGGTTGGGTATTATCTTCTCCACTAATAACATGTTGAAAAATGAGTCTAATATATCATCACCAGGTAATTATTATTACCTGGTGGAGGAATATTATGAGATGGTTGCTAGTGAATGCTTGTTTTAAGCAGTTACTACTCAAGTAGGGAGATTCCAAATGGGCTTGGATTTCTATTGCTGAAATTAGGTTTAGCTACTTGGTTTGTTATTGGGAAAGATGCTAAGTCTAGGGGCTGTAGCAAACAGTCCGAGATTAAGGAGTTATTCATTGAGGTTTGCTGTCACATGGGAATTTTTAGTAGATTGGGATGCTAGTTTCCATTGGAAATTCCTCCTTGGGTTGCACTATTTGATTTTTGATTAGCAAAAGGGGTTGCTTCCCCCTCCTCACATGGGGTTCCCATCGCAAAACCGCAATTGTTGTACACAATGTGTGATCTGAACTTGTAACTGTTTTGGAAGAGGGCAAGGTACAACAAAATCTAGGAGATATGTTCCTACGAATTGAAAGTAAAGTCTGACTCAGTCATGGAACGTAAGTAAGAAATCCCAAGGCAATAGTTTTTTGGAAGAGTAAAACACAAAGCTCTACGAATCCAAGAAAAATAAAAGAATCTTCACAGTACAAGCTAATGGAAGCTCAAAATCTGCAATGCAAGAATGAAGATAGTTGATGTCATGGAATATCTCTCATATGTGATCGGTAGTGATAAGGGTAAGGACCGACTAAATACCCTGGAAGGGATGAACATTGGAAGGGATAAATGGTGGACACCTTCCAGCAGCAACCGACGAGTTAGCATCTTCCCCCCAGTTGTAGCAAGCTTTGTAATAATTGCATGCACTGATATACACAACACTGCTTCTGGACCCCAGTATCTGGGTCCAAAAACTTGTGAGGATGCTCTCATTGTTTCTCATTTGTATGCATCAATAAGGATATTCAAGACTGACTTAGTACATACCTCGCAAGCTGTAAGGGCTGGGAGGACAGACAATGGACCTTCCCAGCTAGCATTTTTCCCTATTGTCAAAAAGCGTTTGATTCCTGGTAGAGTGGAGAGTACCGTACGTACAACTTTTGGACCCCAGTTTCCATTTCCTAGAACTGGGGGTGATTCTCTCTTTATTTTTCAATGCAGAAGAACTAGAAATGATTTTATTTAGACACAAGCCAAGGTACTCCGATACTTAATTAATTTGCGGATCATTTTATAGCTACCCCACACTGAGAAGTAGATTGTGTAGGTAGTCAATGTTTCTAGCACACTTTCTCTCAATTAGGATGGTTTGGACATTTGGACAGAAGAAGTAGCAGCCACTGTGAAGTCCCCCGTGGGTGCCCGTGACCTTCGGCCACTCTGAAGTTTTAAAAATTTTATTTTTTCTTATCTTTTACTCTTTATTTGGCCCCTGCCCTGCCCTGTCTGGCCGCCCTGCCCTGCCGTGCCCCCTGCCGTGCCCTGCCCCCCCTGCCCTGCCATGTCGTGTGAAACGGGATCCCAATGTCAAAACCCGCCGTATTGTGTGAAATGGACCCGGATGTGCAAAGTGCAAACCGGCCATGTCATATCAAAAAAGACCTAGAG
>Ga0209208_10007128_pt1 | contig 15264 bp, 8 predicted proteins | sample S1TSphfallax_3_FD_187694 | JGI IMG/M metagenome (GOLD analysis project Ga0209208, IMG submission 187694) | Host-associated microbial communities from peat moss isolated from Minnesota, USA - S1T2_Fd - Sphagnum fallax MG (SPAdes) (version 2) | ecosystem: Host-associated > Plants > Peat moss >...
CATATTAAAACTCTAAAATTATCTTGTAACAACTTTTTGATTTTTTGAATTTTTAAAGTTTGGTCCATGCTTTCCGGAGTGATGTTTGCGGCAATTGTGAAGTGATGTTTGCAGCAATTGTGAAGTTATGTTTGTAGTTTTTGTGGAAAGAGATGTTTGCTTTGCAAGAAATATGAAAATTTCATAAAATTTATATCAAAATATAATTTAACTTTGTGCATGGGAATGGAAATGAGTAAAGAAAAGCAGCAACAAGCCTTACTTACTAGTCTATTCAAAACAATTAAAAGAGCACAAAAAGAGCATGCTTTGTAAAAAGAAGTAGAAGACATCAATGAGAGTGTTAAGCAAAAAGCACCAATGTTAGAGAAGTAGAAAAACACCCTATTGGACATCCCAAAAAATTGTAGCAACACTACAACTTGAGAAACAAACTAAGCATGAGGAGGGTGAAGAGAAAGCTACAAAGAAATAAGATGGAAGCAAATAGAAACGTCAAAAATCAAGAGGCCAATTCACAAACTAGTTTTAGCCACATTTATGGCCACCCATAATAGTTGTAGTTAAAACATATGGCACAAATTTTGATGATGTGCATTACTTACTAATTGCTTACCAAAATCCAAAAGTTCCAAATCCATATTAAAAAATTAGCAAAAAACATGGACTTGGTTTACACTAAAAGGAGAATTCCAACCAAACTATTTGTAAGCAACACAACAAGGTATGATGGTCAAACCTTGAAATAACATTTGCCAATCCTTGAAAAGTATCCCACACTTCGAAATAATCTTGTCACAATGTTGCAAAAGATGAGAAATGTTGAACAATCGTTATTTACCTTTATTGTTCAACCAATCTTAAGGTGCATGATAAAGTCCCTTATTCATGAAGTTATTTGCCTTGTGATCAATAGTGACAAAACTGGAATCCACTTTGTTTCAATAGTTAAAGAAAAAACATGTGAAAACAAAGGAACAAAACAAATTCAAGTGTTAAAACTTAAGGGTGGAGGATAAGAAACAAGTATTGGTGGTTTTTTTATTGCAAATGGATACCTATTTCTTGGACAAGTTGTGGGTCAAAGCACAATAAAGTATACCAAAAAATTAGATGTTTTCATTTTAACCATGCGTTTCTAACATGTCCCCAAACTCTTCAAGAAACCCACCTTAGAACAAAACAATGGAAAAAAAGAAAGTTGGGGCATGCTCCCTAATTCATAACACTTCAGGGGTAGGATCCCTAATTCACAACACTTCAGGGGTAGGAGGGCGTGTTGGAGTTCCAGGATGGGACTAGGATGAATTCACAAGCAAGAGTTCAAGATGAAATCAACCTACACAACCAAGAAAAGAAGGTGGTTAGTGCAAGTCGAATGGAACTGGTGTGGCGGACTTAATAAGGACAACCTCAAACATAAGCTTTACATGGCTCGCAACCTTTGAAAGGAGGCATCACTCCCCTCCCTATAATATAATTTGTGCCTCTCCATGAGGACTACATCCAAATGTCATTTTTCCCCAAGGTTCCCAAGTTGGAGTCCCAAAAAATGGGATTCTTGTTGTCCCAAAATTTTGGACGTTCATATATTTCTCAAATCAAGCTTGTTTTGAAAATGCGAGGGCAATATCTTATAGCCCTTAAAAAGCTTTTTCCAACAATGTATAGGATGCCCTTGACTTCATTTCACCCCTAATTTTTAGGCATTTGTGGTTAAGAGTCAAATCCCCAATTTGATTCTTGCTCCTTCTTTTGATCATAATTCATGAAAATTAAATTTAAATGAACAATACAAAAGCACTTTAAACATCTACATTTCAAAACCTTTGTAATGGTGTCTTGGAGGCCCAATTTGGTGTTTTGTTTGCCTTTTCAACCAAGGCTCCAAACATTTGCAACTTTTGCACGAGTGCAACTCCCAAAGTGGGAGTGCACTTGGGAGTCATTGTGTTTCATCCCTTGCACTCTCCCCCCATTTGTGAGAGTGCATTTCACATTTAAACACACTCTCGACCTCATGGGCCTTTACACTTCACATTTAGTCACGAACCCAATGTTAAGGTTGCAACAACCTTTCACATAATTACCATAAAGTAGCATCAAATTAGGTGAAAGCATCTATCAAGTACCATTAATTAGCTCTATTAAATCTATAAGAATCTAATTTTAAAAAAATAAAAATAAAATGAATTTTAAAAGTAAATAAAAAGTACATTTGGAACCAATTGAAAAATATGTGTTTAAACCTATTTTTTTGGTTAGAAATATTAATGAAATTGATATGTAATAAGTTAAGAAATGAATATCAACATATGTTTTAGCAAGTCTAAAAAAAAAAACTTTTTTTCCTATAGGAACCTATTTGACACTTACTTGAAACCAAAAATCCAAAATGAAAAGTAGACGTCAAAAGCTACTTGATTTTGAAAAACCTACTTAAAACCTACTTTTATAGTTTGAAATATGAAAATCAATGCACACTAGGGTAAATATCATATTTAATCATTGAAATAAAAAAATTCAATGTTCCCCAGTTTTATAATGGATTTTGTTGTTATTTTAAATCTAATTGTTCCAATTTTGACAAGGTAATCAAGTTGTTCACTTTATTTTGCTTACAACTTTGTATTTATAAGTACTACACATACATGTTTACTATGCCTTCAAATAAAGGAAAAATCAAATGCATTAATTTCAATTAACATTTTACATTTGGTGAAAATCACTAGTTTACATTGCAAATAACAAAAGACTTTGATAGTAAGATTTTGTTATCTACTTACGCAATCCAATCCAATAAATCAACTTACAAAAAAACCATAAACTTGTATGGCCGATCAATTGTTTAAACATTCACAAAAATAATTTTTTGACTAAATAAAAAAAACACCCTCACATCCTTGATGTGTTTGTTCTTGGAAATTATACCAGTGAATTGCAACTTGTAAATGTAATCATACAAAGATCTTTGAAACATGCTTTCAAAATCAATTATAACAAATGGACTATATATATCATCAAACACCAAATCTACAAGGGGAAGGAGCCACACATTGATTTGAAGATGAACAATTTCAAACTTGAAATTTGTGGGTGGCTTCATGCACCTTGGAGACAAATCCAAGGAATGGAAAAAATGATAATTAAAGCTTAGTAGAACACTAGGATTATGAATGTTTTCACATCAAAATTTCAAATGGCTATGATGGAAGCCAATGCACTTATTCCTCTCTTTTACTTTACTTCAAAAGTTGAAGAAAATAATCATGGTGCAAAAGACAATTATGTAAATCTTGTAAATTCCATTGTAGCAATTATTAAGAATTATTTATATCCTTACTATATTCCATTTAGAGTTGCAACTAGAGGTGGCTCCACAATAGTTTCAAGTAGTGGCAAAGTGTTTAGATTAAAACAACAAATTACACTCAAGCAAAAGAAACTAAGTTAAGATTATAATTTTAGGGAAATTACCTTACATTGTTGTAAAAATCCTTTTATAAGTTATTGTTGTTTTGAAAAACTTGAAGTGAATGCTTTTATATTATTGTTACATCCAAAGAAAAGGTAATAAAATGAGCAGATTATTATAGTAAGTATGGGCAGATAGGAAAAGCAACCTTGATATGATAGTTTGCATGTTTTGCAAATTCAATAGTAACAAATGTGCCACTAATTTGTAAAGCTTTGTGGTTGATCAACTTATTGGTTGTGAGACTTGAAGGAACCCATGGTATAAGCCATTTTAAAAATCCTAAATCAAATCCTTAATAACATGTTTTGTCTCCTATACATCTCCTTTTCAGTGTTCTCAATGTTAATTTTTGCTTTGTGTTCAAAATGTGAAAATGAAAAAATTTCAACCAAGCACGAGTAAATGACAGAAGTTTTGGCCTATCTAGGCCTTACTTTAACTGCATTTGCTTGATCATTACATTGAACAAAAGATTGCAAAAGATAATTTGTCTAAGAAAACCCAATTTCAAGCTTGAAACTTACATTCTCACCACCAAGATCGGACACTTTAGTTGAAAAGCATTTTGAGCAAATTAAACAATTGAATAATCTACTTCATGAAAGTAGCCACAAACACCTCCAAAACTTCCCCCAAAAAAACTTCTCTTGTGATTAAAACTTTGTGTTGATTTGGCTTTTCATGAGGCATTTTTCTAATCTTCACAAAAGTAACAAAGCGCACAACAACAATGACACAAAATTCTCAAAGAGAGAGGGAAGAAGACAAGGAAGGGGTGAAAGCACAATCAAGTAGACCACAAAAGTAATCGTCTCTAATTCGAAAGTAGTGATTTTCTCATTTAAGCATGGAAATAGCTCAAGGACTCCTATCATAATGCAAAACCATGGAGCCTCAATTGAGATCATAAAAATGTAAATTTCATAAGAATGAAAAGTAAGTTCATCATAAAAGTGTGTAAATAATGCGTTCGAAAATTAAAAATTAAAATGTGTTAAACTTACTTCATTTTCAAAAACCAATTATAACATTTCTAAATTACATGTTTTCACAAAATCTATGGTATACTTTAAGGCTTCCATTTATTTATTTTTTATTTGGACATTTTTTTTAACTACTTGCACCTACTTTTATGAAATAGGACATTTACTTGCACCTATTTTCATTCACAATAATTTTATTTAAGTATTGATTAAATATGTTTTTATTATATTTTTTCACATAAAATCAATAACCATATTAACTTCAATCTTTCTACCCAACCAAATTACATGTTTGATAATTTCATGATATAATTTTTAGTACTTGTAATCAATTTAGAAAAGTACATTAATTGGTTACTTGACTATGCTTTCACCTGAAAAAAATAAAATGAAAAAATACAACACTTAGCGAGATGGAAAAAATACAATTCTACCACCCTAGTTTACAACAAGATTGTAGGTTTTTAGTAATAAGGTTTCAGCCTCCTTGTCATTGGTTCCTTGTCATTAATATCCCATATGGATGTATTGAAACTGCAACAAGTTTGCATTAGAACGTTAATGCAACACCTACTACAAGCCTACTACAAAAATGCAACAAAGGAGATTTTTTTTAAATAGTTCAAAAATCTTATGAAACTTTTGCATTAGCAAACAATAATTTTTGAAAAAATTAGTGAAAAGGTACCTTAATTTTCTAAAATTTTGGCATTAAAAAAACAATGTATTTTCAATTGAACATGAAAAGGTACTATGGTAGTTGGTTTGTGTGTTTTTTGGACCTCAACTTGGCAACCAAGTGGTGTGAATTTGTGTCCATGACAATTTGTCTATGGCCCACAAATTGCAATGATTGGGTTACAAGTGAAATTTACTATTTGCCTTGCAAGTGTGGTGGTTTGTAGAGGCATTTTGGTAGTAAAATTACATTGCAAATCAGATGAACATATGCATTGGGTGAGCCATGTATAGAGACTTACCATATGTCTTATTGTACCTATGTTGTCGCAACCCCACTTTGGGCTAAGTGGGAGGATGAAACTCCCACTCCCAAAGTTGGGGATTTGGAGTCTTCCGGGACTCCCGAATGTTTAGAGTTCGACAGTAGAGGCCAAAACACCTTGCATAGGGGTGTTCTTGATGTCATTGGAAAGGTCTTGAAGTGTAGATGTCCAAAATGCCCTCGCATTTGTCATTTGAACATATGCAGCCCAAGTTATGGGCAAAAGAAGGGCCGGGAGTCAAACTGGCAATTTGACTCCCGACCACTAAATGTCAGAAATCGACCTCTTCCCGATATCCAAATCGGGAGTGCGACATGGCGTTGGAAAGCTCTCAAAGAGAGCTATAACGTTGGTTCGACCCTCGTCTTGATCAGACTTGGCAGTCGGGAGATACGAGCTCCCAAAGTCCCGGGACTCCAACCGGGACAGTTTCGGGACAATTTCGGGACTCCAACTTGGGAGTCCTGGGAAAAAAAGCCATTTGGATGTAGCTTCCGCGGAGTGGCGTAGAGAATACTATATGGGGGAAGGTGGTGGCTTCCCCTGAGTTCGGGCCGTGGTGAGTCTTGTGTGTCAAAGTGCCCGTGGCTTGTCCCAACACCCAAGGGTGTTCCTGAATGTGAACTAACCCTTTTGTGGTTGGTTTTGGATGCAGATTCAAGCTTGATCTTCTAGTCCCTCTTCCTAGTTTAATCCCGGGACTTCTAGCACGCCCCTCTACCCCTCTTTAGTGCTGGAAGTCGGGAACGCCTCCAAGTTCCATATTTCCGCAATTCAACACACTTAGACCCTCAAGTGAGTTCAACAAGGAACTTAAGAGTGCGTCATATGTACCTACATACACACCAAACAACAAGCTTTGCACATTGATGGGTATGGGTAACAATTTTTTTTGAACCCACCAATGTTTAGCTATTGTGAAAAATCAAGCACATTGTTTTTGGTACATGGCACTTTTATTTTCCTTTTCAATTTTGTGATTTAGTTGAAACGTCTATCATTCATAAGAAGAGTTAGCCAAATTTGGTTAAATGATACATTTAAGTGAAAAAGTTCAAACATCTTTCCATATAGTTAGCTACCTCATATAACATATTTTAGAAACTTGGTGATGTTTTGGATGAGTTTGAGTCATTCTTTCATAAAAAATGAAATGAAAGTTTCATATTAAAAGACCATGCATACTTTGTGAAACTATATGTACTAGTATATATATATGTTGATCAATGCAAGTTTTTTTCTTCCAACATTGATGTGAATATTTTCAAAACAATATTAGGAGGTATAATATATGAAGTGTTGATTTGTGAATACATTATGTTTTTCACTTGGTAAATGTAGGGAATTGTGGACTAGTAATGTGCATGTAGTCTAAAAGGGTCCAAGTTTATGAGGGTTAATTTTTAATAGAATCCTTACAAACACATAGGTAGATAAAACAAAGTCTCACACAACAACCACCCATCATAAAAAGACCTTAGCAAAATGCAATAAAAGAACCTTACACATTTTTGGGATAGGATCACCTATGTGCTTAAAACTTGATCCTTATGTGGGTTACACCCATTGGGGAATTCATCACACACACCTAAGGATTTCATTCAATGGGGATCATTCATCAAAACACATATAGTACATCTTCTTTTGTGAACATTTTCACAATCAAAAGAACACATAAGTTTATCATGACGTAAGTTTGTAACACAAAAGGCTTATCCAAAACATGACACTCAATAGCAACATGAAATTATGAGAAGCAAAATACCTCCCCAAGTTTCCACCCATGACCCTTACATATTCTAGGGGAAAAATTGATGGATTATTATCCCCATTCATCAATGTCTACTAAACATTCCCATTCGTTCACAACAAGCCACTTATATTATGCCACATATTCATCTTCCAATGAACAAGTCATTCAATTATTGATAATTGTCATCCTTAGAATTAGCCAAATTCATATGATTCATTTCCAACTATCTCTAATCTAGAATAGTTAACTAAATTATTCATATGAATGCAAGCTTATGAACCTAGTCAAAGATCCTCAAAGTAGGGCCCACAAGTTGAATTATTAATTTCATATGTACATTTCCTTTACCCTTGGGCCCCATGATCATGATTATTATTATTCACTTACAACCCTTACTCCTTGTAACCTATTTTGGGGTTACATGCACATTTAATTTGATACCATTAAAAATCATGCATTTTAGGGGCTTGATTGTCCAAATAGAAAAGGAAAAAAAAACCCAAAAAATGATATTAGTTAATAGCTCACAACTTAAATAATGATAAAATATAAATATATGTTGTTTTAGGGCGAAAATTTCATATTTCAATGAAAAACTTCAAAATGACCTTTGACAAATTTAGTTGCCAACCTACAAATAGTCCATAAGGGTTATATTAAGTAGGTTCAACATGCAACATGTTACCAGATTTTTCTTTCCAATTTTGTGATAAAACAATTTGGCAAACTTTTCCAAAAATAGCAAATTAGTTTATTATATAGGGTGTTGGTTTGCTTGAATGTCTCAAAATTACCATCCTTCACAATTCTTTGGGCAGTTTTTGGTATAGATAATAAAAATGTAAAATTAGAATCTTGTAGTATTGAATAAACACATCACAAAAATGTGAAAATATTTCTATGGATATGAATATAAATGGTATTTTTGTGGTATTGTATAAACACCAAAATACTTGTCATGTAAAAGGTAAGTTTGCAATATAATGAGCCATTACAAGTGTAACCATTCCTAAATAACACACTTGTCAATTTTTAACTTCATTTATGATTAATTTTTTTAAAAGTAATTTACATAGTGTGATGTAATATATATTCAAAAATGACATATAAAAATATGAGTCAATTATATCAACATTTGAGGGTGAGAAAGGACTCATGAAACACTTATAACCAAACTTGAGGCCCTAAATAAGTCACATAAAAATGATCAAAATTAATCTAGGTTTGTTTGAAAATGTTCATATTTATGTAGATTGAAGAATTAATAGATGTTACATGGTTTCAAATCATCATTGGAATTGACATATAAATAAATTGTAAAAATCAAAATCTAAAATGTTCTTTCCAATCACTTTTGGATAAATATAAAAATAAGTTGTAAATTCAAAAAAATTAAATTTTATTATAAAAATATATTGTAAAAGTCAAATATGTGATTAAACCATAAATTTTATGCAATGGTTGCATGCCATCTCAATTTCCGATTTCAAGTCCTTACCTACCCTTTTGAAAGGAACAAAGGAGTTGGGTGTGGCTCATTTTATTATAGATGCACCTAGAGCAAATAACTCTTACGCATGTAAAATTATTATATTATAACCATTTGTATAACAAAACAAATTATAGTAAGTTGATATGTATATGTGATATGCATCTTTTGAATACCTTATTGGTCCAATTACAAATGTTGATGAACCCCTAAAATGCTAGGAGTGTGTTAAAAATTAACAATTTGTTGTCCACATAACAAAATATTTTGATTTTTGTGTGAATGGATGAAAGTCACCTCCTAGTGTACTTAACATGATCTATTTTAGTGCCCTATCTATTTTTATATTTAAAATTAGTCCTCTTAAAGTTGTAATCATATGGTTTACAAGTGGGTCCTAGACTTTCAAAGTATCCAAAAAATATGACTTATTTTCACCAAATACCAAAATTTTCTATAGATTTGATTGCAAAGTAGGTAGAAAATTGTCACAAGTCATGTGGTTTGAATGTTTTAAGATCTTGACACATAGAAATGATGCAATTTGTACGTATAGGTGGGAAGGTGGGAAGGTGGAAATGTCTTAAAATGTTGTGGTATTTTAAAATGCCGGAAGATTGTAATACTTTTATCATTATTGAGAGATTCAAGCAAACCATGACCCTATAATAAACACCAATTTTTTTTTTATGTTAGCCATTTTTTGTACAATATTTAGGCTAATCTAATTAATAGATTATAGGTAAGTAGGATTCAAACATACAATTGATATCAGTGTTATGATGGTGTTTAAGTGTTTTCTATCATGTACAACACATTACAGGTATAAAATTTGTTTATTTTGGCTCCATTAGACATAAAAGACAAGATTTCCATTTGTCCACCTTGGTGCAAAACCTAAAGCTCATACCTAAAAAATGAAATGGGAAAGTAGGTTATTTGTATATTTTTCTAATTTTATGATTTTTTCAAATAACAATTGTTCAAATTGCAATTGTGTTCATAAGTATATTTAGCCAAATTTGGCATATTCAAAAGATGAAAGTAGAAAACCCCGAGAGTTCTGAGTATGAGACCTATTTCTAAAAAGAAAAAAAAAATTCATGGAGTGATTCAGTCAACTTTATTATATTCATGATAAATTCAAGTCCTATTTCTATCTATTATTTCTATTTATCAACCCCAAAATATAATTTATTTATGTCTATTTACTTACTTGGTGAAAGGAATTTTGGGATGATATGGAATATATATAATTCTTTAAAAAAAAAAGGAATTTAATCTAAATTTTTTGTGATACTTCTCGAATTGGAATGTCCTTCCATAACCCCTTTGGCTAGATGAGTTAAACTTGGAATAGTATGAATTGCAGAATTTTCAATTATGGATATAGGTAAGCATCCTAAAGCAATTTGATCATAATTTAATTCGTGACGATCATAAATGAAAAGTTCATATTCTTCAATCATCGATAAACAATTTGTGGGACAATATTCGACACAGTTTCTGCAGAAGATACAAACTCCAAAATCAATTTCAAGCTCACCCTATCATATTGTAGGTAGTAGTGGTGTTTTTTTGGCAATTTTTAATTAAAATTTTCCATTTTCGCCAAAAGAATTTCCAAAAAATGAATATTTTTTGAACAAAATATTCCTTTTCTAAAATAATTTGACAAAATGGTGAAAATTTGCCCCCAAAAACATTCACCATATTGATATGATGTTATTTTTGTAAGTCATATAGTAAGGCAAGATTGATGTGATGTTGGGATCACATAGGTTGTATCTAAAGCAATATGAGGAAAATATTTCATTAGGCCCTACCTACCTCATAAACCCATATTTTGAAATCAAACTCAAGGTTCCATTAAAAAAAATCACAAATCAAAAATCAAAACCAAGACTAAAGGTTCTTTTTAAAATCAAGAATTGGACTACATTAGTAATAACCCTTAAGGTAATGACTTACTAAAAGTTTAATTACTTGCTTCACATACCATTCATTATTTTACTATTTAAAAAATTGTTGCTTGTCATTATTCACTTCATCACATAACCAAACTACAAATATGTTTATTTCCAAAGCAAAGGGGGGAACCACTTTAAGTTGTATATTATTACATGAAACACTTAAAATAAAAGGATATGTTTTGGTATGTTATGAAATATAAAAAATAATCAAAATTGAAAGCATTCCAATATATTTTGAACATATTCTCATATTGAATTATAAATATTATATTTACTTTCAAATAAATATTATCTATTTAAATTATAAATTATATTAGTGGTAGTGGAATACAATGATCAATCATCACAATGTGTTACAATGTCATCACAACATCATATTAATGATTGTCTCAACACTTTGTTAGCACTTAAGCTTGAACACATTATTAAAGTGTTATAAAAACACAAATACATGGAGGAGGCAAATCTATGATGATATATTGTGGATGAACCTTATCTAAATGTTTAAAACCTTGAACAACACTAATCCAAACTGATATGTGAAATAAAAAAGTTGTCAACATATGCATATTTTATATAAGTAACCATGTATTATTGTGTATTATTGTATTCATGTTAGAAAAATAAACTTGGGTTCCACATCAAAAGTGGGTGTAGTTTTTTTTTCATTGCATCAAAGATATTAAACATAATTTTGGATAAGCATTTGTTATAAATGTTGACACTCAACACTTGATGTCTCTAATGCAATTTGTCAATTTCACGCCACTTAAAATTTGCACTAAATTTGAAACTTACACTTATTACACTAATGTGAATCCTTTAATGATATGAAAAAATAAAATAAATGTGTGCCACATTTGTGGTTAACAATTTCTAATAGTAATTGATACCAAATTCTGATAACAATTGATACCACTACTACTAAAGTGGGGTGCAATTTACTAGCTTAAATCACTATGGGACTTTGAAAGTGAAATAATTTCATTGCATTTTATTGGTTTCACTCTAGTGAAAGTTATTTCATTATAATATCACTATGTAGACATCATGTTTCATTACTAATTAACATAATTCACTATTATAATTTATTATAGTAAATAGGTTTATTTCTATGTTTTAAAAAATATTTTATCTATGTTACTTTATGATATACCTTATATTATTTTAAGCTACTTTAGTTATTCTAACTTATATTTTATGTTATTATAGGCTATTATAAATTATTGTACCCTAAATTATTATATGTTATTTTACCTTAAGGTATCTTAATTAGTTTATTATAAGCTTTTAAATTATTCAAAGTCATTCTATTTTATGTTATTATAAATTATTTTATCCTAAGTATAATAACTTAAAATAATCTAAAAATATATATAATGATCTAAGGTAAAATAACTTTAAATGAAAAATAATAACCTATGAAAAATAAATTTAAATACCCTACAATATAATAATTATTAATAGCTTATGATATTATAACATAGAATATCAAACAATAATTTATAATACAATAAACACCAATAGTTGTAATATAACATATAATGACCAACAATAACTTATAATATAATAACCATTAATAAACACCAATATCCACCAATAGAACATCCATCAATAACCACTAATAGAGTAACCACTAATAATCATGGATAGAATAACCACCAATAATCATTTATATAATAACAATCAATAGGCATTACTAGAATAACCACCAATAGCCATTAATAGAATAACCAGCAATAGCCATTAATAGAATAACCAGCAATAGCCATTAATAGAATAACTAGCAATAGCCATTAATAGAATAACCAGCAATAGCCATTAATAGAATAACCAGCAATAGCCATTAATAGAATAACCAGCAATAGCCATTAATAGAATAACCAGCAATAGCCATCAATAGAATAACCAGCAATAGCCATTAATAGAATAACCAGCAATAGCCATCAATAGAATAACCAGCAATAGCCATTAATAGAATAACCACCAATAACCATTAATAGAATAACCACCAATAATTATTAATAAAATAACCACCAATAGCCATTTATATTATAACCATTAAAAAACAGTAATAGCCACAAATAGAATAAGTACCAATAGCCATTAATAACCACCAATAACACTAATAAAAAAATAACCAATAACCATATATTAGAATTGTTTAGGATTACCAAAAATAATATAAGGTGAAATAATTTATAATAAACAAAAATAACTTAAGGTGAAATAACGTATAATAACCTAGAATTGTTAATAATAACATAAGGTGAAATAGTTACCTTCAATAGCAAAAAAATAACCAAAAAAATTGAGAATAACCATAAATAGCTGTAAATAATGTAGGGTGAAATAATTTAAATTAATGAAAAAATTCATATAATAAATGAAAGTAACTTAACATAGGTAGTATTATTATATTAACAAAAAAATCCATTTATTAAAAAAAAAAATTCAAAAGAATGGTCATTAAAGTGTTATTGAATAATGATATTCAATATTTTTTTTGTTCAAATGATTTTAAACTTTCAAAAGGAAATAAATTTAATTATGTACATTATTGAATTTAAAAAAAAAGTAAACCCAATAATTTCATTTGAACAAAATTTCAATAAGATATGAATTTTCAAAGTTTATATTTTTGTAATGTTTAAAATGAAGTATTTCATAAATAGAATGTAATGTAACATATTATCACAATAAGTGGGGTGGCTTGACGGTAAGGGTGTTTGCCTCCATTCCAAAGGTTAAAGGATCAAACCTCATAGGTGGTGTTATGTGTGGCCAACAATGGTATGTTGACCGAATATTCCCCTATTGAATTCTTAAAATAAGTGCTTAGGTTGATTACATGGCTTACCTACCTACCTATGGTAGATTTTTTTAACTTAGTGTAGGTAGTGACACATGTCAATGAATACTAAACTTGAAAAATCATGAAATTATCAATAATATTATATATTAAATTATAAATTTTAATCGATTTCCATGCTAGTTAGTTAATTAACCAACAAGTGAATGGTTTGGTAAATTTGTATTTCATTTGAAAGTAACCTTGTTTCACTAAGTACTAGTGAAACAAGTCATTGTTCGTAGTAATTGATCCCTGTCACTAAAGGGTTAAATAATTTTATTAGGTAAAAATGTTCAAATTCACTCAAAATCTAATGAAACCCAAAGTGAACTAGGACGCATTTCCCAGTAGTGTACCAAATTCCAATTAGTTTTTTTTTTTCTATTTTGTGATGTTGTCAAATGAACAATCAATAACAAGAAGATTTAACCATCATAAAGGTTCAATAGGCAATTAAATAAATTATATGCCCTTTCAATTTCTTATAGTATGTAATAATTAATTGAATGTAAAGGAAAATTAATTGATTTTTCATTCTATGTATTTTATTTAAAGTTTCAAATAAGGATTAATCACATTTCTTAAAAAACTATTAAATTGAGTCCTAGGTGCTACACCTTAATGTGAATACACACCAGAAGAAGTACCTTTCTTCTTATTTTGTAATTGTTTCTTTTTCACAAACCAATTAAAAAAAATAAAAAAACAAAAAGAAATGGAAAGGGGAAAAAGAAGAAATTGATCATTAAGTTGGAAATCTTGTGTTCAAAACAAGCTTGGTTACATTAGCATTTAAGAACTTGACCTAGTGGGTTTACATGAACTTGACCTACCTTATAACTAGACCCATTGAGTTTCAAAGATTTTTAAAATAAAAGCTAAGGTCTTACACCATCTATTATGAAATGTAAGAAACATTCCAAAGCATGAATGTGACAATTCTACATTTTTATGTTTACTCCTTATTTAAACAAAATTGAATGGAAACAAAACATGTTTCTTGTGTGGGATTAACATGCAACAATCCCATGAAAGAAAGAAAGTAGGAATTATATTTCCATGTAAGTTATATTTTGGAAACTTGCAATTTGTGGTGCAAAGGTGGCCATAGAAGAAAAAGTGGTTCATGGTCACTATTGTAAGATCTTTACACATGTAGTGCCATTAGAGGGGAAATCCTTGACACGAGAAAATGTTGCAATGTAGTACTGTAACCTAGGGTCAGTTTCCACATTGACAAAATGAAAAAAAAAAACAAAAAATTCAAAAAATGAGTTCGTTTTTTAAATTTGAAATTATATATTTTTCCTCATCTACTATAATATTGTGATATGATGAGTAGTGAAATTATTTAAAGTGTAGCTTATGATAATTACAATGATTTTTCAACATGTCAACTTCATATTTTCACAACATTTCATTTCATTATTTTGAGGATTATAATGGTGTACAGTAGTCTCCCGCTTAAGTACGCAACTTGAACCTGCGCAGTTTGTGCGTACTTTAGATTCATGACATGTTCAACTACAGTAGTCTTAAATCTAACTTGGGAAATGTTAAATTTGGACTTGTAGGGCCTAATTTTGCCAAAGGATAAGTAGATTTATAACCATCTGAAAAAAACTTTTGGGTTTTTACTTTTTACCAGGGTTTGGCTAGTACCCAGTTCGGCAGGTTAGAACCACTTATTCCAGTTAGTTTAAACCAGACTGAAATTGGGTATGAAGTTT
>Ga0209208_10007129_pt1 | contig 15263 bp, 8 predicted proteins | sample S1TSphfallax_3_FD_187694 | JGI IMG/M metagenome (GOLD analysis project Ga0209208, IMG submission 187694) | Host-associated microbial communities from peat moss isolated from Minnesota, USA - S1T2_Fd - Sphagnum fallax MG (SPAdes) (version 2) | ecosystem: Host-associated > Plants > Peat moss >...
ATCCAAGTTCCTCATCCTGGAAGAAGAAGATGATGGAAGAGGAGGAGGAGGAAAAACTCCTGTAGTCTTGCAGGATAAAAGTTTCTAAAAAAAACAAAGACATGAACCAGGTTTAAAGAACCCAGGGGACTTCACAGTGTTCGAAGGTCACGGGTACCCACTAGTTGGGTAAAATAAGTAGAAGAAAGGGTGGGCATATCTAGATGTGATGAAAATGGTGATCTGAAATTTTGGAGGCAATTGCACTAACACATCCCAGCCTAAGTACGAAAAAAGTATTTAGCTGTGAGGCCTGGGACAATCATCAATGTCGTTGGCCAATGAGAAACAATCATTTATTGCTGAAAAAACAGTCATTTACTGCTGCTGCTGGCGGTTTAGCTGGTCCCTGGTCTATTGAACACATTCAAATCGTATTTGTTGACTGGTCCCTGTTTCTGATTGGGTAGATAGTTTGATTGGTCCAAGTGGGTTGCTATTAGTAGTCTTCCACTTACTTGGACTCCCAATTTTATGGGTGGGGTTGGAAAAAAAAAAGTTAGTAAATAAAAACTTGAATGTGAGAAATATTTTTGTCGAGTCACATACTGAGCGCTGGTGGAGATGCTCTAAGTTTCAAGGCCGCAAGCCCCCTCTGCAGTTTCAGAGTGTTTCAGATACTGAGCGTTGGTGGAGATGCTCTAAGTTTCAAGGCCGCAAGCCTCCTCTGCAGTTTCGGAGTGTTTTTCTGCAAATCTTTCATCCAAAAAGTATTGTATGTACATGGCATTTTACTGATGCCTTTGGGCATGCTCTTAAGTGCCCCCAAAACACTTGGGGCCAATTTTGAGCATTTTTGGCTTGTTGTTTGGCCCCAAGTTACTAATGAATGCTACAACATTGACGTCAAGATGTTAATAAATGCTGGAACATTGGTCCCAAGGGTTACAAATTGGCTTCCCGAATTTGATGGTATTCTTTTTTTCAGCCTTGGGGCCAATACAAGGCCATATAAAGCTCAGCATTTATTAGTAACTTGAGGCAGATTGAAAAGATCATTTCTATTTTCAGCCTGGACTTATAGTTAGCCCTTGGGGCTGATTTCAACTTTTGCACCAATAGGAATGCTTGATTTGGGTTGAACATTGGCCCTGACTCCTAGTGTAAAGTGGGCCATATTTTCCCAATGGATCTTCCAAGTTATGGTTTTTTTTCCCTTTTTCTTGTTTTTTTGGAAACTTGAAATGACCGAGTCATTCACAAGCAAGCATAGTGTATAATTTTTAGGCGTACATTCATAATAATGTATGATTAAAGCACCAAAAGGAATTGATCTGTGATTGGGTTGCAAGTGATGTGCACATTTGGAGAGAGCCATAGATTGGGTTGCAAGTGATGTGCCCATTTGGAGAGAGCCATAGATTGGGTTGCAAGTGATGTGTGCATTTGGAGAGAGCCATAGATTGGGGGCAAAAATTCTCTTGCCTGACATGTTGTGGGGCGGGGTCTCGAACAAAGTAAAATGAGAAAGGTCTTGGAAGCACCTCCAAGAACCGATGGCTTCTTGTGATTGTTGATGACCCAGTATCGGTACCATGGTACCACCAATTAGAGCCAATGGTGGTCCCAGAGGTTTTTCCAGTCCAGGGTTTTTTTTGTTTTTTTTATTGGCCTTGCCTACCAAGGCAAGGGTATTGTGTTTAGATTCATTACAGAGTATAGTAGCTTAATGGATTTTGGCCCCTAGGTAATATAGTAGGTCTATTTTTAAATGAGGATTTTTGAAATATGATATTTTGGCTTATATTGAAACTTGAGATTAGTTCTAGAGTTATGGTATCTTGAAGGATTTTGGTTTCTTTGAAAATTACATTTTTACACACCAACCCCTAGCTACATAAAGCAAAGACTCCAACTTCCAAAAAAAACATGTCAAAAAATAACATTAGTGGCACATTGCACAAAGTTGCACAGTTACATAGTGCATATTCCAACTTTGAAGCATTCACATTTCATATAAAAAATCCTAAACGTTGCATAAACATATTGAATGCAATGTTCAAGATTATTAAAAAGAATTAAAAACTTTCATCCTCACTCCACATTCCACAATTCTCTTTTTACACTCCATATTTGATAAGCACACCTTCTTGGAGTTTTCAAGACATGCCTCCAAAATAGAAACAATGGCCAGCTTGTGCAATGTGTGTTTCAACAAAGAAAAAACATTATAGATGTGATCATCTATGCAATTCATAACGTAAGTTGAAAGTTGGTACACAAAGAAAATTGCCCTATCGAAAAAGGAATTTAGCAAAGAAAAAGCTAGTTGTTTCAAAATAGAAACCATTGACCTTTAACAATCAACACACTATCGTGTATTCATGTTTTTTCTTTAGTTGATGGCCTTTTGAAGAAGGTTTTGAAAAAGGAAAGTTTTCGGTTGTGTACAATCATTATGCATAAAATGCAATTGCACATATCCAAATAGCAAGTCAAGCAATTCTTCAACTTATTTTTCATGAATGCCATTACTAAAAAGCAATGTTCATCTTTCCAAAAACCCTAGGACTTGAACATAGCCAATCTCAAGTAGCTTTAGAATTCAAAGAGCTTATGCTTTAAGATGGCAATAAAACCAATCTTAGCCCACAATTGAATGATAAGTTTTATAAGAAAATTGTGCTTCATGATTGGCCCACAATAGGTAGTTTTGATAGCACTCAAGCACTAATGTAAAACAACTTAAAATCATCGAAGCCATCAGCCAAAAAATAAGATAAAATCATAGCTAATGCCAACATAAGCTGATGGTTCAAAAATTTGCCTTGTAGCTCATGGACTAGAAATTTAGCAATGTTTTCACAACATTTTTCACCCAAGCCAACACAAAGAGAAAATATGACCACAACACAAGTCTCACATTTCTTAGCATAAGACAATGCTTGTTCACATAGTACTTAGGACTAAGAAATTTGATGTTTCAAGATGACTCATGTCCTCCCACTAAAAAAATCATGGTTTTTCCAGCCATTCAATTTTATTATCATTTTTTTAAACTAAAAATTTGATCAATTTCATTATTCATGTTACTATATATGCCTTTATACCTAAATTATGTTAAACCTATGTAAAATCATACCTATATTTGGGTAGGTAGGTGGGTAAATATAAATACATATTTTATAATTACTTGTCTTTTTATCTATAACCATCTACTAAATTTTCACACATCATATTATAAAGTCATGTGGTGATTGGTTGATAAAAATATTGGTTTGAAACCAAAGAAACCAAGGTTCAAATCTTGTTACCAAGATATATTGCATATTGTATGTGTGTGTGTGTGTGTGTGTGTGAATACATGTTATAGCTATATATGTATAAACATACACACATATATTTAGGTGTGTAATAAATGGGTAGATGCATAGGAGGTAGGATCATGAGCATTATTAAGGTTTGCAGAAACTTTCTCTCTATGGCCACACAAGTGCAATTTCTGCAACTCCAGGAAATACTCCCTATTAGCCTACTTTTGAAAGGTACCCAGTTCAACTGTGGCATGTGAGGAACTGAGAGCTACCTGCACCTTGTGTACATGGACAGCAATGGATATGGTGTTTTCTGTACAAAATGGCCAAATGGCTTTGTGAAGACCAAGCTTGTTTAGTTGGGCCAGAAGTGAACCAGCATCCACATTGGTACAATGATAAAAACAATCCCAAAATTCATGCAAATTATTATTTCAAAATATTAAAAATATCCGATGCTAGAACGAAATCAATCATGGTCTCTGAGTTCAAATCTACCATTTTTTGGGCTTAATATGGCCACTAAGAGATCTCACTAAAATTAAAAAAAGGGTCAATGTACCACCGAGGGTGCTGGTTCACCCTGGGTTTAAGGGTTAGGTTACTGAGGTGGAACGCTGGTAACTCAGTTGCAATTCATTCGTTCGTTCATTCATTCATTCATTCAACAGAGGTTTCCAATGGATGGTGCACTAGTGGGTGCTGGGTAAGATCATCCATACTTGGACCATTCCAAAAGCAAATGGTATTCCTTCTTGTACAAACACCATTGTGTGTTGGGAATATCAAGCTTGTATAGTTTGAGACTAAAAACTACCTGGAACTTAAACCTAAGTTAAATCTTGAAGTTAAAACCTTTTAAGTTATTTGTTAGATCACAACACAACAACCCACAATTGTGCTTCTTCATCCACAGAAGAAAACCACAAAGCATGGAAGGTGGCCATTACAAAGGGTAGGACCCACTTACCACCTAACATTCAATGTAGTGCTCGAGTCTCTTAACACCTAGTGAGCAGCTGCCATGAAAGTTCAAATGTCTTTACTTTGCAGATACCACTTAAAGAGGGGATAGGGGGTGAAAGCAGGTCCAAAGATAGGGTGAAGACAGGGCTACTTTACCGATAACTCTAATATAGCCTGTCAAAATTTTGACATTTACACTTACCCTGCTCGTCATGCGAATAAGTTTTTTTTTTACGCTTACATTTGAGAAATGTTAAAAAACTTCATCTGTAATTATTCGGTCTCTTGCAATTGTTTTCGGTAGGGCAGGTGTAAGTGTATATTTTATATTTCTTTAGTGATTATACCCATTTGCAATCCATATTATTTGGTTGTGGGCACATCCCAATGTGAGGTGCCTCCCAAAGCTTCATGATTTTATTTTTTTTATTTTTTTATTTTTTGCAATGAGCCACTTTGATTGGTCCTTCACAATTTTTTACTTTTTTTAATGTTCCCTAAATAAAAGCTTTCACTACCAATACAAAATTCTGGAAATGTTTCTCTTTAGCCCACCTATAGACAATACAAACCCATGCTTTTGGGCAAAGGATAGTGGACAAACTATGATGCTATTGGAGAATATTTTGCGTGCACATTCTTGACTGCATATTGGGTGCATGTGGACCCACCTCATTGCTTGAGTAATATTTATATTTTAAACTTTGTTCATACCATTTTTGGGCTAGGCTTTTACAAGAGCTTGGATATTTATTGTAATTCATATTAATTAGTTTAGTTAGTCTTGGTTCGTCCCAAAGCTTTATTTTTATTTCTTTTGTAATGGGTCACTTTTGATTGGCCCACCCACACACAAAAAAACAAAAACAAAAAACTTTGGGCAGCCCCTCCTGAGCCCCTAGCCCCAAAAGAAGTTACAAGTGTTCATATTGTTTTACATGGCCATGTAAAAATCATGTCTAAACATTTACATAGTTTTACATGGCATAATACGGACTTACACTAAGTGGGCCTTATACAATTGCAATGAGTGGAAATAAATTTTTATTATGGCATTTGCATTTACAAAGAGAGTAAGTCCTAAACCATATACATGCACAACACTTGGGGTTTCAAAAGAATACTTATAGGATTGGTTTAGGATTATTTTTTACAAACAACATTCACATGGGACAAATTTAAGTGAGAAAAATTGAATGGTCCAAAATAAAATAATTTATGTGGTAGTGGAATTTTTTCACATTTGTACATAATCGTGTATCAATATTTTGGTTTATAAATCAAAATGCAAGAAATGTCAAAATTAATTTCTATGGACAATCAAAGATGTTTTTTGGCAAGATTATTTCTTGCACATGTGACCTACACCTAGAACTAAAAATTGTGAAGTAGTGAGTATAAACAATTAACCAAATGGTTTTTAAAAAAAAGTCATTCCCCTTGTAGCCCTTTTTTTTCAAAATTTCAAGACTTTGAAATTTTCATATGATTTAGTTTTTCTTCAAGTTCATCCATGAGCATGTACTTGCATAATAAGGAACATTCTTTCGTTGTACAAATATTTTAAAATCAATGCATGCTATTATGTATTCCTTTTGATTAATTTATTAAAAAAATGCACTTTGAACATTTAAACATTTAATATAGTTAGTTTAAAGGACTGAAAATGACATTGACATAGTATTTAAATATATATTTGAATATTTGTATTGATCTATTGGCATACAACAATCCATTGGCATACACTTATAATAATGTAAATTGAACAAAATTCCAAAGTTGGACTTTAGAGTCATTAAAAGTTGGTCATTCCTTTTTGGTATCCCAATCACGAAGTGACCCAACTATATAAATATGTAAAATAAGCAAAAACCTATTCAAGCCTAAAAAATAAACCCAAGTGATAAAGATCCAAAAATATCTCTAAAGCTTGGGTGATGTGCAATTTTTGATCATGTACTTATTTATGGACCTCTTGCTATCTTTGACCAAATATGCATGAAAATAAACAAGATAATAGTGCATTGACAACTAATTATATCTATTCAAGATTATGTGCAAGGATATATCAATTTTCTTGATGTCCTTCCTTGTGCACTTATTGTTCATCTTAGAAATACTGTGCATTTCCCAATTCTCTTAGAGATTCATTTCAAGCATAGTGCCCATGGACAATCCGATTGTAAAGATTTATAGCTCATTTGGCATTATCATGAGGATAATCAAAGTAATATTCATCTAATGCATTTCTTGCATGTTGTTTTACAAGCTCATGAACAAATATTGTTGTACCATGATGTTGAAAATGAGTAGTTAAACTTATGCCATGACCTTTGAAATGATAACATATCAACTTTTGAAGTCATTCAAAATGTAATGGTCTTGCATTAATACAAGCTACCATGCACTTATGAAATATTTGTGAATCAAGATCTTGAAGACTTGTTAAAGGCACAAAACACTACCTAGTATTTGCATTTCCTTGTGACACAATATGGCAACCAAAAGTGGATTGAGCACTTATGCCAACCAAGGAATTAATTTAGCAAATTACATAAATAATGAAACTATTGATTGAAAAATAAAGCTCAAATTACATTGTAGTGATTCTTGTATATATCAAATTAACATGTTCATTGTATATATGAAGTGCCTCTAACGTAATGAAATGTTTACAATTGGGAAATCTTCAATGAATATGGTGTTGTGTAGGATTGTCCAAGTTGTGGGTGTGGTTCACAAGAACTAAATTTGTTGGCCTCGAGAATATGACTTGTTTCACATCATGAATATTGTCAAACAATGTTTTGTCATGCCTTCAATCCACAATATTATAGATTGCACACATATTCATATATAAGAACCACAAGGTCCCTTTGTTACAAATTATTAATTGTACAAAAGTAAAACAGAACATTCAATTGCAAATCATGGTCAACAATGGCAAACATTTTAAGGATGTTATATAAGCATGTTTGGGTTAATGAACAATTCAAGAATTTTGTGGTTGTCCAACCTTTACTAGAAGGCCATATATGAAGGATTATTCAATCTTGATCAACATTCTTAAGATGACATTTGGCCTTATTTCATTAGCAACAAGAGTTGCCCCTTGTTTCCATGGCTCATGATTCTACATAAGTACAATGCAATTATGAATTGTATATAGTTTTAGAAGTGTTGTATACATTATAACAAACATGAGTGCAAGGGCAAGATTGTTGTTGAAGATTCATTTGGTGCAATCCAAAAGACATTTTGAAAATTGTTGCATAAAAGCAAACTTAATGTATGTTTTTTTCCTCATTGTCACAACTTTGTGTTGCATGGTGTATAATCTAATTCTACATAGCAAGAATGTGGGCATTGATGTTCTAATGCACCAACTACAGCAAGAAGCTTAACTCAACGAATTTTGAGGTCAACTCAAAGGAAATACATTTACAAATGAACAATATGGTTAATCAAACATTATTAAACAAAATGAAACTTACTTTGGATAGCATCAAAATGTCAAGAGTAAACCAACATGAAATACTTGAAATGTATTAGGGCATCAAATAACCACATAAACAATCAAAGAATGTTTGAATTGAGTAAAATTGTATTGTATTGATTTATAAAAATTGAAATTCACATCAATGTTTGACTATGAATTGTATTTGGTGACAAAATTGGATGTTTATAGTTTGACATATGAATGAGCTCAAAATGTAAAATTAACTTGAATCCAAAAAAATAGAAAAACAAGGTTAGTTGAATTGCAAAACCTAGTTGAATTGAAAAAAACCTATATCTATTTGAATCGAAGTTGAAAGCCCTACAAATAGCTTAGTAATATTTTGAATTACATAATTAAATGTTGGTTGTCCTTAGACATTATGTTTCATCATTAGATGATTTGGGCAAGTGGACTACTACAAAACATTAAATTGGGTTTTCAACAAATGTGAGATCCACATTGCACTACTCAAATTTGCAAGGACTTTAATCATCTTGATAGTTTTTGTTTTGCATGTTCTATTACTGTCAATATTTACTTGGGTGGGATTGATTCAATCCATTACATCCACAATCACCTTACTATTTTTATTTACCTCTATGAAATGCATAAAAATTGATATTCATTTCCTTTTGATCTCAATGTTTCCTAAAGCTATGAATGTCATGCACTAAACAGATCCATTGCACTTCACAATGGTGTTGAAACCCTAGATCTATGCATTTGAAAAGATGACAAAAGAGTTACGAACATGACCACATGATTATGAATACTCATCAAGATTGATGACATTCATTGGATTCATATTATCCTTAGTGTTGTTAATATTAACATTTTAGAGTTGATCGTAACTAGCTTCCTTGTCATTTCGATTCTCTTACATGTTGAATTGATTATGTGTTGCATGAGCATTTTTTTCATTTTGTTGTTTTGTTGGTATATATATTTTGTCATTTTGTGCATGAATATTGCTCACTTGAATGGGAGCATTTAAATAATTCCCTATTAGTGGAATGCTTCTATGGCATCATGAAATTTTTCATTGAATTGTTTAGGGAGGTAATACATTTCAAAATCTTCACAATTTTGTATGCTCATAGCTCAATAGAAAATGTTATGAATGGTACTTTTATGGTAGTCATTAATTTTCTTGTATTTCCCATTGATATTGTTTCATTTATTTTTGCACATTTTCCTATTGTGAGGGCTTTTTGATTATGTCATGGCTTAAAACTACTTTGATATTTTGTTCCATCTTTGCACCTTGTATCATACAAGATTTGTATGTGGGATTGTAAGTGGTTATATGTATGTAGATAAGTAGGTAAGGCACTAGGTGGATATCATAGCCTAGGGTCAAATTCCACATCAACAAAATGAACAATTAGACTTTATATATATATATATAAATTAATTATTATTGAATTTTGTGATCTATTATGATATTGTCATAAGGATTCCATTGTATTCATATCTCGTAATGAATATCAATGAAATTATTCAAAGCTCGACAAGGTAACTTGCAAAAGAAATTGTCCTTAGTAGGACAAGTGTTGATCATGGAGGACATGAACTGTGCAGGACACAGAACTGACCTTGTCTTCAAATTGGGGATGAAACGGGGTTTAGAGGGTCAAACTAGGGCCCAAAGATAGGGTGATTTTACTGCTTACTCTAGTATGCTCCAAAGATTTGTGCACATGAGGAAAACAATCATGCTGTGCATGCCTACAATGAGCAAGTGCACATGGCTTTGGAGATCATGAACTCCTAGTGCAGGTATGCCCTTCTCATGTGCAATGGAATCTGAGGAATTTCTCCCTTCCAATTGGATTGTGGAAGCTTTGGTTTCACCTTAGCACATGCTGCTTGGTTGTAGCTAGAATTGAAGGCTCTTGTGAACTTTGGTTGGGATTTTCACAAAAAGGATTCTCCTGGTATTGTGCTCTTACTTAATGACTTGCAGCAAAAGGTTCTTCCTACTCAACAAAGAAAACTCCCTTAAGGTGAATGCAGAAAAGCAAGGACCACCCACCCCCCTCTGCCAAGATACAAGTTCTGCCAGGATACAGAAAAAAACGTGCTGTACAATCATGTATCCCTTGGTAACTTGATAGAGCAACTTTCTTATGTAGGTACTTTGTACCAACTACCAACCTTTTTGTAAACTGATCAAAGATAGGTGTCGACAGTTGTGGCAAAGTGAGGAAGTAGTCCATTTGGGCATCTCTCTTCCTACTCTCAAGCCTTAAGTGTGCCAGTATACTTGTTTTACCTATCAAGCCCCGGATGTAAATTCCTGACATTTCTTCTTCCCGAAACCATACTGCTCCCTGAACATATTTCTAATGCCAATTATTAAACCATTCAAGTTATGACAGTAATGGGTGGCCAACCATCAACCGTTCTCCAAGATAATGGGTCCCCATGACGGCGATCTTTGCTGTTTTCTTGGGGTGTGAGTCTCAGTGAGAAGCCCTCTGCAGGCCTAACTTCCTGGTAAATATGCATAAACTGTATGATAACATGGCAAAAGCATTTATGTGGAAATGTTCATTGAGAGTTTGTGATGCAATATGAACAAGGTTCCTCTGTATCTACTGAATTTTCTGTGACATTTAGTATTGAAAAAAATTCTGAGAAAATTTTTAGTTACCCCTACCCTCACACAATTCTGGCCATTCTGCACACATCTGACTTGGCTAAATGAATCTGTGAGCAATCAAAGGAGCTGCCATGTTGAGACCCTTCTCTGTATTTTCCAGCACTCACGATCAACTTCCTTCCTTTTTGCTTGCTCTCAGAAACTCTCCACATGTTCTGACTATTATGTGCTCCCAGTACCTGGGTAAAGAACCCTTTCAACACAGCTTCCTCCCCTCTTATGCATTCCAAGGCACAAAGGCCTGGCACTCACAGCTCAACATGTGGAAAAAAGTAATCATCAAAGCACTAAGTTACATGCCTCACCCCATGTACCAAGTGAAAACTATATGAGGAGAAGGATGGTAGGCAATCTCAATGTGATGACAAATTGCCAAAAATTGTGTTGAGACAGGTTTGTCTTCCCCACATATATTGTTGTTTCTCTACCAGACACTGCCTAGGAAACTAAAAGCAAGAGTACTCATGGTCCTCTACACATTCTCACACACACAGGTCTACACACAGAACAGGGTTCATTTTCACTTATAAACATGATCAATCCATGTTGGTTGACATAGACTATAAGGATACACTCATCAGTTATGTGAAAAGTGAATGCTCCCACAGCATTAATTATAGAAAATTAGCAAGCTGTTTAGCATAGTAAAATGGTTGAATCAGGTCTTGGTGAAAGGATAAAATTGCTTGAATCTACCTGCAAGGACTTGATGAACAATAAGAAGATAATGAAGCATTTTCATTTGAGTACAACAGCAGCATTCCGCAAAGCAAGATAACCTTGGATGTAATCATCCGGGAGAGACCGAATCAACTTGAAAACCTCAGTATTTGCATAGCGCAGCTTTGTCCTTGGATCTGTGTAGGGTGCCTGCACCAATAAAAATGCAATCCAATCTCTAAGTAGGGACCCCAAGTCAGGTACATGCAAACTTCAGAAGTGACTGTGCTACGTCTGATCAGGGGTATTCATCTTGTTATACTGCCAACCAACTGGAAACCTTGACAGGAGACCTGACAAGACCATGTGTGAAAAGGGTTTCCACCTAGGCAACGGTTCCAGATCGCGCAGACTTACGTACCTCAAAACCTGTGATATCACAATATTTCTTTGCAGGATACATAGAAGGAGGAGCCTCAATGTTGACATCTGCCATCCAAACAGTTCAACTAGTCACTTGGCATTGCAACACAGTCAATCCCATTGCTCAGAACCCTGTTCACTAAACTGTAGATGCAAAGATTGAGAAAGGAATTGCACATACAGGTGGGTTCATCAGCAGGATATAGATGGTAATTTTCAGCTTGCAAGATCTGCTTGAGATGCTTCCAGTGACGGCCCCGGGTTTGACCTTTGGGGTATCGATCTGTTAGCTGTGAGCGCTTAAATGGCAGCACTGAGGGCAGCACCAAATTAGGATCCACAAGTTCAGACAACTTTTCTGATGAGCCAGAAGAAGGCAGCACATCCTTTCCCTGGGTTGAATTTCCTTTCTGCACATACCAAGACCAATACGCTATTAGTTTCATCTGTGGTGATACACATACACTCAGATTGACTGTGGAATTCTTGATGTCCAAGACTTCTTGCAACAAGTTATACTGTTAGTGTCTTTCCTTCATCCTGCCAAAAAACCTAACCCTAATCCCAAACAAACTTCTGCTTCTTTCTCTATCAACACAGTGTTTGATACTTGACCAAGAAATGCATTCTGCTCCCATAATCTTGACAGCTAGAATATTGGTTGCACAGAGCAGCAGGACAGGAAGGGCGTAACATGAGAGTCGAGAAAAAGACCGACTGCTTCTCAAGACGAAAATTAGGGCATAACTACGAGAGTACGTGATCAAGCCAGCTACCAAACAACAAAGAGTGCGAGGCAGTGCCTAAGCGCCTAAACGATTGCAAAACTATGAGTGAACACGACACTCAGTCACACTTGGTTCAACATATCATAGCATCATTCCTCTTCTTTGGTCTCAATACCTTTTCAGACTTACTAGAGACGGAGCTGGTCGCACTGCCAGGAAGACGAGCCTGAGTCGGAGAAGGTGGTAGCTTGCCCATGGGACACTTGAAACAACTGGAATACGGCGGCAAAAAGCTGGGCAGAAAAATCGTTCAACGACAGCAATCTCTTCAATTCTGATCCCGGTGTTGCAAAAGAATCGTCTGCGACAACATTGCGGCGGAGGACATGCGCGCGAGAGAGAGCGCGACACTGGCGTCGACGAAGGAGACCTCCAGACAATGCGAGACGAAGCAAGGCAACAGCACCCACCGACGTTTATGCTCCAGTTCACATTCTATGCTGCAAAATACACGTAGGAGCCCATTCCACCCACGTCGTGAGCCCTATTCCGCGGTTTTGGAAAAGACAACTCAGGAAAATTCCAAATTGTAATCGGTTTGTTCAAGTGAGCTCATTTTGTTCCCCTAACCATTTCCATGGACATGAAAATGCACATGTTATTGTGGGGGCTTTTCATGTTTAAAAAAAAAAGGTATTGAATTTTTTTTAAAAATCAATAATTTTTTTTGAATTACATAAAAGAAATCCAGTGACGATAATTATATAAATAAATAAATAAAAATAAAGTCTATGACTGGGTTGTTCGAAGTCATAAATTCTAGATAAATATTCAAAGAATAAATGAATTGTAATAGGTTTTTTACTGGGGTTTTAAAAAATAAATATTCACTTCTTGAAAAGTTTGAATGATTTCTTTTCATTGAGATGCGAAATTAAAACCTGTTTCAAAAATCTATCTTCATGCTATCACAAAAGTGAATAAATGGATATTAAAACCAAAGTCAAAATAGGGGCTTAGGGGTGGGGGAGAGGGGGGGTTTGTGATGTTGTTGAAGTGGTAATCGTCCATAAGATGATTTAGCTAGATTTGGCAATAAGAAAATATGAAGAGAAAAAAAAATCTAGCATTTTTCTATATTTTTGGCTGATTGTTGGAACTTAAGATAAAATCTAACAATTTTTTAATAATTTAAAAAAAATTCAGTGACTTAAAAAATCAAAAAACATAAAATTCTCATCAAATTGAAAAATAAATTCTCTAGTTGGAAATTTTTCGCCCAAAAAAAACATTGGGTCAAATCCCTTTTTTTAGTACTATATTGTATTGCAAAACTAAATACTAAATTTCCAAAAACAATTATCATTTTAAAGCTTTTGGCACAAACTAAATCTAGAAACCATTTCAAAATCTTACCTTTATTATAATTTGGTGAATTCGACATTCAAATACTTGTCAATCAATGTTGGTGAATCGGTTCAAATTTTTTGGCAAAATTAGTCAAATTTGTACTAAAAAACCAAATTATTCCAAAAAAAAAATTGTTTGCAAGTATCAATCAAAAATTTGCCAAAAGAAAATGATGTTGCCATTTGATAATCCCATAATAGATATGTTGAAAATTCCGCCTTTGGGTTGCTTATATAGGTTACAAAGAGTAGAACTTAAGGCAAAGAATATGGGATCAAGTGAGGAACTATTGAGAAAATGTTGAGAACTTGATGAGAACATAATGAGAACAAGAAAAATCCAACACCATCCTCAAAAAGAAACAAAATTTGGGCCCGCTTGGGTTCATGCCACCTCCCCTCATCGGGTTAGCAAGAATGTATGGAACCTTCTTTTAGACACATGTTCATGTCAAAAGTATTCCTAGTGGATCACTTGCGCACATGTGTGACCAAAAGGTTTACCAAAAGGAGTTGCCCAATGTATGTAGGTACAAGTGCACTTCGAACACTTGTGCAAAAAGTAACTATTCGGTGACAAAAGATTGAAAGGTTTTTTATTCCTAGATAAGAAGGTGTGTTAAAAGGTACTAGTTCCACCAAATGTTAATGAGACATGATGTTGTGTACTTCTTTTGTCAACATTTGTTGGTCTTGCAAGTGATATTGTTGTGTTTTAGATTCATTATAGAGTACAAGAGCTTAAGGGATTTTGACCCCTAGGTAATAATAGGTCTAATTTTATATGAGGATTTTTGAAAGATGATATTTTTGGCTTGTGTTGAAACTTGAGATATATTAGTTATAAAGTTATAATATCTTGAAGGATTTTGGTTTCTTTTAGAGGATTTTTTGTAGATTATATTTTGGCGTGGTGATATATTTGAGTTTCCATGATTCTTCTTTTGCCTTTAAGATACCTTTTAATGTAAATGGCAAGGCCACAAAGTGACACACCCCTTTGTTTATGTGATGGAGACAAATTTGCTAGGTAGGAATTGTCTTTGTGGCCTTCCTCATATTATTTTGGGATTCTTTTCCTTTATAAGAGGTTCATGAAGAAACTTACATATGTACATGTGTTGTTTTACATGGCTTCTTGAAAATGGTTTGTTATGGATCTTGCGGTGGCCGAATTGTAGGAGTGGGTTAGGGCTTGTTGAACAACTTCTATGGTTTGGGGGACATTGTGGCCATTTGATCTTGATCTTTTCAAGATCAAGCAAGTGCATTTAGGGTTTAGGGTTTAGGGTTTAGGGTTTTCATATTTCATGTTAAAGCCTTGAGTTCAAAACCCTACACTTGTGTTTCAAATATTTGATTATAGAAATGGAACAATAAGTGGTAGTCTTTTATTTATATATGTGATAGGTGAGTCCAACCTAGTCAATATTCCAAATAATTGAAAATAATTTCTATTTTCTAATCAAAATCTTGCACATTAATGTCATGTGCTTATAAAATAGACTCTATAAATGTTGGTATGTTCCTTTATTGAGTGAACATGTGTTTTTCCTTTTTTTTCAAAAGTTGGCTCTTGTTTTCATATGATGTCATTCTTTAATATCTTTTTATTCT
>Ga0209208_10007131_pt1 | contig 15258 bp, 10 predicted proteins | sample S1TSphfallax_3_FD_187694 | JGI IMG/M metagenome (GOLD analysis project Ga0209208, IMG submission 187694) | Host-associated microbial communities from peat moss isolated from Minnesota, USA - S1T2_Fd - Sphagnum fallax MG (SPAdes) (version 2) | ecosystem: Host-associated > Plants > Peat moss >...
GGGGGGGGGGGGGGGGGGGGGGGGAAGTTGGTTCTTAGTCGGTAGGTAGGGCCAAGAAGCTAGGTAGTATGTAGCTGGGCAGGTGATCTCAAAGTTGAGAAAAAAAACAACCTGCAAAGAAAAAGAAAAAAAACCAAAGAAAAGGTCAACAAAGGTCAACGCACATTCAACCACTGGATGAGAAATCTCACCCCATCCAGTGGACAGAATTCCCAACTGGTGTGCTGGTGGCTGCTGGTTCATGCTGGCCGAGAAAATCAACTAACCTCCTGCTGCCTGGTACCTAATCAGTCTCTCTCTTCTTCTTCTTTTTGTTGAAAAACGCCAAAAGGTGATACAGTTTTATGAAAACGGAACATTCTGTCGCAAATTCCTTTTTCTTGAAAAAACATTCACCTAAAACCCGCAGAAAACTGTTTTTTGGGGGAGGGTGTCACCACATTTATGTTGACATTATTTCAAGAAACTCTTAAAACTGTCGCCACATTTAGTTTTGAGAGTTCCTTGAAATAATGTCAAAATTTTGCTCACTATTCTATCTCAACCAGTAAATTGAAAAAAAAGAAAGAAAACGGCTGTATCTAATATCAATCCTGAAACTGGTTAACTGCAAGTCAAAGCGCTAGACACACATTGACTGAAAGTTGTTAATCTTAATCTAGATTAGAAGTTAGTAAACACCCTTATTAATCCAATCCTCTATTTGAAAAGGTCGCCGGTTTTGCCATGACTGTGTGGTACAGCCAGTCGATACAGGGAGGGTACCTACTGCAAGCCAGGGAATCCCAAATGGTAATCACACTCAATCTATCCAGACACTAAATCTAATTCTACTGCAGTGGCCCTTATAATCAAAATCGATCTATTACACGGGTCGTCATTCGGACTTGACACTCATTTGGTGTGAATATCAACACACAACGCTGCTTACATATAGGTTACCCATGTCCGGAAGCCCAGTCGAGGTAACTATAGAAAGCTGGGGATCCGGTAACGCACTGATCACTTTCTTTTTTTAATTTTGGTTATCCCTGGTTTTGTATTTGCCCATATTGGCATTAACAGAATTTGCGTCTTATCATATACTTTCTTTTGCTTGATTGTTGGGAAAAAGAGAACTATCGTGCTCGCCGCTCATTTCCCTTCCTATGTTCTAATGAAATCTAAATAGTTGCAATTCTGGGGTTGTTAAATTGTTTTAACTGACCGTGCTGTAATATGTGGCACCAGGTTGATGTCAAATTTTCAGTGGGAAGTATTTGTCTTCAAACTCCAAAAGACACATGCCATGGAAAATGTATATACATCATCATCTTGACAACATCTTACCCCCACCAAATAAAAAATTAGTTCAAACATACCATATTTTTTTGGGATTGATAACCGTCATATAATCCAACTTTAATAAACTCTGTTTTCTCAATTCCCAAATCTCACTCAATTTCTGCATTAATCTCCTTTGTTTTCCGAAAGGAAATTGATCAGCGAGTCATGAAGGCCCAAGTAGTGGAATGTAGTAGTAGATGCAAACGTTGCCAGCTACTGAAGTCACACACAAACTAGTTTGTCGTCTTCTATTCATGTCTGGCAGAAGGACGCTACACCCATATTCAAGTAAGTTAGACAAAAAGCCAAAAAACGCCACCCCATTATCTATATATATATATATATATTACAAATGAAGCAGAGACAAACGGCCACCAAAAGAGCACAACTGGAAACCCATCTGATGCAAAGAGATGCTAATCTGAAACCTACTGACAAAAGCGTCGGGTGTAGTGTACCCAACACCCATCCCCCCAGCGCCCCCCCCCCCCTCTCCTCCCTCCTCCCCCGGGTCGACGCTCGTCCCCACCCCACCGCTACTGCACTAAAACAAAATATTGTTAAATCTGCCTTGGGAATACCCCAGCTTGACGTGGTTGACGGGCTGCAGGCGCCGTGCATACAGCTGCTCGCCGGTGCCGGTGGCCAAGATCTGTGCTGGATTAGTGACTTAAGTTGAGCTCCCATTAAGTAGACCGACGGGATTAAAGTTAATAGCGTTTTCCGCCACCTCCTCCCTCCCGGCACGGCACGACACGACACGGGAACTTGTCAGAATTAGTCGCCGTCGCTGATCTAAAAAACTGACGAAAACTGCAGTCCTAGTGGCTAAATTGCCACTGCTGAGATAGGTAGCCTAAGGGCCACTTTAGACAAGGGTCCAAGGACCAAAAGCCCAGGGACCAAATTGAACCTCGAATTGGACCCATGTTCACATTTTTAAAAACACTTTTTTCTATGGTACAATGAGTGTGTCTAAAGGCTTGGGGTTCAATTCAAAGGTTCAATATAAAAAATGTGTGATTGACATGTGAGAAAATTAGATAACTTTTGGTCTTTTCTCTCTTTTTCTTCCTTTTTTTCATGGTTTTCTTTTTATAAAACATTTGACTCTTACTACACACAATGGAACTTCTTTCCAACTTTTTCATTTTCATGTTTCACCACAATTGTTTTCTTTTTTCAATGCTCTCTTGTTTGAAATGGGAATCGGTTCAAGGATCTCTTGTAAATTCAAATCCCCTTCCACTTGTGAAAATTGATGTTTCAACTCTTCACTTTCTATCCATTTTCTAATTCAACTCCATTTCATAGACTTGGAAAGGCTGAAAATGCATTCCTTTTAGTAATCATCTTGTGGGGTTTCATAAAACCAGCCATGTCAACTCTAAAATTGATGAAAAGTGGGGGAGTTGATGTGCTCTCAACAATGTCCTCAATCCATAGCATGTCTTCCATTTTCACAAAAAATTGAACAACAAGGGTAAAAAAGAACAATTAAAAAAAATGAATAACCTTAAACCCTAGCTTACACTTTGGTTCACCAAACCATGAGCTTTAAGCTTTTTTATTTGGTCTAGACCAATTGCTTTTCCCTCCAAAATGATGCCATGTAAATTAAATCACAATTTGATTTGTATTGGTCCTAGACCTTTATCTAAAAGCCTTGGACCAATTTAAAGTTCTTGACCAATAAAAATGTTTGATTTCATTGGACTCTGCTCCTTGGAGCTTTGTTTAAAATGGCCCTAAATATGTTCAACGGTACATAAAACTTGAGGCCATGGGCTTTATTGGAATAAGAACTTATCCAATGTGGAAATGAGCATTAACCATGTTCCAATATAACATGTGGCTGAAGGTTTTATTGTCTATCAAGAATAAAGTTGAATTATAGGAGGTTTATTTCCAAAATTCTTAAATTGTTATTTTTTAAGTGGGTGTTTCGCAAAATGAAATGTCATTACATTTTTCACAATGCATGTTTTTTGTGGTGGAAAAAATGCAAGCTATAATGTGGCTTCTAATTGCACTACACCAATTTGGTACATGGTAGGTTGCACCCTACCTTCTTGTCAAATTTAGAGAATTAAAAAAATTGAATGAAGAGAATTCTCAAAAACTTTATGAAAATTTTGATGGATAGTATAAAAATTTAGAATCCATAGACATGAATATCCTAATTTTCCTACTTATTAAATTGTTCAAACTTGTACAAATAGGTGAAAGTAAATGAATTATTGAATATTCTCCATTTTAAAAATGGAACTAGTGGCAAATATCTTTACGTTAATTTAAAAACTAGTGTAGTGACCTGGTATGCTAACATATTTATAAAAGAGGTTGAGTTTTATGGGAGGTTGGAACCATTTTTCATTTACCCATTCTTTGTAAACAAATTTAGACATAATTTTGGAAAAATAGAGGAAGAAATCAGTGATGTTTTTGGAATTTGAAGAAATGAATATTGTGTTTAATAAAGTGGTAATAATTTACTTATATTTGATGTAAAAGATTATTTCTTTGTAAATGTAGGTTTTTATTTTTAAAGAAAGGCAAATACCTTTCTAGAAATGGGAGAAATAACAAATTTTTCAAAAGGAAGCTTTTAGGGGGCAACTTTTTTGGTTTCCTTGTTGGGCAAAGTGAAAATAGGTGAGGAGGTAGAAATTCAAAAAATGATAGATTCACATTTTTTGTGTTTTTCCTTTCTACCTTTTACCTTCTAAAAATTCAAATTAGGTGGTAATTTTTTGGGATGGTTTTTTCTTGTTATGTATTTCATACCATGCGATCTTTTGTATTTTTCTTCTTTTTACCAAACAATTATTCATTGCATTTGGGTTATAATTTTTCATGGGTTCCCAAGTATGCAATATTAACATAATGTTTACATGAAATTTAACAAAAAAAAAAAAAAACAACATTCTTTAGTTGTACATAGACGATTTTACTTTAATTGCAAATGACCTTCAATATTTGCAAACAAATCAAATACCTCTTTCCACTAAGTTTGCCATGATCAACAAACATGAAGTATAATATTTTTTGGTATACAAGTTCAATTTGAATCACACAAACATGGAACTTGTTTTATTTCAACACAAATATATCACTAATATTTTCTCCACATTTAATATGGCAAATTGTAAACATGTTCATACCCCACTTGAAGTAGGTATAAACTATTCAAAATCAATGACACCCCGAACATTGGAAGAGGAACAAACTATGAGACAATACCTTATTCCAATGCAATTGGAAGTTTGCAATATTTAATCACTTCCACATGCTTAGACCTTTCATTGGAATAAGTCATTTGCCCCAATTCATGGCAAATGGTAGTCTTCAACATTGGGCATGGGTAAACTATGTCATGCAATATCTTCAATATACCAATTTACCACTACTATCAAATATGTTACTTCCTTCACATGCAATTCAAATTCATTTGAAAGATGGAGAGATTCTAATTAGGTTGGTGATCCCAACTCTTAATATTCAACAACTAGTTATTTTTTTATAATCATCATTGGGCCAATTTTGTGGCACAATACTTAAGAAACAACTTATTATTGTTTTATCTTCAATGGAAGTAGGGTGCATGGTTGTAGCCACTACAATAAATAAGCTCCTTTGGACTTGTCACTTACTTTCTACGCTATGTTTATTACTCACCTCCCCAAGTATTTCATTTTGTGATAACCAATCCTATATAACCCTAGCTAAGAATTCAATATTCCTTTATAAATCCAAACACATTGTGATGTGCTACCATTTTTTATATGAGAAAGTCGATCAACAATTTATTTTATGTTATATTCCCATTAATTGAATGTGGGTTGACATCCTTACAAAAGTTAACCCAAACCAAAGCATCAATTAGCAAAGTGTCTTCATTCTTAGATGTAATAGAAAGGAAAGTGTTGTAAACTAGTATTCATTGGCATTTAGTCACCATAGTACATTTTCAAATACCAAAAGATATGACTTTAATACTTAGTATTGGATAAAACTTTAGTTTTTCATGCTTGATTTAGTGCAAACCTTAATATTATTTTAATTCAAAAAATGTGTGTTGAATTGTATTGCTTCATGTAAATCATAATTTTTAAATAACCAAATTATGAATCCAAAAGGCAACAATGACCAAATCTTTATAATACTTGTGTTGAAGTACGATGTAAACATAAGACCTATAAAGGTGTAAATGTTAATACAAGGACCTATCTTATTTTTTTGAAAATTCCAATTAGGATCCTAAAGTTTCATTGTTAGTATTACAACCCAAATGTATTTGGTTTGCTTTCACTTGTTTTTCAACTTGGGCAAGTTTTTTTTATTAAATAACTTTGAATATAGGAAGAAAGGTGATAGAAAAACTTGGTAGACTTTATGTGTCAGTGCACAAAGGCATGACCTTTGCTACAAGGAATGTTTTTGGGGGCATTACAAATTGTAGCTATGATCTTATACATGCAATTGCAAAAGCTTTAAGATTGTAGATTATCACATTAATCTTCATCCATTGTCAAAACCTTATGAAGTCTATGGATAGTAATGGTGGTTAGTTGTTACAATTCATGATGAAGGTGATGGTCTAAGACCTTGTAAACAACACATGGTTACAACTACATTTGTTCTTGTCTTGTTCATTTTAGTTTGACTAGGACTAAAACTATAACACAACAATTACCTTCAAGATATTGTGTCAAATTTTTTATGCAATTTCATAAATCTATAAATAGATGAACTAACTATTGAATTGAGAAGTAAAATATTGATATGCTGGTTCCCATAATGATTGGTGACAATAAAAGAAAAAACTCATTTTTTTTGGAAACAAGTTATAAGTTTTTTTTATTAACTGATATAATCATTTTTCATATATTGTTCCAAAAACTAATGTGGCCAATTTGATATCTTTGTTGCACATTTGGCTATAATAAGGATAATCATAATATATTTAATTTGCACATCAATAAATTAATGAAATGTTGTAGTCCCCATTTTTCAATTTAGTGGTTTTCATTACCACGTTGCAAATGTTTGGTGGAAGTATGCTCAAAATATATACATGAACAAAGTCTCTCATCATCTAGGTTATTCACATTTCCACCTAAATATTTGATCACCAAAAATCTCTATCCAACTATAATTCTTATGTTAAACATTAAATTCTAATATATTTTAATGATCCTATAAAGACTCAATTTTACAATCCTTCAATATCTAGGGTTATTTTTTAAGGTCCAAATGAGAAAGAATGAACCAAAATGTTTATTTTAAACTAAAAACTATTGTTTATTTGAGGTCCTTTTGCCAGAAAAAAATTCATAATTTTATTTTTGGAATGAAATCTTTTGCAACTTGCTATTAATAATATTCATAATTGCTTCAATATATATCACATTTTTGTGTTAATCATTTTTGTGTATATATGAATTTTCTAACATGTACAAATTCTATTAGATTATGTGTTTCATCTTGAAGCATGATCACAATATCAAATCATATCAAAATATGTTAATTATTTAAAATCTTAATTTATTTTTATTATAACCTTTTTTTTAACACCATATATATTGCACCACATTTACATGTCTTGTGAACTTCAAATAGACCTTGAATTTGATTTTTTCCCCTTATGTTTTGTATTTTTTTAGGTGTGTTTAAAAGTCCCCTATTACTACAAAAAAATCGAGTGTCAAAGAGTTTGTAAATCATGAAAATCAAAGGACCCTTTTGAAAGTAATGTTATTTGATGAAACACTTGTTCAACTTTAAACATCATTTGTTCAAACAAAATTTTAAAATTGGAACATTTAGTGATTCAATTTAAATTTCACAACATCCATATTATTAATCAAGCACAACTTTGTCATGATTAGTTCATGCTATTAAAGTGGCACCACATAAGCATATGTAACAAAATTTGTAATTTATGTGAAATGTTTAACATGGTTTTTTGTTCATTATTTCTTGTTTTGACCCTTGAGGGAGAAGACTTATTAAGGATATGGAGCCTCAATAAGTTTGTAATAGCCATGTGGATCTATAAATGCTTATTCCATATTATTAATCTCAATATTCAAACCTATAGTATCATTCCCCACATTGTCCACCGCATGACCTGCAACATTGAATCTTATAACATATAGCACCAAAATGTTCACAAGTTGTATTTACTTTAGATTCGCATTTAAAATAGATTTGATTCAATGGAATACAAAAACATGATAATTTTAGGAAGAATTTTTAACATTCAATTTGTTTCATAAGTAAATACCTTGAATGGTTTTGGAAATTTGAAGAAGTTATGGCTTATAAAGATATCTTCAAGGATGTGATAACCACTCAATGTCCCTCTCCACAAAAAGAAGCACTTTGGGGCTTCCATGCCTCGATTCTTCTGTCTCCATTGCTACAACAAGCCAGGGTGTTATGCCTTGATGTTCCATTTGTTTAACCAAGAAAGCTTAGGGCTTGGAGCCCTAAGTTTTTTGTTTGTTTAGTCAAGCAAATGAAGGTGTTCGGCCTTGGGTTTTCACTCATGGGATCAAGAAACCAAGGGGCTTGGAACCTCGAAGTTCTCTTCTTCATTGAAGGAGGATGCACAAAGTCAAATGAATTGATCGTAGCTTTTGGTCGCGCTTAGAACTTTAAGAAGCAAAGAAAACCTAAGGTTTGTTGCCTTAGGGTTTTTTTTTCATTTTGTTGAAAGTGTGCAAGGCATTTGACCGCACATTTCACCTCAAGAAATGAAGAAAACCTAAGGCTTGGCACCCCAATTTTTTATTTTCATTTTTCCTATAGGTGTGTGTGACACTCAACCTTGCCTTTTGCCTTAAGAACTAAAAAAAACTTGAGGTTTGGTGCCTTAATTTTTTCTTTCATTTTTGATGCGCGTGTGCAAGGTGTTCGACCATACCTTTTGCCTTAAGAAGTAAGAAAACCCAAGCTTGGTGCTCATAGTTTTTCTTTTTCCATTTTTGTTGTAGATGTGCAGGGCTTAGCCTTGACTTGCACCTTGAGAAACGAAGAAGACTTGAGGCTTGGTGCTTCAAGTTTGTTTTTTCATTTTTTGTTGTAGGTATGTAGGTTGTGCGGCCTTGACCTACATTTTGAAAAGCAAAGAAAAACCAAGGCCTTGGAGCCTTGGGTTTTTTTTTTGTTGCGAATGTGTGGGGTGTTTGGCCTCAAGTTTTGATTGTGCTTTTAAAGAAAATTCGAGGCTCGGAGCCCCAAAGTTCCTTTGTGGATTGCTAAAGGAAGTTGGGGTGCTTGACCCCAACGTTTTTTTCATAAGTAATGGTCACTCGAAGCTTGAAGCCTCAAGTTTTTTTTTTTTGTGTTGTAATGCAATTTGAAGTGTTCGCCCTTGAGTCTTGACTCAAAATGTGAAAAATACAAGAGGCTTGGAACCTCAATTTTTTATTTTCCATCTCTCAACCATGGCTATGGTGTCAAGAAGCCATGAAAACCCTAGGTTCTCTTTGATATATTTCTTCAACAAATAAAACTTTCTTTAATTTTCAAAATTTTCATTTAGGTGTTTTTATTTTTTATTTGAAACGTGTATAGAAATCACCCTAACTATTCACATGAAATGACTTTTCATTGTTTCCATTGCATGTTTTTGAAACACCGAGAGCATTTGATTATAGCAAGGAAAAATGAACATGTTTTTGTTCTAGTCGGAATTGATCATTGGAGAGGATCAATGAATAATGTAACATTTCCTTCCTTGATGTCTCACTTTTGAAGACTTATGGGTACAAAATAATCTCTTTGACTTAAACAACTTTTAATCATTAGTATTAACGATTGGAACGTTTTTGTGAAGCAAATAAAGTAAATAATTTCCTCTTTGACACAATCCAAAATAATCACGTAATTGTGCAAAGAAGATCTAAAGGTATTTGCATGTATGTTTTCTTTGGTATTCTTGTAATTATCTTTTGTCCTATGGTTGACAACAACCATCAAAGACACTCAGTGAATAATGTAAGCTTTCATTCTCTGGTGTTTCATCTATTGTAGATTTGTTACAAATTCATTTCTTAAAAATTGATAACTTTTAACTGTTGGTACTGGCTATTGGATGATTTTTGTGGAGGTAGAGGAAATAATTTACTTTTTGATGGAAGTTAAATAATCACGTAGATGTGCAGAAAAGATCTAAAGTTATTCACTTGTATGTTTTCTTTGGTATTTTTGTAGTTGTCCCCTCTCCTATGGTCAATGCTAACCATAGGAGGTTGTTCCTTTCTCCACTTGTCCTTGATGGTTTTTTTTTTTTTTTACATCATTTTTTGATAATGACATCTTTTTTTGCTCTATTAGCATCAACCCCTAGAAAACACAAAATTTGGGCGAAGTTGTTACATTAAAGAATATAATATCCCTAACATGTATTTATCTCAGTTTGTAGTTTTTCCATGTTTATTTCAATTGTTTGAAATTGTTATAGTTGGCATTGACCATAAGCACTTTGCTTTTACTTACCTCTTAGATATTTTCTAGTTTTCATAATTTTGTTGCAAAATCAAGATGTTTGTCCCTTGAATGCTTGATTTTTCAATTGCCTCCAAGACAATTCCCCCCATAGTTGACACCAACCATTGGGGGGAATGCACCCATACTATGGATCCTCCTTTGAAATAGTTATTGGATGTTTTTTCTTGTAGGAACCAAATAGGTCCTAGATATTGATTGAAGCCATCAAACAACGTAACAAGTTCAACATTGCTACGGTCTTGAACAAGTATAAAATCCAACCCAGGAACTAAACTAGGACGAATATCCCACTTTGTCGGGTTTTGTTGATGCCTCTGGTGCAACCTACATTCAAGATTGACGTTTTGAGAATGGAGCAAGCCTTCTAGACAGGGTATTGAAAAGGTGAAAAAAAACTTATGTCTTGCCTCCCAATTGGAAAGGAGAGGAAGAAGGTGGTGTTTCCCAAATTGGTGCCTAAGGTCTTTTCTAGCATGAAAAAAACGTTTGCTCAATGTTTTCCTACAAGATGACCTAGACCTTTCTTGGTTTTCTAGTAAGATGTTTCACTTCTTGGATGTAAATAATCTCCTCCAAGCCTAGTGCCCCTACATTGACAAAAATCATGCCCCTGAAGAGGGCTGGCACATTTTTATGGATTCTTTTGTCCTCGACGCCACAAATGGGTTGGTCAAGTTCCTCACATTGATGATGGATATCAATAAGTGAGTTAGGACTTGCATTCTTGTCTCCTCCTATAATTTAATTAGTTCCATTTAGTTTTGTAATCACACCTTCTTTGATTGTCCATAGGTCTATAGAGATGAATCATGTGAAGCCATCTCTTGTTCATGATATCTTTCGCATTTAATCAATAGGGATTCAATTCTTTTGGTTCAATTTAATGAGGTCACCCTTGATTATTAGTTCAAGAAACATGAGAAAAAAATTAAAAAGACTTGGTATAATTTCACATAGGAGGCATTTTTTGAATATATGTATAAGGTTAGTATCTCTATCCATTGTGCCTTCATCTTTGCATCTTCATAAAATCCATTTTCTCAAGGCTAAATGTTTTTTTCGTAAAGAGAGTTAGTGATTGCTAATTTGGATATTATTTACCGAATGTATTATGCAAAGGTGCCAGACCTTTGGTTCCACAAACGAAAGGTTTTGGATTCATGTGACGCAACTTTTTGTCCTTTTACTCCTGGTTCTATGAGGTGACTATATTTGAAAGTACATAAACTATTGGTGAATGAAAAATGCAAATGTATTTCTAAATGTTAAATTACGTTTGTAGTTGAAACTAAGTAGTTTGCTTCCTATGCATCATTTACGATTTAGAATTGATAGATATCTTTTTCAAGTTTAAACATTCCAAATCCTATAATTTTAACTTAAATTGTCATTCATTTAAACTAATTTTTAAGGATTCAACAACATGTTCAACTTGGCAGCAGACCTCCAGTCACTTAAAATATTATTTCTACCACATACATTATCCAAATCTAGCTTGCTTTAATTCATTAAAAAGGAAATTACAAGGCAAATATGCTTACCAAATTCCAAGCTCTATAACTAAACTAGTAATAAGTTGTGCTACCAAACCCGAAAGGGTTTTACGAAGGTAGGAAGTTCAACTTGGCTACAAACCACCAGTCACTTGAAATATTATTCCTAACACATACGTTATTCAAATATGGCTTGCCTTAGCTGATTAGAAAGCTAATTATAAGGCACACCTTTGTAGCAAATCCTAAGTTTTACACCCAAACCAATAAGAAGTTATGCTACCAAACCCAAGAGGGTTTGTGAAATTTCTCTAAGATTTCAAGCTCCCAACACTATCCCTACTCACTTCCATTCTTTCAAAATTATTACAAATGTCCATTCTACTCTCCTTTTCCCTACCATTTACCAAGACTAACAATTATTTTCCTATTAAAAAAGGTTGTGGGAACAAGTATTTTCAAGATTTGAATTGAAAATTATGTTCAGAAAAAAGAACCCTAAATGATCCAAATTCGCCCCTTTAAAGAGAAGAGGAAGGAAAAAGTTGAAGGAGGATCCCAACTTAGTAGCTAATGGAAGGCTCCAATGCTTGGTGGCCAATGGAAAGATCCAATGCTTGGTGGCCAATGGAAGGCTCCAATGCTTGGTGGCCCTTGAAAGGTTCCAATGCTTGGTGGTCAATGGAAGGAGAAAGAGCACCTTTTCACCTCTTTTCACTTTCCCCCCAACAAATTTTACTTAAACCTTCAATTTTTCCTTTGATCTTGAGGTTTTACTTTACCATGGTTCTAGGCCATTACTTATGCATTTTCTTTAATTTCTTTGACCTATAAATTATAATCGCGCATTTCGATGTAACAAATCCTTCACACGTTCATTGATGATTTGATTTTGGTTGAAGATCTATTTTTCTTTCCTTGAAATTATGGCGTTGCATGTGGCCACATCTTACGGGCTTCAAGTTACACAAGTGAATGAAAAACTAGCTCCAGAGTCATTTTTAAATTTGATGTTGATGCAACATCCTTGTGATGAAAACCCCAAACCACGAGAGGTGTGCGCTCATCTTAAAGTCGATCCCCCTTGAGCTTGATATTATCACATTTCTTTGAACTCTCACACCCTGGTGATTTTGTTATAAGTTAACCCCACTTTTAGTGATGAACCTGAAACCGTCTATGAAGGTTGTTACGAGATTAAAAACACTTCTATTTTCACATGGTCTTCAATTCCCGACATTGGACATTATCGTTGGTTGTGCGGTCCACTTTGTTGATTACCTCTTAATAACAACGTAGACTACCTAGTTCACACCATCTGACGCATCTTAGATTTCTTGCAATTATGAACTATCACTATGGCATAACCTATGACTCAAAATGTAATTGTAGCTCTTCGTTGAGCTTATCCATAATCTAAATAAATGTTTCATTCATTATAAAACTCATGCTGCCATTGCCAACTTATCACCATGTTTATTTAATCGTTAAGTTGTTTCGATTTAATCTTAGGATTATAAAGCTTGAAGCTTGTTTTATCTCTATTGGACCTTTCATTGACATCCCCTCAACCACTTCATGAATCTCAAACATTTTTGCTATTCACTAAATACTATAACAAAATCGATATTTTGTTGAAGACCATGAATTTTAGTGTCTACTTCTACCCTTAACCTTTAGAAATTTTGCACCCTTAATTACGCAATTGAGGTTCTAAAACTATGGTTATTAACTTTTTGTTGAAGAAAAAAACTAACCCAACACCGTATTCACTAATATTGAATTTCAAAAAAGAAAACAACCCCGCCACACAACCATGCACATTCATCATCCCTTATTCTAACATGAAATTGCTAAAAACCCCTATTAACCTTACCACACTCGAATATCCCTAATGCAACTCTTAGAATTTGAGACTACTAACATGGTTATGTCAGTATGGCTCACAATTCCCCGTGTAATAAGGAGATTGAGAGTGGGAGAAAAGAACACATGATTCCTTTCCACAAGAGACTACTTGTTTGTGACCTTACTTTGGGCCCCAAATTCCTTAAGCAATTTTAGGTGCATTATGACATCAATCCGAATCCAGAGATGCTAACATAGAAATTATAGATGCTTATCTTTGCCCATGTGACCAATAAACAAAATGTTTGTTGGCTCAAACAATGGAACTAATCTCTAGTCATTTAGGAGGTGTAGAAGCTCCCTAAGGTTGGCTTGTTGGATGTAATTTTGATAAATGGCTCCACAAGCCTACTTTTTGGTTTTAGGTGTTGTTTGCTTTCATGAAATATGTTCATTGCGTTTATTTCAATTTCTCTTCTTTAAGTACTTCCATGTTGAATATCAAATTGTTTTTTGATGACAACTTGAAGTGGAGGTTTACAAGTTGTTTGACAACATTAGGAAAGATTTCGATTTTTCAATGTTGGAATCTATAGAGGTGTAGAATATTGTAGATTTCATTAGACATTGGAGGCTTCAATTGGGAATCAACTTTTTTCTGAGAATTCAAGCACAAGGGTGGAGTCCTCAATAACAAGACCTAGGATTAATAGTATGGAGATGAGGAGGCAACAAAGCGTGTTGTTTATAGGTACTTAACAATCCTTTTTCCTCCCATTTTTGTGCCTCTGAGGTCTCTTAACATCCCATGAAATAATGTTGTTTTCCCCTTGTAGGTATCTTTTTCATGTTTCATTAACCTAGCAATGATATGGATTTTTTGACTCTTTTGAGGATATGGTGTGATCCTAAGGTCGAGAACACCATGTTCCAAAGGGATCTCTTGAAGGATTAGTCTCCCCAACACCTTCATGATTGCAAATTGGTATTTGGATTGCCCATGTGATTACACGCTTAGGTCAGAGCTTCACTTAAAAGAGAAGTTTGATGATGGTTTGGAGAAGACACAGTCCATCGGTTTTAATTTGAAGGGACAAGGTGAGAAGAAAGGAAAGAGCAGAAAGAGGAAGATGTCATGCCTGTATGCATGACCTCATACATGATGGCCGGTTACGGGCACGCTAGTCATATTTTTTAGGGTTAATGTACGGTTGTAGCATTAATGTACGTTTTTGAATGACTGTGCGCTATTAAGTGTTTAGGGTTTCAGCTTTTTGGTGGTTGTATAAAAGGGCCAAGCCCTTCCCTTCTCCTTTAGTTTTTTTAGAATTCCTTGTATGAGAGTTGCCTCCATAGTTTACTTGGATTTTCTAGATGTTCACGGTGGTTACTACACGGCCACCATTTACATACATGTTCATTCCTTCTTTGTAATTCAATTCAATTTAATTATAGAAAAACTCCACTTTCTGTGCTTCATGTTGAAAGCCACATATTTCTTTTGCTTGTAAATTCTTGAGTTATTGTTGTCGTTGCTACTATTGCTACAGTTGCTAGTACTGTTGCTGGAGGGTGTGTGTGTTGGTGCTGCTGAAGGGAGTTGGCGTTGTTACAAGAAGGAGCTGGTGTTATGCCAATTAATAGAGCCGGGAAACAGGTTTCGAATCTCGCTCCTTTTTCTCTTTCTCGTTCTCATTTTCTTTCCTGAAGCTGTCGAGTAGAAAAAAAAAACAACAAAAATTTCAGCCCCATCGTTGTAACGCAAAGTAATAGCAGCGCTGCAGCACCTGCAGCAGCGCCACAACAATAACAATGTTGTGAGTTGTAGCGCCATCGTTGTTGCAACATTGTAAGCGACAATGCTGCCATCGTTGCGACCTTAGTTCATTCGACGTCCATCCGACTTTCGTCGGACTCTCGTCGAACGATTCGTTCAAGCCTTGTCGTCCTACATCATTCGCAACAACGCATTGTATTCTTTAAATTGTACATTGTGTTAGAATTTTGTAGTTAGTGTTGTGTATTATCACAAAATTTTGGGGCATGGGACAACACCATGTCCTCGGATGAT
>Ga0209208_10007132_pt1 | contig 15257 bp, 18 predicted proteins | sample S1TSphfallax_3_FD_187694 | JGI IMG/M metagenome (GOLD analysis project Ga0209208, IMG submission 187694) | Host-associated microbial communities from peat moss isolated from Minnesota, USA - S1T2_Fd - Sphagnum fallax MG (SPAdes) (version 2) | ecosystem: Host-associated > Plants > Peat moss >...
TCTGCCCAGAATTTTCCAGAACCTCCTTTGGGAGATTGCAGTGCCAGCCACACTGGGGTATCAGCACCTTGATCAACAGTTCTGGGACCGAGGTGGCCGCTAAGGTCTGTGTCCACATGACCAGGGCAGCAGCTAAAGACATTGATGAGCTTTGATTTCCCCCCGGCAGCCGCAAGTCTAGTATTGTTGTGCAGAACACTCACATAAGCATTGACTGCCATCTTGGAGACAGCGTAGCTGCGATACGGGTATGCATACCCCGCCTTCCTCATGTCGGGCCAATCCTCTTCTTTCCATGTTCCATTTTCCGTTTCCGCCAAGTACGCAGCGACAGACCTGTCCACTAAGTCTTCAGTGATGTGCTCCCGATCGGACAATGTAGTTTTAAGCTGATTCTTGTTTCCCAAGTTCTGAGTTCATATATTTACCACACACACAACAACAAATTATAATTTGTTAATAAACGATCAATTAATGCAGTGTGTCGAAGTCCGTTGAAAATAATGTACAAATCAGGATTGATTTTGATTTTTTGGGGTTCGTAGTGATCAATGGTGGGAGCATGATTTTAATTTAAAATCATGAATTCTACTTGTAGGCGCCCAAGCTTCAATGGATGCATGCACATTTGATTGTGCCGAGAATAGTTGAGCCTTACTGCATTTTGGATTGAAGAAATCATCACTGGCTACACATTCCTTTCATAGAAGTACATAGTTAAAGAGATACACGTTCCTTGCATAGAATTACATAGTTGAAGAGATATTTGTATTGCTTTCATAGAACTACATAGTGCAATCTTGAGACGCTTTGAAGAATACCTCAGGGAGTTTTCAGTTTGGACAAAAGCTTGAATCCTGAGATGCTATGGAGCGTGGATACACGAGGGCTCAGCACAAGTTTACCTTGAGTACACCAGCTCTAGATGACACAACAACAATCCGAGCACCTGCAGGGGTGTTGCGTGCAAGTGGGAGCAAAGCCTTGGTCACATTCTTCACACCGAAATAATTTGTGTTCATAATAGATATTGCATCTTCGAAGTTGGCTCCCATCTCATTGCTCGATGTCGCTGCATTATTGATCTGGATGAGCAAACGCAAAGCTCAATTAATTAGCCTGTGAGTGCAATACATCTGCATTATCTACAAATTTTAACCCTATCTGTACGCAGACAGGGGTTATGGTATTAGGTTCGTAATATACAAAGGGTATTGAACAGGCTTGTGTGTACATGTGCAGAAAGAATGTTGTGACCACTGAAATTGCTGGATTCGGTGGTCTAATTTTATTATTTTAGTTAGCCCTAATAGTTAAATGTGTAATAAGGTTTTTAGAGTACCAATGGAATTGCTAGAAAGGGGTCACTTTTTTCAATGTTTAGTAGAAAATAGTTTTGTATGGACCCCAAGACTTTTTTTTCAGACCAATGGGGTTGCTGGATTTGGTGGTTTGAATTTGGTTTTTTGTTATGTTGAATGAACTAACAGTCAATTTGTACCTGCTACTTTCAGACAGGATTCTAGCACAGTGCTTGTGCACTTTGTTTCTTTAGTATAATCGTGGTATTATTTAGACTTGGTTCAACTCTCACAAACAATTGAACAGGTTTGAAATGCCAAATTTCTCAAAATCTACAATTCTCAGTCTAGCTGAGCTTTACTTGGTTTGGATCCTAACTAGTACTACTTCCTACCATATACTAATACAGTTAGTTTACAGGACGATAATCCTCACAATCAATGTTCGCGCGTTTGGAAAGTTACAGGAGAAGAATTTTAGAAGAATATGTTTACCAGAATGTCAATCCCACCGTAAGTCTGGCGCAGCCACTCTGCAAGTTCATGGGCGGACTGTTCGCGGCTAACATCAAGAGTATGGAAAACCACCCGGTCATCAAGCCCTTCGCTTTTCAACGATTCTATAGCTTGTTCTGCACGATTCGCATCGCGAGCGGTAAGTACGACCGTAATGCCCTGTTTGGCTAGCTGGCGTACAATCGCCAAGCCAATTCCCTTGTTTGCGCCGGTCACCACCGCCACCGTATCCTTGGACCACCACTGCCTGAAATTGAACAGTAGTCAGGATTATAGATCGTGACTAAAACAACACATCCAGACTAATTGCAGAAAACCACGTTCCATTGAAAAAATGATACTGTTCTGAAACTAGATGCATTCGGTGTGGTTTCTTAAATTAAAATTAAAATTCAGCCCCTCGAATGCAGAAGCTGTCGCAAGCTCTCGGCTGCAGTTTCGCTTGCAGAGTCCCTGAAGTTTTTAGAGCAATTTTGAAAACCTAATTCTTGAAATCAATTTTTATGCCATTTCATTGATTTTCTTAAAAACCAATTGAGCCACAACATAAACAAGGAGACAATTGCATGGCCTATTTACCGCTCAACTTCTTGCCCCATATTGTTTTTCAGCTTGATTAATGTCCCTCGCCCTGCTCGCTTTCGGGATCTGCACAACCTTCACAAACCTCGTGTCTTGGATGAAGCTCGCTCGAGCTCTCGACGCCAGCTTCAAAGTTCACTGTTATCTCACTTTCTGCAACTTGCTCTGGTTTGATATTCTTTTTGATGCATGTACCTTGATGAAGTAATTTCACTATTGCGACTTGACTATAACTGAGAGATCTGCTATTCTCTGTCCAGCACCTCTTTGAGAAGTCTGGTATCCATTGCACCTCATTTATACTCAGCAACTACCGGTGAGTATAGAATTTCTCACGAGGTTTCATTTGTCGATTGTAAATTTTGTAGATTCCTGGCGTGTCCTTCAAGCGTCCAAAGGAAGAGCCATCCTAGAAGATATTTCTCTCAACTTTTCTCAGGTTTGGAAATGTGAGTTAGGTGTAGAGAGGCTATCTCATGGCACTTGTAAGTTGCAAGGCATCGGGCCTCGTCCTAACTGCAGGGAGGGGGAGACACCTACTTTCAGCTGGAACACCCAACCCCACCAACAGCATACGTGTGTGCGCGACCTGCATCTGTAGAAAACGGGCGATAGCTGATCAGGTGCGGTTGACCGGAAGGTCTAAGGAACAGATGCTGTTGGGGCACAGAATGTGTAATCACAGCGGCCTAATGCAAAAAGACCCCAGTTGAGGGTGGTCTTTCCGTCAGCTCGCTGGTGTCACAGTTGCACACGACATATTCTTTTGCCATTAGCTTGCTGTTGCTACATTATTTGCAGAGGACGTAAGGTGATGACAGCAATGTACTGAAAAGCCATAGGAAGCTGCCCATGGAAAGACGCTAAACACGTAGATATTCTATAAAAAAATGGGTTTTAAATCCAACCTAGAATGAAGTACTAATGATGATCTCTTAGGGGCACTTTTCCATTTACTGATAAAGGTATGTTTTGTTTGAATTTCACAAAATGTAATTCATTTAATTTTGAGTTTAAATTTTAGTGTTTTGGTTTTAAAATTTTGATTTTCATAAAATTAATTTTATTTAATATATTATTAGAATCAAATAAATATAATAATTTAAAAGAAATGAACCATGGGTATATTTCTATGTACACAATATAATAGAACTCATTGTGTCATTTCAAACTGCCTTAATATTTAATTTTATTATGATACAAATTAAAAAATAGGTCCACCTCAAAACACTTGTCATGTTCATTTTGCAAGTGATTGTTTGTGAAAATGTCAATTTACCACATATTTATGATATGGATGGTAAAAAAATCATTTATGACATGAAAATTATCAAACATTTTAAATGGTTCATAAATTTGGTTTAAATTATGTGAAATGACATGTGAAATAATTACTATAAGTTTCCTGAAAACTAAAAATCATTTCAATCATTTTTTTAGTGCATTTGCATTTTTAAGTATGATGTAACATATATTTTTTCATGCAAATATCCTCCAAACCACCATAAATGTTTTTTAAATCAATAATTTTTTTCTAGTATTTTTTTGGATTATGCTTTACAATAATATGCAAAAACATTGTGAATTTTTTTAGCATTTTTTATGTGATTTAAATTTAAAAATGATCACTTGAAAAAATAGTATAACATGACAAGATAAAAGGAATCACCATAGTGTGCTTTCACCTTCTTAAACTTTCTCAAAACAAACCCATAGCCAAATGTTCAAAACTTGATTAAAATATTTTTCACCCAATTTATTTTCAACTATATGCATGAAAATGTGTTATTTCTCTCTCATCACTAAACATAAATAAATATTAAAGTGACTATTTTATTTTTAACAAGGCTAGTTTTTTCTCATGCCCATAACCACACACAAAAATAACATTCCATTTGAATATTTTAAAACAATAAACATGATTTCTCAAGACCTATTGTTTGGTCATAATACGTTTTTGAACATTGATTCATATGCATGCAACCATTCACCAACTCTAGTCTACACTAGTTTAATGTTTGCTTACCAAGTGATGTTCAATGGGGAGCATGTTTACCCTACAACTTCTATTGAAAATTGAAACAATTAGAGTGCAAAGGTTGTTTGACCTTTAAAGACCCTCATTTAAACCACATAAATTTGTTCTGAGAGTTGTAAGATTATCATGTTTTCATTCCAAAATTTATCATTGGTTCATGCTTTTTCATACCATATGTCCTATGGACAAGATTTTTCTTCAATTTTATTAGGTAGGTGGGTGGGCAATCATCCACAAGAGGACTTAGCTAAATTTGGTTACAAGTCTCAGAACAACGTAGAATTTTTATGAAACCCAACTATATACTAGCAACATGCAAGGGACCTATGGTTCTAAACATGACAACTACTTTTGCCCACTCCAAATATGATAACTTTGGGCCACTTTCTGGAAAGAAGACCTTTGAACAAGTCACAGCCCCTTTTAAAATTTCACCACCTAATAAACACTGATTGTGGAACAAAGTTTTCTGTGAATCTATATTTCCATTAAACCTAATGGTTTTTCCACTAACCAATCCAACTACAATAGCAATATAGCATTCAAATTTTAAATTAATGCTCATCCACAAGAGGAATTAGCCAAATTTGGCTACAGGTCAACAAGTAATGTACCAATCCAAGTACAATAGCAATATAGTATTCAAATTTTAAATTAATGCTCATCTACAAGAGGAATTAGCCAAATTTGGCTATAGGTCAAAGAGGAATGTGAAAAAAAATTCAGTTTTCAACAAAATCAGAATCATCGACACTATTACAACCACACAAGTTCATTCTCAGTTAATACAATTCTTTTACCTCATCTTTTCATAAATCATTATTGCAATTAGTTTCATTGAAAAAAAATTTGACTAATCAAGGATTTTAGCTACTCAAATTTTAGTAGGTTTAGGGTCTACCATTACAATTGAACCGATTTGATTCTAAAGGCAATGTCAAAACCTAATTTGCAACAGAAATGAGAGAAAAGATCTCACAAAACATACACTAGGTTGACTTGGAAGAGATTTGTGACAACATACCCACCAAATCCACAAACTCCATCATTTGATGACTTGAAAGCTTCACCTGCATATGCAGAAGAAGAATGATACCCAATTGTTATGCTTGCCATGGTAGCATGGTCAAATAATCGCTGAGAAATTTTGCTGCACAAGTTTCTGAATTCAAATCCTCAGAACAGATTTGTTGCTATGGTTGTCATGTTAGTGAGCCATGCAAAACAATAGCAGCACGGTCAACCACACGTGCAACACGCCATATCTCATGCTGCACTGCTGCCCATTGTTGCTTTTTTGCATCCTCATCATCATGCTCATTCCTTTCAGCCTGAGCTAGTGCAAGGGCATTCTGGATGCCTGGAAATGGTGCAGTTCCATAATTATTGTTACTCACAGGTCCATACACCTGCCACAATTGCCACCAACATAGATGAAAGGATCTGAAGATATATTTGCCACAGTGAAACAAACCTTTGGTTCAGTTGTTGATTCTTCAAAATAAAATTGGACCCACTTTTCTGTTCTACACGTAAAGCAATTCTCGATCCATGCTCACACATTCATTTCACCCTCTCAAGCACTGAATTGTCTGCAAATATGGGAAATTGCATTTACATGACATGTGAATGATGCAAGTGCATACCAGATGCTTGTACCAAGATTGTCCGATCCCAGTGAGCCCCTCATCATCCAGGAATGCCCGCTCAGCCTGCAGCAAGCGGTCATTTATAAATCTCCTTCCCAGTAGTGCTGATGGTAAAAATGAGCCCTGAGGTTGCTGTGCTTCTGCATCCTGCGCCTTTGGCACCCATGAACCTCAACTCAGCCAAGCTACAAAATGGGATATATGACAAACCTGTAATTGTCCCCACTGACATAATAATTTCAATGTGAACAACCCAGGGTTGGTCATGTATATGGGAAGCATTGTGTTCAGATCTAGAAAATTGAAAACTACACCATCATTGCATGAGCACACAGACACCCAGTGCTTTGAAAATGACATGAAGACATGGCAATTGCAAATGTCACCTTTGCTTGTTGCTTTATTTGAACAGCTGCTTCTTCCAGTCTTGAGATTGCTGATAAAAGAGGGTTAGCTGACACACCAAGAGCTTTGCATCCAGACAGCTCCATTTGCACTCCCGTGGCATATGACTACATAGACCACATAGTAAACAGTTGTACTTTATACTTCATGTCCATTTCAGTATGTATAACTTTGCTGCCTTGAACTCTTAAGTTACACACTATTGTGGATAACCAAATCCAGTCAGTTTGCACAGTCAGTTGGTGCACATGATTGCACTAAAATTACCTGCAGCACTGTTGCATATTTTACATAGTCAAAAGGCAGCACTGCATCACTAGATAGCCGCATTGCCAATAAACCGAACAACGATGTCACTGCAAGCAAACAGAATATTATCACCTTCAGCTTGACAGAATATCATAACCAAATATCTGCCAGCAAACCATTGTGCTATATACTCACACTGGACAGAGATGACAACCACCTTACACCTAATAATGAAACCCTCAACATAGGACCAAAGATTAACTCTGCTGGAGAGGTTCAAGCTTTCCAACTTCTGCAATTGCTCACTCAGGAAGGAACAGGTTTTACATGGAAGAATGGAGTACCAGCAACATGGCGATGAAAGAGTGGGTCTCCAAATGTCTCCATCCAGTGGAAGTTATCATAGGCAGAGTGGTACATTGGATTTTGATCTAGACAATGTATCCCCAATCAACCCCCAATCAAAGAGTGTTACAGGATCCTTGGTGTTGAGAAGAGGGTACACTGTATCCAGCCTCATAACCCTCAAGCTGACGATGTGATCCCTCAATGAAGAATGATCAAAGACAAAAGACTTTGACAAGAGCCTTGACATGACAACAAGGTTCAATGTGCCCAACCTCTTATCCTTAGCCCACAAGTCCTGCTCTAGCTCCAAATAAGCATGACTAATGTCTTTTGGCCTTTAGAGGTATGCCTCCCTTGGAATTGGATTATTTAAAGTGCCTACCAGACCTTAGAACAGTTGCATTTAACTCTACCAACAATGATGCAGCCATTTCTGACAATTTACCAGAAATAGTCAAAAGTTCTTGATCCAACAGGTTTTGACCCTTACCATCACCAAAATGTAAGTCAAGAGCTGGCACCCCTGCATGCTGCAAGAAGGCTGCAAAATCTGAATCTCCCCCACCCAACCTATTAATCTGCAACCAAATTACGCAGCAGCTTTTAGGCACTAAACATGAGTGCCAATTCTTTCCCCCCTCCACCTTCCACAACCCACTTCCCTGCTTCAGCATGAACCCAGCAAAAAACAAGAAACTGGTCGTGCAATTCAAAGTTGGAATGAACACCATCACTCAGAGTGATTTGACTTGAAAGCCCTGAACTTGATGGAGAATGAATCAATTGAGTTTTGAATGCTGCATAGAAGTAAAGCAAAGTCTATACCAAAGGTGCAGAGCCCTTGCCAGAAGCTACCCATTCTTCAAACACAGTGCCATCAACTGAATCAGGATCCTTCACCTGTCATCCACAACCTCACCCCTTCCTCAGTATATGGCTAACCCTATTGACTTGCAGAATGTGGTTATACTACTACACTGTCCCAAGGTAATTGTTGCAAGCATCTGTGTACTGCTATGTAAAAGCAAGCAGTCCCAAAACCTGGGTTCTGATAAGAATAGTGAGCAGTAGTAACACATCACCAGCAGAATTGGCAAAACTGACCTGCTTGGTAACCTCCTGCAGAAGGCCATCAAGTTGTGGTGAAGCTCCAGCAGAGAATCCAGACCCACCCACACCAGTATCGAGATTCAGATATGCAACTGCATTTAGACCCAAAAGGTCAATATTTTGCTCCACCCACTCCGTAGATCCCACCTGCACCCACACCACCTCATGACTTGGTCCTGTGCTCATCCATTTGTGCACATGATTCAACCTTTGGCTTTCATGCTGTTTGAGCATCAATTATGAGCACAAATTTTCTAAATTTCCTCAACAAGCATGGCCAGCACTCCAGTTCCACCTCAATCAGATTGGCTGCAAAATACAAAATATGCATGTGCTGAGGTTCTTCTGTCCCAACTGTCCAATGTACTAGGACCCACTGCTCACATTTACATGACTATATGTTCAACAGTACTGCAAGGTTTGAGAATTATTTGATTGTTGCAATAGCAAGGAAAACATTAAATCAATATGCTTAACATTACATAGTGCAATATACAATATACACATTGATGACTAAAGGGAGCATAATAATTTAGCCTCAAATCAATGTATGCACAGATCCCAAACTCTTAATATCTGCTCAAACAGGAGAGGCATGTGAGGGAGAAGAACAGACGACAGACCAGGCCATACTCTTCAGCATCCCAACTGCACAACACAATACTTCTTCTTGGTCTCCACCCCTTCCATACAAGCTCACCCAACCGCTGGGCAACCTGTGCATACCCAAATTATAACTGTCAGACCAGACCCCATGCTTGCAGACCATATGAAGGAGTTGCCTGGTGCAAAAACCAGTGTGCCCCTCTTGTTATGACCAGGAAGACATGGGTCCAGTCTCAATGGAGACAAGTTATACCAGAAGGATGTAAAACTTGGAGCATCTGAGACAAGGCTCTCAGTTATGCTGGCTTTAGTATACCTCTCCTTTCTTTTGCCTTCAGATTGTCAGACACATTGGTTCTCATGTCTTAAGAAAGTCTTGGCTTGATTGTTAGCACTAATCACACAACAGAATAATTCAACTAGAGGCACTACTCATCAGCACAAATATGCTCAAATGAGCTAGCTGCAGTGACATGTAAGATATCCCTTGAGAAGCTAGACCTCTAGAAGTGATGCTGTTCCACTGTGGGGATCCACAGCACCAAAAACCCAAGCATCACGGTGATTTCCTAATATAATGTACCTGCCCCATATGCATATACAAAATGTCAGCTCATGGGAAGCAACTTCACTTATGCATGTCAGCAATAGTTTCTCATTGCAAATGACTGAACATCCAGGCCTCAAAACCCAACATCTTGGCAAATCCTCATTTGTTACATTTCTAAAAACACAAGTTACATTTCTGTGTTAAGAAGGAATTCCAGAAATCCACTCTTTCCTGCATGCTCATCCTGCAGAAGCTCAACATGTTACCCAATAATGTAGGCCTTTATCACTAGAATTGCAGCACAATACCTATCAGGCTCCTCTGCTCCTTTTATGATGGCAATCACATTCCGTATTTGCGTCACAGTCTGATTCGCCTGAAAAAGGTCATCCAACCCTCATTGGTCAGTCCCTCTCTAAATCAGTGTTACTCAACTTCAAGCCAATCTATGTGGCCATTACTTCCATTCTCAGTACTCTGTGTCAGGAGTATACATTGAAGCCAGTAAAAGTGTGTTTAGGCACTCACCTGCTGGTTGCAAGAGTACAAATATTCATAGACAATTGAATATTAAATAGTATCACTGCTTGAAATAAATCTCATGATAATCAAGAAATCTCCATACTTGTGACTAAGAAAGCCAAAAGAAGGTTCAAAATTTCCCAATAAGGACTGAATATGAACACTGCTTGAAAGCACAAACATGATGAGAAGGAAATGACACAGCTAGATGCAAGAATAAATGTAGCCATTCACACACCATCTTCTCAACCACATTGAACAAAAGTACATAGCAAGGAGACAGCTCACACAAAATGAGAGGTTGAGCACTCCAGGCCCTCGTCCAACCCTGTATTGAGGCAAATCCAGGGCACCATGCCAGTCAGCTGGGGAGACTGGACCACTTAAAGAGGCCAGTATGGGTAGTGCATCCTCAGCCGAAATGGGCAGTGATGGGATGGTAGGAAGCATGGCCTCAGGGTCTGAGACTGATATCCTTTCTGCATCGGGAGTACTAGGCCAGTTAGGAGTGAGAGGGTCACCAACCCCTCTGTATATTGAACCCCTTTGAGTGCCACTGGGAGGTAGCCATTTAGAATCTGGGTAAACTCCTTCAGTGTAGTTAGCTGCATAATCTTGAGGATCTGAGTAGATAATAACAGCAACTGCCCCAGCCTGGGCTGCATTCTCAACAATGTCTCCTCGATAAATTGATCCATACTTTGCAATTACAATCGCATCCTTGACATTTATCCCCAATTCTACCAGCTTCTGGAAATCCTCCACTCTCCCATAATTAGCATACACCACTTCAGCACTGACATTTCCAGAGGGAGCATAACCATGAAATGTTGGTGTCACCTTTGGATTGCTACTATAGGGATCTCCTTCCACAGGCTTCTCTTCCAGTGAGAGCGTGAGAGGCTCCTTTGTGGGGACACTGAGGATAAGAGAACGGTGTAAAGGATATGAAAGAAGCACATCATAATCTGTGTAATGTGCAGAAAGGCCATACTCCTGGAACCTCTGGAAGACATACTCCGCAGTTGCAAAATCTTCAGGGGTGCCAGCCATATGCGGCTCTTTGGTGAGATGAAAAAGATGATTCCTAAGACTCGCATTGTTCAGAGATCCAATGAATGCTTGTTGCCAATACTGATCCTGCAAGAATAACAAATCACCACAAAATTCACTTCTCAACCACACTGCAACAAAGAACTGCAGACTAGAATTTGCTATCGAGATCTGACATCACTAAATGCTCATGAACATGTCAACAAAGTTCCCACACAAAACTGGGAAGACAGGGAAAAAAAAGGTGGGTGCTCAGTCTAATTAAGGCAGGCAATTTCAGAATTCGGAAGCTGTTGAGACTCGTGAAAGAGAGACACAGAGAAACAGAGACAGGTGTGTGGCTGGGGAAAGAGGTACAGTATCTCCGCCTGCCCGCGCTGGTATGAGGATGTTGAGCAGCGGAATGGACAGCACCAGGACAACTGCACCGAGAAGTAGAAACTTGGCGCAGATGCGCGACTTCGAAGGGGATTTTGCGGTCGGGCGGCCGTTGAGCAGAGGTGGTGAGCCCCCTGGGTCGAGCTCACGGTCCTTGCTAAAAGACAACCATGGAATTGTGGGCAGGATCCGGCAGTGCGCTAACAAATCCTTCGCCTCCTTCATTGTCCTCTGTGTTTTCTTTTGCCTCTCTGCACTCTCGTGTTGTCAATGCTCAAAATTTGGTGCTTAAAAGCAAGGTACTGGAATGGTCGAAGTCGAAGAACCGCAAAGTGGAAAGATTTGCCCCCTGTGAAACTGAATCCACTAGCGCGTACTGCGTTACATTCTCAAACGGAAGAAAATTCGGACGTGGTGAGCAGCAGCTGCAGCAGAACGTGTCGCATGCGGTGAACGCAAAAGACAGGATGCATAACAGAGGGCATGCTCACACGGAATCACGCAACAGCAGGTGCGGGCGCATAAACATGAAGCGAAAACAGGCGACGTGATGGATCAGCACTCGACTGCGTCATCATTGCATATGTGCAACTGTCCTTCCCTTCCCCCAACATCCGCGAACAATATTCTCTTTCTTTTTCAGCCACAGAGTTTGGATCCAACAAAGAAGAAGAAGACAAAAAACTTCATGTGCTACAACAACTCCGGTCCAAAGAACCAGAATCGGAGTTCAGGCGAGTGGCCATTACCAAAATCAGACGATCTTCACCAAATTCTTTACCGGATAAAAAGCTCCGCACAACATGGAGCATCGTACATTGATTCCCGCTTTTTTTTCAGTCATTCTTCATGTGCGTTCTTTGGATCGAGGAGAAAACTGCAAAAGAGAGCGACGACAAATGAGAAGAAGTTCGAGTGGAGAAAAGTAAGTGTACCTCGATCTCAGGCACAAACAGACAGCATCGAGTGCTCGTTGGGACGTGAGCTCGTCTCTCAATGCGGAACAAATTTGTTTGAATCTTCGACTCAAAACACACTCTCTCTCTCTCTCTCTCTCTCTCTCTCTCTCTCACACACACACACACAAGAAAAAAAAACTCTGAATGGCTTCAACTCCAAGCTGTGCTCATCAGTCAAAACCAACAAAATCTTTGAAAAACTTGAAAACCTAATTTTTTTTCTAAAGCTTGAAAACCAAGCAAATCTCTTTCAAAACTTGAAAACCAAGAAATCTTTGAAAAAGCAGCAAAATTTTTGGAAACTTCAAAATCAAGAAATCTTTGAAACCTTAGATTTCAATTCTAATGATGTGCTTGTTAACGAGGGAACTATTAGAAATTTTCCACCCTAATGTTATCATTTTTAATTTTTGTTTAATTTTAACCTAAAAAATGTTTGAATCTTCAACTTCAATTGTGCTCACTACTTGAAACAAAAGAGAAAGTAGTTAAATATTTGAAACACAAGAGAATATGTCCTTGAAATCTTCAACTCCAAATGTGCTCATCACTCGAAACGATAGAGAAAATGATTAATTATTCAACGAAACAGAACATGTCTATGAAATCTTCAACCCTAATATGGTTAGGGTCTGGCTAACGCAACACACCTCGATGATAGAAAAACACACCTCTTAACCTAATGTTGAACCTCCAAGCTGCTATTCTATAGGCATCCCCTCCACAAAAGTATCAATCGCTGTATTATCACCTCGGCCATGGCCACGACCACGGCCTCGACGCTGACTGCTACTACCCGTATCACTTCCCTGTGTACTGTCCACCCCGTCAGCTGCCTGTTGGCGCTATTCCCTCAGTTCTCTGCGTCTATTTACACAAGTCTGCTAGCTGCTTGCCTCTTCATTCTCAAATCCGGAAGGTTCACGACGAGCAGTGCGAGCGCGACGTGCGGTAGCACCAGTGGGCCTGCCTCGAGGCTGGATAGCGTCGGGTTCTTGTATCTGTAGGCATGGGTCAAGCGGAGGAAGGGTGGCAATCGGTTGAAGGTGCCATTGAAGGTGGAAGTCGGTGACCTGCAGAGAGCCAGCGTTGGCACGAAGGTACGTATCGATGACATGTACGCATGGTAAGCCCATAGAGTCCTTCATCATATTCGTACAGGGAGGAAGAGCAGTAGCAACACCTGTAGAAAGTTGTTTATCTCGGATATCCAACATACGGTGCAGTGCTTGAGGTGCCACCTTCCCCACGACATTTCTGAACAACAGGATCAGAAGCTTGATTGGCAGATTCACCTTCGCACACTCAAGCACTACCTTTCTGGCTACATGTTGGTCCTTCAAGGTGCGTACTAGGGCATTGACAACAATGACAACGTCGTTAGTACTCACCATTAGCTCTCGTTTGATCAACGCATGAGCCCCTTCCGCCTTTGAGGTGGCTCTATGGCCAAAGTGGAGATGATGATCTATCCAAGCGTGGACGAATTTCTCCTTATGGCGAAGCCACTCATTCTCAAGATAGGCAATTGCCACAGCGAATTTAGGCTCTGGATATGCCCCTTGCAGAACTATCCATGCGGCGGCGAAAGCATCCTCAGTCGTTGCGCCTATCACAGCGTTTCGGAACTGCAGAAAGGCCTTCTAGCGCTCATCCACACCTGCCTTGTATTGATTGTCGCCTATCTCCTCGTCTCCGAGCTCGTTGTCGAGCTGCTGGCGAAAGATAGGTTTGCACTTCTTCATGACATTCATATTGATATGCCAGATGCAAAGAAAGTGGTACACGAAAGGTAGATGAGCGAGGATTGTTGCGCTGAGGGCGTCATCTTTGTCAGTGATTACGCTCTTGAGCATGGTCTCTGGTTGCTGCAAATCAATGCTCTGGTACATTGATTTGAAGCAACGCAAGGCGAATCCATATGATTCCGTAGTCTCGGAGGACAAGAAACAGAAAGCAATGAAGAACATGGATCCTAGAGCTGTTGAACCAATGATCTGAAGCATTGGCATTTTGTACTTGTTTGTCTTGTAAGTACAATCCATGACCAAAAAGAAGGGATTCGAACGAAAAAGCTCCAGGCATTGGCGGTGACTGAAGAATAAGGCGGTCACTTTGTCGTTGTCGTCTGTTTGGTACTGATATACCCAATCCGCGTCATCCTGAAGGGTATATAGCAGCGCTTGGATCGGCGTACGACTTGCCAGAAACTCGATCCGTTGATGTTGGCGATCATTGAGGATATCACGGGTAAAGATGGGTATGTCTGGGTCCTGTTCCCTTAGCCTCCTCATGATCTTCGTACTCTGCAACCTCGTACGAGCCTCTGTTCTTATCTCGTCATTATGCTCCTTCATAGCTGCTCTCCACAGCGAAGGATGCATGATCGGGGGTGTTGGACCATGATTATGATCAGCATTGCGGATACACAGCTTCCAACCACCAAAAGCAACAAAGTGGCGAAGGACTGCGTCAAATGGGCATCCAACTTGGCAACTAGTGGTCCCATGGCAGCGGAAATCCTCATTGACACGAGATCTGTATGTACCACCTCGGTCATAGTGCAGAAACACCCTAACAACCTCATCTTTCTTCTTCTCTGTGCGAAATGAAGTAAATGCCCATCCATTAGGACCTGTGAAAGCGTTCAAATCTGCCATAGCTGTTGCAAAAGAAGGCCATATTGGAGCCTTTGAAGGGGGTTCAATCTACTCAAGCGAGCCTATACCGGGAACAAACAAGTCGTCATCCTGCTGTTGTTGTTGTATTGGCTCTGCCTGTGCCTGTGCCTGCTGCGCCTGTGCCTGCTGTGTATGTGATGACATTTGGGGCGATCCTAAAGGTGTAATTGGAGAGAAAGAAGGCCCGGCATGCGAAGCTGTAGAAGTGCTAGGATCCATCGTGGCAATGGTGGTGGTAATAGGGGTGGTGAACGTTGAAGATCCAATCTTAACCTTGTGGTGGTGGTGTTTAGGCTAGGGGATCTCATTC
>Ga0209208_10007133_pt1 | contig 15255 bp, 5 predicted proteins | sample S1TSphfallax_3_FD_187694 | JGI IMG/M metagenome (GOLD analysis project Ga0209208, IMG submission 187694) | Host-associated microbial communities from peat moss isolated from Minnesota, USA - S1T2_Fd - Sphagnum fallax MG (SPAdes) (version 2) | ecosystem: Host-associated > Plants > Peat moss >...
AAATATGGATGAATGTAATTCCTATATGCTCAATTGTGATTATTCATTATGTACAACAAAACAAATAGTTTCATCATATAATGAAATGTACTAATATTGCATTACTTTCATCCAAAAACACACTTCCTTATTGTGAAAATGAACTCATTGACAATACTTGAATCTAAAACTTTCACTATAACTCCATGTTACATTACGTATATCCATTCAAGGCAGTCTTCATTATGAAAACAACAAAAAAGACAATACCTACATCAAAATGGGAAATCCCCCACTAGAAAGGTTATGGGATGGGCAATACCTTCATGTATCATAACAAAAAGTTATTGTGTTCCATGTAAAATTTTATGCAATATGAAAAAGCTTGCTCACTAACCTTAAACTATTATACATTAATTGTTTGAAATAATATGGTGTTATTAATACATAAAGTGTCCAAATCCACAAATGAATTCACTAAGTTTTGTAGTGAATTAGGTGAATTCTTAGCAAATTTGTCAATTGCTTAATGATTAACAATGAGTTGATATGGACAAATAAATTCACTACATATGAACAACTAAGAAATTTCGAATATCTGAATTATTTAATATTAATTATTTGATCCAGATTATTTAATATTAATTATTTATTAGTTCATTTTTAAAAAAATTGAAAGTTTCAAGAAGATTTGAACCTATCTACCTACATAGGTAAAAGGCTAGCACCTATTTACTTGTGTAAGTAAGCAAATAGGTAGGAAAAGGAAATTGTGGATGGAATGAATAGCCAATTTTTTTCATTTATGTTGTAATTTCCATTTAAGGTTAAACATTTCTTCATTCATCCCAAATTGGCATATGCATTTCTAAGTGAAAAATCAAGGGAAAACATATTCTTTACATAGCTTGTAAGATGAGATTCAAAGACAAAACATATGAATTAAACCTTTTACCTGCACCTTAGTTTTAAATTGAGATGCAACTAAAACTTTTCTAAAAGCCAACTTAATTAGTAATATCTTTTTCTTATTATGTCCAAATGAAATGATTTAATTTCATTTTGAATTTTTTTTCAACATTTACCCTCTAAAATTATAAAAAATAATTAAAAAAATACTTGAATTGAAAAAAATTGAATGTAAATCTTGCATTTCAAAACATTTCAATAGGACATTTTAAAAGAAAATCATTAGTATATTTTTCATATTTTTTTAAAATGAAAAAATATATTAAAAATTATGAAATTTAATACAAATAGTTCATAAAATATGATGTATAAATATATAATAACATTATTCTCAAATCCATTCAATGTCTGATAATGTATTTTAAGAAATAAAATAAATTTAAATATAGTATACTAAATACATACATGTTAATTTTTATATTATAATATATGAATTTGGTTATATAATTATAAAATATAAATTAATTTGAAAATATAAATACTTAAAGAAATGAGAATTTTATTATAAATTATAAATAACTTTTATTATATGCATTTTATTCAATTATTTATTTATTAATATAGTATATAATAAATAAATATTTTCATATATTATATATAAGTGATTGTATATGATAAAACTATTGGATCAAAAAAACTATATTTTCATGGATAATTGATCAAATTTATATTGTTACATGGTGTAATTTCACAGTTTTGAAGTCCTTTGTGGATTAAAAAAAAATCATCACATCCAAAATAGATTCCATAAAAACTTTATTTTTCACAATTTAAATGACAGTTTTAGTTGGAAGTTATTGAGTCATCATTATTTGTTATAGTTATTATTAAAATATAAAAATTTAACATATGACTTCAATTCCATGCCTCAAAGTTCAACATGTCTTTTTAAAATCCTTAAGAAAATCTAGGTCGAACTCCTTATCATGAAGACACCCTCTACCGAACAAAAAAAAGCTGAAAACTGGATTTGAAGGTTCTTTTCAATGTCAAAAATTGAAGAACATTAACTAGTTTAAACCAATTTTGTCCAATTTCAACTTTCCAAGAAAATCTTTAGTCTTGATTTCAATTTTTTTTTCCAAAACATTGAAACGACTTTTGAATCTAGTCCAAGGAAATTTTTAGTCTTTGATAAATCTTTGCACTAAGTCCAGTTCTAAACCAAATTCTTCACATTTTTAGACTGCCAATTCTTTGTTTTTCAGAAAGAAATCCCAAGCAGTTCCAGTTCCAAACAAATCTTGTTCTACTTACTTTTACATAGTTCAAAATTGAGAATTTCTTATTACTATCATTGTAAAACCAATAAAAAGTGGTCATGTGTAACAAATACATTCCTAAACCAAAACAGGAAAACAAAAAAGAGTTTCATTTAGAAACATGTTCCAGAAAATAATAACTTTTAAGTTTTAACCCCAAACCTTCCTCTCTAACCACTCAGACCATCAAATTTATTATTAAAAACTTGTATACTAGAAACCCTTTCACAAACTAAAAACATGTTTAGCCCCTCTTTTAAGACAAGGAAATAAGTTTCCTAAAAACTAAAAATAAAATTAAAGAATGGGAACCTATATAAAATAGTTTTTTAGGTGAAGTTCAAGTGATTTTAAACTGGAGGTGATTCTTCAGTCTAGTTTTAGTTGAAGGCATATTCTTGATTCCAAGAGTAGTTTTAGGTAGATTTTTTTCCTAAATTCAACTATCTAAAGACCAAAAACTGGCCCAAGAATTGGACCCCAAAATGGTCCCAAAATAGGGCAAAACAGGACAACATTAGTTCAAACTACCTACTGTCAAGCAATTATTTGATTTAAAAAATAACCAGCAATTCTGGTTTTTAAAAAAAATCAAAATCAAAGAATCATTGGTTCTAGTTACTTTAGAAACATTAAAGAACCATTAGTTTTCATGAAATAATCAACAAAGTGCCAACAGCTACAAAGGCAGTTTCTTGAAATTAAAAAAAAAAATGAAAGCCAAGGTTGTGTACCAAAATTAGTTTTTTGATTTCTTTCACCCTGTTGGGTAAGGGAATATATACTCAACTTGATAACCAATGGGTATCTATAGCAAATTCTAATACGACATAACACTAGTTGAAACCTTTTCCATAGTATTTTCTTTCCAAGATTTAACCCATGAACATAGTTTGACATAGTGCTTGAATGTTTTAAGTTCAAATTAACCAAGATGCAAGAACATCCATAATTACATATTCAGGAGTTGGCTATCACATTTAATTTTAAATGCATGCTTCTATCTGTTTCGTATTGGGGAAGGCTTTTCTTATCAAACAATACGTCTTGGGAATCAAGCATACCTCCTAAGGTCCAATGGTTAATGTTTTGATATTAAGGCCTTCCCTATCATAACAACCTAGAAGGTCCTTAGTTATATGATTGATCAAGTGCATTAAAATGAACAATCAAAGTTGCATTCTAGAAAAAAAAAACCCCATTATAAGGAACTTATCATTAGATTCTACAAATTTGTAAAACTTCTGGTTTTGGTTTAAAAAACTTTTGAGTCCAGTTTGAGAACCAAAGTTTAGTTCCATGTATACGCTACACACTTTCCAATGTTGGAGATTGTGTAAGTCTGAAATTTAACCCCCCAAATAAACTTGGGTATTGTACATGTAGTGAGTGTTACATCAAATTAAAAGTAATCATGTTTGACTATAAAGTTTAATTAATTGCAAAAGTTGAACTTGCTTATCTAAACAAATTCGGTTCAACAGTTGATTTTCATGATTTCAAGAGAGTTTCACCCTAAATTATTATTTTTTCATTAAATCAAGTTAATGGGTTTAGAGTTCATTAACTTTACAATGAGGGGGCCAAATTCTGTAAAATTGTGTTACAGAATTGCACAAAATTGATCTTGAACACAAATTGCATCCAATAAAAAAAAATTGACTTTCAAAAACATTATGCCTTGGCCCATCCCCCTTGTTAGAAATAACCAAACCACCCTCTTGCCAATGTCACTAAGAAAAACCATTTTGAAAAGCAGAAGAGAAATCTCCAACTCTCCCTAGAAAATTCCTCTGGTCCCCTTTGGAAAGGGGGAGAAATCACCTCACTCCACTCCACCCCACCCACCCAACCTCAGAAACAACTTCTCAAAAAAAGGGGGAAAAAAATCCCAACTCAACTTTCCCCTCCTCTCTATTTAAATTTTCACCTTAAACCCTTCAACTTAAGAAAAGAAAAAACCTACACCAAGACTTATAACCTTATTTATTAAGCCAACTTTTGATTTTCTGCCCTTTATATGCCCTTGGACTAAGTTCCCACAGTGATGCCTCCATAAGACATGTAGGAGAAAGCCAACAAAAGGCTAGTTTTTATTTTCAATTCTTATGACAGATTCACCAAAAAGATGGTAGTTTGGGTATGGGCCACAAGAATTTGAACCCTAGGTTTAACAGTGCAAATTGGGGAACATTGCCAACAGTGCAAATACGCAAAGTCATTTCGCCCCGGCATTGAGCAGGAGATTATTTATAGGAGAAGGGTCTTCTGTGATTTGAGATCTGTGCCCGCGCTGGTAGGCCCGAGGGAATAGGTCAGATGTCACAGAAGGGCCTGTGCTCAAGTCCTTTTCGTCAGTAAAGTGGAGGTCGGATTTTTTCACTTCTTAGAAATGGTGATAGGCTGGCTGGTGCCTTCCGCAGGTCAGAAGATCCCAGTACAGCCTCGCTGGTACCTTCCACCGCAGAAGATCCCCGGTTGCTGGAAAAAGGTTTCTTCATGCTGGTAAGGGAGTTGAAAATACGAAGGAAAAATCGAGGCAGTGCTTTATGCTTGGGTAGGGGGGCCCCATGTTCAAGTGCAATTATCAGCCCAGGTTGTCATGTTCAGTTCTACTCCAGAGCACCAACTAAGGACAAATATTTTCCAGCAAAGTTGGGTAGCGGAAACAACTTTGGCAATTACGTTCCTATGGGAGTGGCGCAGGGGTATGGGGGATGTAGAAACCTATTCCAGTACATAAGGCTGGGGAATCAAAATCTTAACACGTTTAGAAATCAGAAGGTCCCAGCTAGCAAACAGTAAGCCAATGAGGCGACTTCACTTTTCCAGCAACCACCTTTTGGAGGGAAAAGGAATGCATGCCGACTGTTATGGAACTCTCAAACTGTTCTTGTTTCTTGTCTGTCATGGGCGTTGTTTTCTTTGGAGAACAATACACTACAATACAATTTTTGGTCCTTTGGAAAGCACTAATATTCCCAAGCTAGCTTACTTCACTATGGAACATACCCAGGCCCAGCTACTTTTGAGAGGAGACATGGGCAATTGCAGACTAAATATTTAGCTGGATATCCAACATTTCCAGCATGTGATGAATTAAAATTTGTACCAGTTATCTGTAAAGTAACCCTGTCTTCACCCTGTCTTTGGGCCTCATTACACCCCCTATACCCTCTTTCAGTGGTATCCGCAAAGTAAGGAAATTTTATTAAATCTCAGTACTGTGATGAATTTCCAACGTTTCCAGCATGTGATGAATTAATCGGTACCAACATTGTCCACTGAAAAACTGGTCAGAGTACAAACTGCCTAACCTGTTGCACCCAGACCATAATACCTGATTAGTGATGAACAGTGAATATTAGTGGCCACCATGTGATCTGGACACATGAATCATGATACTCTAGGGTTCTTAGCCAAAACCGGTTCTTGGCTCCTATTTATTTCATAAGGGTTTGAGATCCCACAACCTTCTATGGAGGAATACAATTTTTATTCTTAAGCCACACTTTCATATGTGAGAAGAGATTTATGATTATTTTAATTTTTAAATCACACATGTATCACTGTTTTCAAAGTTGCATATTATTATTTTTAATAAAAATATCATGTTGTATTTTACAGAAATAAAGGTGTAACCTAATGACAAATGAACTTTTTATCTCAAGAAGGTCTTGGGTTTGATTTTCCACTTTATAACAGCTATGTCTATTTTCTCAACCTACAAAGTTTTTTATTCTCTAGAAAGGTGAAAATCAAACTCAGTGGTTCACACCATAATCATCTTGGGTATCAGAATTAGGGCCATGTGATACCCTACGCAATTTTGAAGGAACTAGTTTTCACATGAAAAAGAACGACTTATTTTCATTGAAAGTACAGACCTGATAACGAGCCTCATTATTGACCCTATCTGTGAGAACAGCCATACACTAGCAATCATGTAACTAGTCATGACTCTAAAATTTGTAAACTAGACCTAGTGGTTCACCCCCTAATCACCCCTCATATCAGAATTGGAGCCTAAGTATGATACATTGGACAATTCTTGGGGGAGCTGATTCTCACATAAACTAGAAACATCAATTCTCATCAAAAGAATGTACTTGACAACCAGTTTGAAAACTGACCCTACTTGTGAGAAGTCATCAACACGCAACACTAGTACTAGTGTAACCATCTGTAACTTATAGATAGTTGCACAAACAATCATTGAAAATTTGTCTCATTCTTGAAAGTTGGCATAAATAAGTTATGAATTTTGGAAAATACACATAGAGTTTTACTTGACCAATTTATAGAGATATGCAAAAATAAATAAGGAATGATTCTTTTGTTCAACTTAAATGTTGTATTTGAAAATACATTCTCTAACTTATCACTAACATATTAAGTGCACATTAATATAGCAAACTAAATTCATTCACAGACACAATGTTGAACATAAGTAGACACTTTCCAAAGGGTTTCATTTGAACACCTGGTAGATTTTTGGACACATTAACTTCTTGACACTAACACAAGACACCAAAAAAGTATTCATTAACCTTGGGTCAAGATGTTAATGTCCTAAAACTGTGCTAACGATGTCCTTTGTGGGGTCAATACCTTGCTTTTACATCACCCATAAATTTTGATTTTCACCAATCATGTTGCAAATCAAATTCATTATGCTCTAAAACCAAACAAGCCCATTATTAAGGCATTCATAATATGTGTAAAAAGAGAATTGAAATAACTCTTTGAATATGAACATCACATGTTTACAAATTTAATTGAGTTTAAAACATTATTACTAGGTGCATGACACATTGTAAAACTTTCAAAAAAAATATCAAGTGTGTGTACTTATGATTCATGAAGATTGTTACAAGTGATTTACATATGTGATATAATTTTGAATACATCACTGTGGACTTCACAACAAAAATTACAACATATGTGTCCAACACGTTAATTATATTACCATGGCCTAGGGTCAGTTTCCACATTGACAAAACGAATAATCTATTTTTTCAAAAAGTGAATTCATTTTTTAATCTTGAAATTATTATTATTTCCATCATCTATTATAATATCATGATATGAGTAATCAAATTATTCAGAGTATAGCCTATGATAATTATGATGATTTTCAACATGTCAACTTCATGTTCTCACAAAATTTCATATCCCTATTATGAGGATTATTCCATGACAAAACGAACCTTTGGGTAAAATACCCATTGCAAGTTATATTAAGTTTTTGCGCAACAAGAAGCAATACAAGTTACATGATGTTCCAAAATGTTGTGCATGTTGGGATTAATTGTCCTTGCCATCTGGACTGCCCTAGGTACTGTACTTAGATAGTCTGTAGTTAGTATGTTTTAAGTGGTACAGACCAGTTAGTTTTGGTAGGTTCTTAGTTCAGTTGAAATTGATTATCTCTAGGGTGTATATGTTATGTATTGCCTCTTATGGCTTGCTTTGTTCTTTACTTTTTATTAATCAATTTTACATGCATGTTAGTCAAGAAACCTTTTAGTGCCATCACATTATTGGAATATTAAAGATGTTTGTGTTGCAAGACTGTTAACATTATTATGTTAGCAATCACAATGAGCACTTAATAGGCTTCACATTAGTGTACTCCACACCTTCCACAGGGTTCTTTCCTCTTTAAATGTTTTCCCAAAATATGCATGTTAAACCTCACACCTAAAGTTGGTATAGAAAGATATATTGTGATGTCAAATGAACTATAGCAACATGCTGTGGATCCAAATGCATGTTACCATAATTTGGTATGGACTTACATCATCTCAACAAAAAGAAAGTACCACTATAGTAATCATAGTAATGGTTGGATTTAAAAGCATGTGAACAACAATGTACTTGCAAGCACACTCCAACTTCATACCTTTCATGATATTCATCCTTTGGTTTTCAACCTTTTGGAAGCAACTTGATGAACTTGAAGACCATGCCTAAAAGATAAAACAGCCATGCAAAAAGTAAAGTTGAACTTAAAAGAAGAAAGGGTGGTGGAAAGCCCTTTTTGAAATGAAGAATACTGTTGCAAACCTTGGTAATTACAATTTGACTTCTTTGGGAAAAAATAGTACATGGATGGATCCAAAATTAGTGTAATTTTGAGATTTGAAAAAATGGTTGTTATATTGATCTGCCTTTAATCCTAAAGAATTTCCCAGTGGAAAAACTTTTGGGCCATGTTTCAGCCTTTCGTAAAAATGATACATAGTGGTTTGAGACTTTTAATGGATGAATTCAAACTCCTGACTTTAACACAAAAGCTTTTTAGATGATACAAATACAAAATCGAGTGTGTTGATATAATCAAAGCTCTTATTTAGATCAAATTCAGAAGTCACGAGCCACAAGACTTCATTTGAGACGAACCCTTTATCATGATATCCATATATCTGTGCATAGCAAAGGGCATATGGAAGGGATAGAGGCAGCAATGAAAGTCAAGAATATGTAGAAGATCATGGTCATGGCTCCAGGCCAGGCTGATGGAGTTGAACCCCTTCCCAATGTTTTCCTATCCTATAAAGAACAATTTACCATGAATATAATAAAATTTCTGGAACTATGACTCTACCGATTTCCTTGTTAAGCATGAAAATAATTCCCATTCAAACGTCATACATGTGCCAAATTGCACAACTTGATATTTCAAGTACGAGAATATCAAACGTCATATATGTGCCAAATTGCACAACTTGATATTTCAAGTACGAGAATATCAAACATCATACATGAATATCAAACATCATATATGTGCCAAATTGCACAACTTGATATTTCAAGTACAAGAATATTAAGTTCAAATTATATAGATTTATTATCATTGGGGGCCGGGGGGGAGTAAGGGGATCCTGCCCAGCCCCCCTTTCCACTATCCTGACGTGCTGTCTTAGCCAGTATGAATGCGCTTTGTCGCGTAAATAATCTGAACAAAAAGTTAGAGGCCACCGCACCAGTTCACCGTTCTGTCCATGGGATGGGCTGCCTTTTTTCATCCTGCTCTTGACCCTCAGTTAACCAACATGGTACCACAGTCAACATTTTTTGGTTGTTGACCTTTGGTTTTTGTCTTGTCCTGGCTACCTTTTTCTCAGCCCTGACCTCCTTACCCTCCCACCTAGCTACTCTATTCACCTACATCTTTCCCCTACCTGCCAACTATAATAAACCCCTTTACCTGCTTACTCTCTATCCTTTCCTGGCTAAATCTCTATCACTTGGCAAATTGTCTCTCTTCTTGACTAAATTTTTATCTTTCAACAAACCTTTTTATTACTTGGCTACAACTTTAGCTATCAACAACTCTTTTTTACTCCATTAGTACCTTTACTTATCACAAATTTTTTTTGGTTAAACCTTTATTTTTTAGCAAAATCTTTTTATTTTTTGTTTAAATCTTTTTATTTTAACAAAACTTTTATATTTTCTTGATTAAACATTTCTTTTCTTAACTAAACCACTTGGCAAAACCTTTACATATTCATGAGTAAACATGTACTCTAAAACAAAACCTCTATTTCTTCTTGGTTAAACCTTCTAATGATTATCAAAACCTATATTTCTTCTTAACAAAACCTTTATCATTTATGTCTTGCCAAAATTTTTGTTCTTTCTAATTAAACCTCTATTTCTTTTTAGTCTTTTTTTTCGGTTTTGTTGTTGTTTTGCTTTTGATTTAAATAATCATCTCCATGGATGGATTTAACATAATCACCAAATTCCACTAATAATGTTCCATGTTTGACATATGGGTTTTGCATTTTAGCTTCCCATAGATAATGTGGATTTAAGGTCATAACGCAAATATTTCATTTTCCTTTCACCTAGATAGTGTGGATTTAAGGTCATAATGTGAGTATTGCATTTTGCCACCCACATATAGTGTGCATGTTTAAATTATCATGTACATATTACATTTTCCTTTCCCATATATAATGTGAATTTAAAGTCATAATGCGAATATTACATTTTGCCCCCAGATATAGTGTGCATGTTTAAATTTTCATGTGGGTATTGCATTTTCCTTTTCATATATAATGTGGATTAAGGTCATAATGCATTTTGCCCCCACGTATAGTGTGTATGTTTAAATGTTCATGTAGGTATTGCATTTTCCTCTTGCATAAATAATGTGATTTGTTGACCATCATGTGAGTATTTTATTTAAATTAGTCACAAATAATATGGATTTGAAATAAACTTGCAAAAATTGAATTTTCAAATTTCCATTATGTCCATAAATCATATCATATATTTTCTAGAATTAACATTTAGGGTATTGTGTGTGTGATTGTATAAAGCTTAAATAAGGGATATAAAGCAAGTACTTGGAACATGTACATTTGCAGTAATATGGGATATGATAATTTGCATATAATTGAAAGTATTGCAAGTATAAAGTTTTGGACATTAACATCAATTTATTGTCTTCTATTATACAATCAACTCACATTTAGTTTCAAACATGGGTTGTGTTTCAAAATTTCAATCTATTGAAATCCAAAACCAAAGCAAACCACCCTTCAACATTATGGACTTGATGTGGACAAAGGATGTTCGACATGGAGGGGCATATATAATTGAAGTTGAATGCACATACATGTCACATGCATAGGTTTTAAAATTTCTTGACAATGAACAAAGTCATGAAGATTCCCCAATGGAATGGAAGATTTATGAACAAGTACTCCCATAAGCAAATGGCAAAATGCCAAGAATTCAAAATCACCTTAACCATATTTCTTTAATGTTTTATTATTCAATCTTGTTATATAGTTATTTTTTAATATTGTATCCTACCTAATCATAAGTCTTGGATTGATTACACATTTTGTAAATATCCAAAGGGGTTTAAGCCAAAAGACAATCTTGGAAACCCAAACCACCATTGATCCATTAAATGAAATTTTTTAATTCAATTCTCAATTAAACAAATGTATACACAACCTGAAGTGGTGAAATAATCTTCTACCATCGACCACATGCATAAGCCAATTGTTGCAATTAAGATTTAACTCCAAAATTTATCCCATAAGCTTTGTCTTTCATTTTCATTTTGAAAAATATATAAGGAAAATATTTTGTCTTAGATTTGCATATTCAAAAACATGAACCATATGAAATGAGCCAATTAAAAAAGATTAACTCAACAAAATAAAATTATGTACCTATTGCTTAAATACCTTACCACCTTAATTAATTCACCAATGTAATTATTTATCTATCTATATACTTGATTCGATATTTAACTTAGTTAAGTAGGTAGGTATTTAATTTAAGTAAATAAGTAGGTAAATCATTCTTACCTACTTGCCTTATTCAACCTATTTACATACCTACCTACTTAAATTGATTTTGAATAAATTTAATTAATATGCCATGTGACACATGTTGATTGTGCCAAGTGTCATAATCTAAAATCATCCAAACATATAAATTGGACATTATATATTATTTCATAATTATATTTAAAATATTAAAATAGTTCTAAACATTACTAAGAATGTGTGATGTAGTTCACTAGGCTTTCATTGTGCAATGATAAAAGTGAATTAAGTTCACTATAATTTCACCACCCTAAATTTCATTATTGAAAATGTTCTTTTACTAGAGACTCATTTTGCAAATGGAAGGAACCAGGACAATTTACGAATGTCCTTTCACAAGTTAAAGCCACCAGGAACTAATTCATGTTTAGTTTGTACTACTAAGCTAGCACCAAGTGCCAAATATGACTTGTCATCAAAATGCAAGGAGCGATACTTTTGGAAATATGTTTTGTAAAGCATTTGCATGATTGGTAAACCCATTAATGCTAAGATTCTCCTGTAAGAAGGGCATGAAATTTTTTTATTTCCAACAAGTTATAAGTTCTACCCGCTGAAATAAAAGCCCCAAAGGAATTCTAGGAAACAAAAAATAACAAAATGATACTAGGAGAATTGACAAATATTCAACCACTTCAGTGCTTTAATTAAAGTTGACATTTTCTTCTAATAGATTTTTTCATATTTTTATTTTGTAGTCCTTGCTTTTTAACCCTTACCAAGATACACTTGCACAACCAACAACAGTAAAAATGTTTTAGAAAAAACATCCATCATTACAATAAAATCAACATCTTAAATTGAAATTAGAAGAAAAAAACTTGGAACACACTAACCTACCCCACAAAAGGTACATGAGCACATAGCACAAATACTCCAAGTCATCCTTTTTGCTCTATTATGAAAAACATACAAGCATCCATTATGGATAAATTGAGGTGAAATTTGTCGGTTCATAGAGAACATCATTTTCAATCATACAACAAGTTCCTCAAAGAAAACTATTATATAGCTTTAAAAAAAAAACATTTGGAACAAGTTTAACATGGTTCCAGCTGACTAATCCCAAGATGTGTATTGATGCTAGCATTGTGGGTGGTTCTTGTTCTCCTTGGAATCATGTAGTTAAACTTAATTAATTTTAACCAACACACCAAGAACATAAATAAGTATTGCCTAGGCTAGAGTTTAACTAGAAATGTTACATGTTAATGAACATAATGTGAACATTCACATGTAGCAAAATCCATAAGCAAAAGCTGCCTATATAATCAATGAAGTCATCAAACAAGTTCTACCAAATAGCAATTTGCAATTAACCTCAAAATAACCTTAACCTATAAAGTATGTGTTGATGCGTTGTTAGATCAAGATGCTTTTTGGCAAGACTAGAATTAATGACATAAACCTATAAAAAGATCAGTTCTCAGCAACTAAAAGGAATGCGCCCACCCAGTTGCCCAAACTCCCATTCTAATACCAACTCAAATTATAGGATTGAATATAATTGATGGACTATGCTTTATTTGATACTTCATCTAGTGCAACCTAATTTGCTCACCTCACAAGCCCCATCATAAAATTATCAGGTTTAATAACTTAGTGAAGGAAATTTTTTGAGTGAACATACTCCACCTTGTTGATCTGCAAGGGAAACAACACTTTAGGCCTACTATTTTAGTTCAGATGTTAAAATTTAACCTTTAGATTTCTCTACAAGCATTGGCATAAAATTTCAACAAAGAAAAGTTGCAACTTGATGTAGACCCAAGGAAATGCCAAACAATTTTAGGACAACTAGGGCCACCACATGATTGAGATAGAAATAAAGAGATTATTGCAAACAAACTTGCTGCAAATAACCTACTAGCTGGTTTGCCAATATGAGCATAATTTTCAAAAATAATTTCCAATTGCAAAAGTTGAACAAGTCTTCAAAACTTCACCCCAACAAATCAAGAACCAAAACATTGTAGTCCCCCCTTTAACCCAAACCACTTGATGTTTGGAATCTTCGTTGGAACATCACCACAACATGACAATCAAGACCATCTTCCTTGGTATAGTCATAGAATATTTATATAATTTCAGATAAAGCCCTAAAATAATACCATAAAGCTAACTGTTGCGTCAGTTCCAACGAAATCAAAACATACACAACAAGATGAGTGTAGTCATAACATTGTGAATTTTACTAACAAAGTATCAACCATAATCTTTACTAATAATAAATTGTACATTTTCAACTTAAAATTTAAGGTGAACAAAGACAAAAGCGCTTATGTCCAAACTTTTGTCTCATTTCTAGAATCAATAGGAAGACTCAATTATGGTGTTGCTTGTATTCAAAAGGTATCATCACATACAATATTATAAAGACAAACGATTAAGAACAGCCATAGGTTATTTGAACATTATGGGATGCTCACTCACTTCCTCTTTGAAGGATAATGGATAGCTTGGACTCATAGAGCAACTGTGGGTGCTTTGTCTTAATGTTGTCCTGCAAAACAAGCATGTGGGTTAGGAAACCAATGCTAAGAGAGCAAGAGCCTGTGAAACAGTACAAATAAATGTTTGCCCTAATTGTTGAAGGCCTTGAAGTTCTAAAGTCTTGCCTCACTTTGCACCTAGATATATGACATAGAAACTAGGACCCACTTATACCCAATGTGCAACAAGATTTGGAATAGGAGGCCTATGATACAAACCCTATGCCATGTGTTCAGAAACTCACATTTCAACAAACTTGCTTTTTAGAGTTTCTACACTCTACAAATAAAACAGTTGCTTTGATCATAGTAAATGTGCAACACAGTTATTCAACATAATATCACAATGTTAGATCTGCAGTATATAGGAGTCTCAAATCATGGAAGCCAGTATCCTCATTCAATCGTCTTATTATCACCAAGGGTGGAACATATTATGTAATGTGGAACATAATTCCAAAGTTTGTCTCACAAATTACAAAACAAAGAACTTCTAGTACCAAATTCATGCAAAAACTGTGCCATTCAATAACAGCCTTATGACATCTAGGATCTTACTCTAAATCCTCATTCCCAGTTTGAAGAGCTAACTGTGGAAATGCTATCAAACAAGTAATCCGGATTGACTCCATGAGCAGATAGATTACCCCACCAAGTCTCATGGACAATTTGTATTGCAGACTTTAACAGCAATACCAAACCAAAAATGCAACTAGGCAAAAGGCTTATCTGAGGAAGAAAAAAAGGTTGTGTGCCAGAATAGAACACAAAAAGCATCGATAACACATCAACCAAATCCCCAATCTGGACTGTACACCAGACAGGGAGCCCTACAATTTGCTGAAAACAGGGGGAAATCGCACGAAGGCTAAGGGAAGGATACAAGAAACAAGGGCCACCTTCATAAAAAAAAACGCCCTAAATTATTGCCTCTGCTCTACCTCAACAGAGAGAGATTCAACTCCTTTGAGGACAGCTTCATAATTTCTTTTGTTAGATGACTGATGACAAGTTACCACCCTCTTGAGCTCGGCAGGAGCCACTACAGAGCTGCGTTGCACTCATGATGTGTGCAAGCTAACTGCAATGCCCACCTTACTGGACAAAGTCTGTGAAGAGTCCAGAACTTCTATTGCAGTTGTTCGCTTGCTGCTTGAAGTGACTACCTTCCTTGAGGAACTTCCACCTAGC
>Ga0209208_10007134_pt1 | contig 15254 bp, 13 predicted proteins | sample S1TSphfallax_3_FD_187694 | JGI IMG/M metagenome (GOLD analysis project Ga0209208, IMG submission 187694) | Host-associated microbial communities from peat moss isolated from Minnesota, USA - S1T2_Fd - Sphagnum fallax MG (SPAdes) (version 2) | ecosystem: Host-associated > Plants > Peat moss >...
CTTATTGCTTCGATTGCCTCAGACGCAGCAAGTGGTGAGAGATTCTTGCTCCGAAAAGATTGTCAATGTTGCATCCTCACGGGAGAGACAAAGCTCAACACATCAAATTCGAAGAGAAGATTTAAAGCTCTGTCTCGACTCCAAAAGCTCTTTCCAGGTACAGCTATTGAGCCTAAGGCAGCTTCAGGCAGATTTCTCCATCTCTACTAAGGCTTTGTTCCCGGTATCTATGTTGTGATACGGCACCTTAACGTGACCAGTCCAGCAACAAAGCTACGAGACGCCTGAGCTCGTTCAATGTTGGTGCATTGTTTCAAGCAAATCGAAGAAAATACGGCAGAGAATGCAGTTCCGAGCAACACGCCATGTCGTCCTTCGCAGCAAGCTTGACCCTAAACGCAGCATACGTAGAAAAAGAACTGAAGTGATCCTCAATAGGTAACACTTGTAGCATCGATACAACAGAAAAAAAGCAAAACAGACAACTTCTAACAACTCTTCACCAATATGTATTCGATTGCCTGGTAGAAAAACACGAAACAAAACACAGACCAGAAGGAGAGAGGAAATATCAATCAGAGTGAAAATATCAATCGGCTCTTGATGATATTGACAACAGCTGAACGACGCTCAACGTTTTTCGTGGGCAAGCCTGTGTTGTCTTTGCTCTGTCACCGTTTCATTCGGTTCGCTCTTGGCGCCACCTGGCGATTTCAGAGGGCAAAATATCTCGACGAACGAGCGAAAGGCGAAATCATTTCCAATCGTCTTGCAACGTCGAGCACTCTACACAGATTGACGTGCTCAAATGAATGGACGTCGTGCATGTTCCCGCGTTCGTTTCCACCTGCGCATTTGTTTCTCAACTGCTGCATTGTAAATTTCTCTGGGGTAATAAAGTCTGCAATTCCTTCCAATGGTGGTCTCAATTTTTTGGATGTGAAGCACTACTTTGCGGAACTGTGGCTTTTCGATCTCTGCAGTCGTTTCAGGATCCAAGCTCTCTCCTTTGGCAGTCGTGGAAGTTATTTCTCGTTGCAGTCATAGCCTTGGTAAGTCATGTTCTGGGAGTTTTAGAGAACTGAATATAGTTTCTCTCTGTCAATTTTTTTGTGTTTTGAGATTGACTTGATGCAATTGTTTTTTGGATTGAATGTTTGTTTCCAAGTGTCGAAGTATATTGTGTGCTGGTTCAGGGCCAGTATCTTCAAGATGGCGTTATACCATGGCGGGGAGAATGATGTTCAGTTTGTGTCATCTTGTGCAACTTTGAGGGATCCGAGTCCAACTCCGGGAGTTGGTGGATGCGGATTCGGAAGAAGTGCTTATAGGATATCCTAACATTTCCGGAGTCCCTTTCTCAAACTTGGTTGCTTTCAAGAGGATTTGCTTGGCACGCTTCAAGAACACAAACACCTCAATACTTTGCATTCACAAGTGTGAGTCAAGAGAGTCTTGATGAGATTGATAGGATCCGTGAGACGAGACGAAGTTGGCTACTACGAATGACCATTCTGGACGATGGGAGAGAAGAAGGTGTAGCACATGAATTTAGCTTAATGTTCGATATGAAGCTTCTAGGCGTTCGTACGTCAATTGTAGCAACTGGATCTGGTAGATTTGGACGCCCTGCAGGTAAATCAAAGGAAGCAGGTATTGGATACAAACCCTGTTCTCGTGACATGGAAGACGAATGGCCAAGTTTTGTGATTGAAGTTGGTGTGTCAGAGTCACTTGCTATGTTGCGTAGAGATGCTGCCTTTTGGATCACCAACAGTGATGGGAAAACTCGCATAGTGATCCTGTTGAGCATCGACCGGAGAGACCGGCACATTTTGGTAGAGCGATGGAAGGATGTTCCTAGGACAAGACCAAATCGGTCCACTAAAAACTACAGTCGCATACCAGGAATGATGCAGTCTCTGACGTTGAACGCTAATGTTCAATATGATGGTCCTTCGCTTGAGATTACAGCACAGAAGCTTTGTGCCTGAAAACATTCCCGGAGGGAAATTTTTATACACTCCCGACAACTTAATTCTGCTCAACAAAATTTGGTCAGCATTTCGATAATGTTTGCAATGAGTTTGCCCTTACTCTATTGGTGAGTAGGTAAATCCCTTTTTGGACTGTGTTTTTGAACATCTGTTGAACCTGGCTTTGATTCTGGCTTTTATTCTAAATTTGATGTGTACCATTCATCAGGTGGCAAGAGTTTCACACACTTGGACCAATGTGGATTATAGTAGATTGTGTGACCGGAAACCCCAAACCCTAAACCGTTTTGTACTTTTTTGATGACCTATTTACCAGTGACCTTCATGTATCCATGTGATCCTGCCCATCATTTAGCACAACCTTGTAGTGAATTCAACCCAAAACTACCTTCAAGGGACCATGATGAGTCCTAGCCACTAGTGTAATGACTTTGATCTTTACGTTAAAGTAATCAAAAGCTTGTTGAGACATCAGTCAACTTAATTTGTAGTTGGTTCAAGCTCAAGTTCATGGGTTGTAAAACATCAACTAATGCCTTTACTTGTGGGAATCCAGGCTGTGTGGAAAACAGGAATTGAGAAGGAAGGATTGAATAGCTGCATGGACGATGCTATCTTGCCAATGCCCTTGGTTTTGTATCAGCATGTTGTTCCTCTTCTGGACAAGGTACAAAAGTTGGTGTTGTGCAGTGTTGTTTCTGGGCAAAATGCAGGTTGGCTGGTATGCTTCGAAGTTTTGGAAGATACCAGGCCTAATTTTTTCTGTGTGAAATTTCAGGGTTATAGTTCCAATGGTCTCCTACCTCTCCCACAGATGGTATGTATTGATTAGGACCTACCTAGTTGTATGTGATTCAACCATCTTGTACATTTTCAATCAGACCCTTCCTGAATCAACAAGGATAGACTGGTTAAGTTTTAGGATTGGGGGTCTTGGGTCTATCCATTCAGCTGTTTTGCATGAAAGAAAAATAGAAGCATGCACACTTGGAGATGCTGAGAGGTTCCAGCTTGTGATGTTAATATCTTGTGTGGAGCTTTTGAATGAGAATTCCATGAACAGTGAGGAATGCTCAAAGACTTTCCTGAGCCTGGTGAAAACTCAGACTGCTGTCCATTCCTTCAATTCTTTTCTCCGATGATTTCCTCAAGTCTTTTATTCCTGGAGGGTTCTTTGCTCAATGACTATTTGATCACATCCAGCACATTGTTGTGCAGTGTCACCACATTGTGGCTGGGCATGGTTATCACATGGGTAGTCTGTGTATCATTCCTGAAGACACATCTACAACTCTCTTCCCCCAGATACATTTGAGATGTGCTATTATGCAGCTGTGTTCTTCAAATTCACTGTCATCACAGCTGGGAGTGGCACTTGGCACTGATGGAGTTAATTGCCATGTTCTCTACCTGGCTTGGCATCACAGTTTTGTTCACCGACCTAGAAAATTGAGTGAGTGCAAGTCATGCCCAACTTTCTGTATACTTCAAATATTGGCTTTCTTAAGCAGCAACTAGCTACCCCTAGAATGCTGATTTAGCTTCAAAACTCTACATTTTGTTAGTAGAAAGGTAGGCATTGGAATACTTTGATGGGTGCAAGATCATTTTGCTGTTAATTAAACTTTTCATGCTGACCTAAGTAGTTCACTTTGTGTGACCAGCTCTATTCTACAGCCTGAACTTCAGCCTTGCCAATCACATTAGAAAAATTGTGTTGAACTTATTTACAGCTCTTCTAGACTGTGGAGCTGATGTGATAGTCTCTAACATGCAAGCAGGTTAGAATATTCTTCTTTAATATGGTCTTCCATTGCCTGTACCCTAGGGTAAGTTATGGAACCCATGAGATGTTGCATGATTGATTGTTGCTCAAAGTGTGAGTGCTGAAGCAGATTTAGGTACTCATTCTATTGCACGGGTTTGGTGTATTAGTCCAAATTCTAGTGGATCCTGAGAAGAATTCTAGTGGGATTGTGCAGCTATGGCTTCTAAGAAGGAATCGGATACTATGACTATGTGGCTATGGCATACAATGGGAAAACACCTCATGAAAGAGCTCTGGTCTATATTATTCACTAACAATCATGTAGACATGCTTTGAGAACCTGGGTAGGGAGACTTCTAGTTTTGTATAGGGGCCCATAAACATATACAGTACCACAATAGAAGCTATTAAAACGTCTCATTCTGCATAAAAACCAATTGTTAGTGTTCTCACAGAAGCAATCTACAGTCAGCCAACCATAGCATCAGCAAGGAAAACAAGATGATGCTCTACCAATATCAGATTGGCTTGAATTTTGATTCTTTATGCGTAGCATGGCCAGTGTGACTCGTAGCAGTGTTTTAGGTTCAGTAGAACTGCATCAATGTGTGCCTTACATCCCTTCTCAAGGATCCATGCTCTGCTAGCTTGATCAAATTGGCTCCCTTCTCAAAACCTTCTTGAGCTGCAACCTATGTTGTGTTCCCAGAATATCCATGACTCATGGGAAACCAAAACAGTATTTGTACTCCCAGGAGCATGGTTAGAGAGTGAGATTGGTCAGCAATGGGAACATGGAAAGCACCATCAACAAGTTTCATACTGATAGAAGGAAGTCCAAGCCATTGATGGAGGACATTTGATGAACAAGAAGCTTCAAAGATGTGTGAAGAATTCATGTGAAGATAATGATGGTGAGCTGATAAACCAAGAAAGGGAAAGGTTGCTCATTGAGGGTAAAGGAAATATTCCCTACAGTAGCCTTGTGAATGAGTGGTTGTTGCAATGTTTTGTGATGGTCATTTATGCATATTTACAGATTCAATGTCTAAACTGATTTGAGGTTTGATGGGATTAGATTACTAAAGATTTGCCTAGGGTGAATGAAAAGTGTTCTTTGGTGATGTTCCAATCAAACTTGTATAATTCTAGTATAATCCTAGTTTGATGCAAATCAGAGGTGGTATGAGTGAAGCAGATATAGGGTCCAATAGGTGCAGTTGACCACTCTGACAATTCAAAGAATTTGAGGGTTTTTGGGAATCATGTTCAGGGGCAGCTTATCTATGATCCGTGGTGTCTACTTTTGGGTAGACTATTACATAAACATGGCTGTCCTGAGTTTCTGGTGCATGTCTGGAAGCAGAGGCAAAACTCAGTTGTGACATTCAGCAGCGCACTTGACCCACAGAGAATCTTACAGTTTCATAGCATCCTCATTCAACCTGTGACAAGGTTTAAACTTTAAACTTCATTTCCATTTCCATTTCCCTTTTAGCTCATCCTCAAACAAGCAAAATCTAAGCCTAAGTACACAAAGGCCTAAACAGTACAAATCTCCCAGCAGTGGAATACCTTACCCTCTACCAAAGCTGCTTTAAAGGGATTTCAATTGACCTTGTTCAGCCCCAAGCATTCAAAGAAGTACTGAAACATATTGGCTTACCTCTCTTCATAAACAACCCTAGTCCCACAAGAGCCCAAAACTAACCCACATGATAATGACATGAACTCACAGGGAAGTCATCTTAGGACATTATGTGCTTAATTTGAAATTCATCCCTCCTCTTATGTTCCAATATTACTTAGGCAGCCAGCATGATTCACCTTGCATCTTTAACAGCAGAATGATGGTTAATGCTCAACCCCAAACAACTCCCAGCAATACTACAAATCAATTACCAACATCCTGAGGTTGAAGTATTCATCTGAAATTTTACTTGCTCTAAGAACGATTGCAGTTCACTCTGTGCAGCATACAAAATCAGTATATCATCTGTCTTTGCCTTCTCCACATGTCCTGCAACAGAGCCTCTGGGTGATCATGCTTTAGTCTGAATTCATCTGAACATCTACAAATATAAACATGCACACACCTGGCACAAAGATAGAATTTTTAGATTGCAGATTCTACACAATGAATCACCAAGGAATTGATGCCACTAATTTCAACACAGAAACCTCCATCTGACGGCTTGTAGTATACTGAAGTGTGGGTGATTTCTTTCCAAAGACCTATGGTCCCCTTGAAGATAGGCAACAAGAAATCCTCAGTTCTAACAAGCAAGAAACAAAATGAAGATGATTAATGTCCCAACAGAGCCCAACAGCCGCGAGACAGTATTTGCCACATCTCTCTATGCCTTGCAGTAAGTCTGATATCACTACATTCCTGGGGCCATATGACACTATCTCTACTAGTAATCTCAATGTGTTTGATCAAATGGAAACAAGAAATGTAGAGAACAATAGTGAGATGAACATAGGAGCCTGATGATATCATCAGCAGCAGCACCTACAGTCATGTTCCTTGAATCTGGTCTTCCTGAAACCATGACACTCCATATACATTTTCCTCAATAGAGTTTTCTGCATCTTTGTCTCCGTCAGCCTTACTAATGTTCTCAGATATATATGTTTATGCCACAGGAAACATAGGATGATAGCCTTAAAAAATGCATGAAAGCACAACTGGTTCACCTACTTCACAGTTCCTCGAGATTGACTGTACACGACAGAAAGCTTATCTGCACATGCACATCTTTACTAGAAAGGTACATGAAAGCAGTATTGCAAAGAAAGCAATCATTGATTTCCAATGTTTACAAATTCAAAAGCTATGTATCCTGGCAACATGGATTATATACAGGTCAGCACAGTACTTCAGTGTTCAACCATGTCCTTTCATTGAGTATATACAGGGAGTACCCTCAAAGGCAAAAGGAAAACTATTTTGCATAAGTCTAGGATGACAGATGACCTGTTTCCACTTGCTTTGCGGCATCCTTGTTGCCTATGACATCATCACCATTACTCTCAAATTCCTGTCACTCAGAAGTTTCGAAGGTGAGCTCTTGAAATCAGCAGATTTGACCTCCCGAGTTCCTTTTCCAGCCCTCTGAGGATCACTGTCTTTAGACACTTTTGCTGATGGTTTTCCCTTCCCAGAGATATGACCCCGAAAAAAGTGTAAATAATCTTGAATTGTTGTCTTGTAAAGACTCAAATTGAAATAGAATCCAAGGTCCTGAAAGAAGAGCTTGGCCTAATGCACTCCACTTCCTCTTAAGAATCTCATAGGAAATTGCATTCTGAAGATCAAGAAACTGAACAAAAAGGTCACAATGAAGCTTAAAAGCATGAAGGTTTTTTCCAGATTGGCATGGTGAAATGACAGGAAATCTTAGAAATAATAGCACATGCTTGACAAAGGTTGAAGCCAGTGTGGAATGGGCATATACACACCGATATGTACATCTGAGCAAGGGACAGGTACAGACACTTGCTGAGGCAGTCCTGAGTTACAATCTTGCTGTTCTGCTGCCTTCCTGCCTGTTGTCACCTTCTTCTTTCCCTGTCTTGCAAGAATACATTGTTTACTATCATCCACAGCAGAATCAAAATGGAACAGAGTAGCTTCTTCTGCAAGCAAAGATAAATAATAGAAAATAAGTCAATAGACATGGCATCAATCCCAAGCACTAAATATGCAGAGATCATTGAGGAAAACTAGGCCAATGCTGAGAGATATTTCTGGTTTGCATTGTCCATGTGGATGTTGAAGTTGGGTATATCGACACCTGGAACATGAAAAAATATATTAAGACCATGCTGCTATTATTTAGATAGAAAGCAGCAGCATTACTTCAGAGATCTGTAAATGCCTGGGTTAGCATTAAGGTGCAGTGGATAAAAGAGAAAAAACCTTTGTGTAATTGTGAATTTAGTTGCCAAAAACATGCCCAAAGTTTCCAAAACTCACTTTCAGTCCCTTCCTCTCAGCAGTGAGTTTCCAACATTCCTTCAGCAGATTAAGGACTTCTTGTTCTCCATCATCATACACTACCTTGAGGGATACGCAAATGGACCAGTTTAATGCCTTTCTTTGCTTCCTTATTTCCTTCTAAGAATTGGCAAGGAGGAAGGAAATGAGCAACTTCGCAATCAAGCTTGCATCCACAGGGCACTGTATTGTGCATGAAATCTCAGATTACTGAATGATAATATACAATTAATTGATAACCAGCATCTCACCCTGTGGCACTTTTTTTTTGAATCATAAAAAACAACCTCTCCTTTGTAGAATCTGATAAAGCAACCCAGCCCACAAGAAATAAAAACTTGCTGAATATGAAAAACTGGATGGGAATACATTATTCTGCTTCATTGAAATGTAAGCACTGATGCTGGCTCCCATATACAGTGACAGGAGCAGTGTTCAAAGCAAGGCAGTACACCTCTCCAATTTGAGAAGTGTTGTTCTTAAATTGAGGTCTCTAATGCTCTTGTAAGCTTCAAAGCCATGAGCCACAGGAAGTGAAAAGAGTTTCTTGTTAGGAGCAACCTCTCAGAAATCCATCCATACATGGGACTTCTGAGCTGAAACCTGCAGTACAGAGTATGTTGAGATACAGATATCACACTAAGTAACTTCTCCAACGTAATTATGATACAAGTATGGAATTTGGCGTAATGTTGCAAAATACCTAGAGATGGAAACATTGTACAAAGCATAACATAACGAAAGCATGACAAAAATTGTTGGAAGATCTACAAACATAAGGAAACTAAATATTCTCCCATGATCCTCATGAAAAGCCCCAACCATAAATGATTCAATGAATGATGCGGATCCCACCAATGCACCCAAAATACAAAAACCTAAATTGGGAATAAGAAAGCTAGCAGGAAGTGATATAAAATGGTCCAAACCGTGTGGACACTAAATTACACACTTTGTTAGTTGCACTAAAAGCCCTACTGCTAATAATTCATGCTACAACCATAAAAACTCATGAACCACATTTGATGCAAGACCTACTATATGTGTATCATCCACCAAAGAAGGGTAAAAACAAGTAGGGTGGGTTGTTATTGTAAGGTAAAAAACACAAAGATGAACCAAAGCAAATAACACTCCTCCCAATGGCTCCCCTTGTCATGCATCTAATTTCAATGAAATGATTATGAAATCTCCATGTTGTGAAACTTGAGAAAAATACAATGGGGATGGGCATGTGTAGAAACATCGAACAAAAGGGAAAAGTTTATCTAAAAATAGAGCGAAAGTCGTAACTCGTAAAAAACGGTTCATTGTGACACTTAATTCGAAGCGTTACAAACATCCACCTGTAGCACCACCCAAGCTACATGCAAATCTAATATTGCTCGAACGCCATAAATCATTGTTTCACACCTGTAATGAATCATCACTAGAAGAAAAAAACCAATATCTAACCACTGCATTTACAACTACTTGTGACTATTTAGTTTTTAGAATTAAATTTTGCCCTTTTCAACTAGTGTGACATCATGCTAACATCAATCGAATCACCTATGATTAACTTTCAACTAGTATGTGATTAAAGTGTTTTACATCTATATATGGGTTGGATTTATCATCTAAAAATAACCATCTAAAATCTCATTACTCGTAAACGATATGATGTTTAGTCGCAATCAACATATGTTTATATACATCAATTATAATAATTATTTGATTTTTGACTAAACTTAATATTCATAGTATTTTTATTCAAATAAGTAATTATTATTATAACATTATATTAATTTATTTATTTATACATTAATTATAATCTACACATAATTTATAATTCAACTTCATTATTCATATTTTTAATTTCTAATTTTTATAAACAATATTATGTTTAGTCGCAATCAACATATGTTTATATACATCAATTATAATAATTATTTGATTTTTGACTAAACTTAATATTCATAGTATTTTTATTCAAATAAATAATTATTATTATAACATTATATTTATTTATTTATTTATACATTAATTATAATATACACATAATTTATAATTCAACTTCATTATTCATATTTTTAATTTCTAATTTTTAAAATATTTCAACTATAACCAATTTAGTTAATTTGATTTTTATAATTATAACAATTACATTGTAGTATATTAGAATTTTTAATTATGTATTTACAATATATAATATTTATTAATTCATAAAATTTTGGAATAATCTTAAAATAATAAGGAGAGTTGATGTATAATGTATTTTTAAAAAAATACATTAAAATTATTGTATATATTACTCATTATATACATATTTGTAGTAAATTGTTAATTTTCAAAATATATTATATTTATTATTAGTATTCTATAGTGACATAAAATGATTATAATCACTTAATTTATTTGTAAATTAGAATTACGATACTTGAATAAATATTTTATAATAATAATTCTTGTTATTAATCATAAAATATAAACTTAATTCTTATTTAAGTTTCTAGAATAATCATAAGTTAAGTAGAATAATTAATGTTATGACCATAACTACATGGATTTTAATATAATAAATTCAAATATTTATTTTTTATAATTGTTCTTTCATAATATACTACTTTTATAAATAATTATAAATGATTATATTTATTAATTATAAGTTACACTAATAGTTATTTTTACAACATAGTTTTTTATATTATATAATTTATATTTTTATAGTAAAATAAATCAGTTTCTGTAATTAATGTTACATTACTTTAAAATCATTATAATTATTTTGGATAAATATTAGTTATTTTAATTATTATAATTGCAAGAATTACTATAGGGTAATGTTTTTAGTAAAACAATTCTGTAATTATTTATCTATGATTAATATTCTAAAGAATATTACAATAGTTAAAAAATACTAATATATGTTCAGCATATTATTGTATTCATAGTTATTAATTACAAATGGAGAAAAAAAATTACTTAACTGATTTTTTTTACAATAATATTTTTAATTATATAATAATTACAATAATTCATTTAATGTGACTTTTTAAATAGCTAATTTTTGTAGGAATTTTTTTAATAGCATTTATTATTTGAATATTTTTAATTTGAAAATAAATATTTATATAAATTATTGTAAAGTATAATAATTAAACTATTTTTACATTAATTATATTATCAATAAATCAACCAAGCTTTTAAAAGTAAATAACATATTCATAAATATTTAAGTTATTTATTTATCTATGAATTATGTATTGACAAGTTGTGAATAACTCAATATGTAATTAGTTAAATCTTAAAAAGTTATTAATTATTTCAATATTTAATAATGAATACTTAATATTTGTAGTGTATAATATATTTTTAAAATATATGTTAAACTTAATCATTATTAATTAAATGATTATCTAATTATCTAGTGAACCATGTATTTTAATTGTTTAAAAATCTAAAAACTAAATAAAAAGCATGAAGAAAGTTTTGAAGTTATAATTTAGATGAAAAAATTGCAACTTCAAAACTTATCCCATATTGTTCGTTTTTCATTCTTAGTTTGAACATTTTATGAACAAGTGGTGTGGTCATCCAATTTCACATGAGAAATTTTGTGCATATAGGATGAACCACTCAAAAGGCTTAACCCAAAACAATAAGAAAATTTATGCATAATTTTAAACTACCTACTTCCCTAACGTGCTTATATACCTAATTAAGTAAGCACTTATTTTGATCTACCCACCTAGGTTGACCTATGTATTTACTTAATTAAGTACAAACCTATATGAGTACGTATTCAACTTTAAAAAGTAGGACTTACCTATTTACCTTTTTACTTAAGTAAATAGGTAAGTTTTTAACTTAAGTATTTAGGCACCTATTTGTGTACATACCTAGGTGCCTTCCAACTTAATATTAATATTTTGTATTAAATTCATTTTTTAATGTCATGTGGCATATTTACACTGGCCCACGTGTCATAATATAATTAATCCAAACATGTGAATTGAACATCATAAATTATTTCAAAATGATAATATTATTTATTTTAAATAATTAAATATTGGGACATGGGGCAACACATCATTTGCCTTCAATAATGACCAAAATAATTGTATCGTAGTCACATGTGACAATATGTATACAATGGAGTCAAAAAATGAACTTGCATTTGTTGATTTTTTCATTCATCTAATACCCTTGTCATTTTCGACTAATATCACATACAACTTGTTAAAGGCGACTAAGGGGATTTTAGTTGCAAAGGTTGTTTGCAACTAAAATTTTGTTATAGAGACTAATAAAAAATAAGTGATTTTTCTTCTAGTGCACTGCCCCAAACTAATGAAGACTAAAATGTTTCACAAGAATATCCTTAAACTAAATAGCTATAGTGCGAGCAATTAGGCGATAGGTCATTTCACTGATCACGATGGGACATATGCCCACAAATTGTTCTTCCAACACTAAAAGTCGAAATGTTATATTAGAAGTGGAACAAGATTTCGAGAAATGTGTCCACATGTCTCGAAAAGAAGTCGAAACCACTCCCAAATTCATCTAAGACACACAAGTATTATAAGAGCTCATACACCATACCCACAGGGCCATCAAAAGAAATACGTGATGAATGAACCAAAGCAAAGATAAATGTTTCTCGATCTAAAATAACCTTTGTTTTAGGATGGAAATTATCGACAAAACGGGGTAGATCAAGTTTAACATATGGATGGAGAAAGTAAAGGACTCCCATGGTTTCATTAGATGGGGCTACAAGTGTGTTCAAAGTTAGTGCATGTATTGCTCGAACATACTCCCCTACATAAGCCAAGGCCCGTGGGTTGCATAATCATGATAATGGAGGTGGGGTAAGAACTGGAGTCAATTCCATGACACGCCCCCCAAACTCCTTAAAAGGCTTAAATGTGGGTCCTTAAGCAAAACAACAAAAAAAATAAAAAAATTGGGGCACATTCCTTAACTTGCAACACTTTGGGGGTATGAAAGCCTGTTGGAGCTCTGGGATGGGACTAGGATGAATTCACAAGCAAAAGTTCAAGATGAAGTCAACCTGCACAACTAAAAAAAAAGGGCAATTAGTGCAAGTTGAATGGAAGTGGTGCGATGAATTTAATAGGACAACTTTAAACACAAGTTTTACATGGCTTGTAACTTTTCCAAGGAAGGAGCACTCCTTCCTTATAATATATTTGATGCCTCTTCGCCAAGACTACATCCAAATGTCACTTTTCCCCGGAACTCCCAAATGGAGTCCCAAAACTAGGACTCTTATTGCCCCAAAACTTTGGACATTCATATCTTTATCAAATCAAGTCGAATTTGAAAATGCAAAGGTAATACATTATATTCCTCAAAAAAATATTTCCAAAGGTGTATAGCACACCCCAATCAAAATTCATTTGAACCCTATTTTCAAGGGGTTTTGTGGTCAGGAATCAAATTCCCAATTTGATTATCGCCCCTTCTTTTAATCATAACTCATGTAATTAAAGTTTAAATGAATAATGCAAGGGCACTTTAAACATCTACCTTTCAAGACCTTTTTAATGGTGTCCTAGGGGCCCAATTTGGTGTTTTTTTGCATTTTCAACCAAGGCTCTAAACATTCACAACTCGCACATGAGTGCAATTCCCAAAGTCGGAATGCACTTGGGAGTCATTGGGCTCCATCCCTTGCACTTTCCCCCATTTGTGAAAGTGTGTTTCACACCTAAACACACTCTTTTGGACTCATGGTCCCTTGCATTTCACATTTAGTTGTGAACCCAATGTCAGGCTTGCGACACACCAAACACATGTGAGAAACTAAAGCAAGTGCTTTAATCATGTGCTCCTCCTATAATGCCTCCTAATCACCACCCATGTATCAACACAAATGAATGCAATTCTCTTGGTGGCTTTTTCCAACACCCCATGGGAGAAAGGACAAACATTAAAAAGGATATTAAAAAAAACATGCCATGCTACAATATCAAAAGGATTGGATGTTAATCGAAATAAAAGGTTATGCAAATTTTGAAAGGGTTTTATGGGGTGAGGTTGACATAGGTTGAAGTGACATGCTTGTTGCAAGAATAAGTATATGGAGGATGGGAAGGAGGTGTGGTATGACTTGGATGGTCATTTGGATATGTTGCGCACTTGTTGTGTTTGTTAAAAGCCCCTATTCACCAAGGTATAGTTCTTTATTCATGGGGTTGAATGCATCGGTGGTCTATTTTTTGCATTCACACTCAACATCTTCCTCAAATCCCCTTCATTTGACCATCTTTTTTTCATCTTTGGGATCCACTTTGAACCTTATCTTACTAGGAGTTCCAACCATCGCACTAACAATGGTGTTGGACTGGGTTCTACAATCCAAATCCCTTTTACCTAAACAAGACATGATTCACAAGTTCATGGATAGGAAGTTTGACTTTAGCATTTAGAAATGTGCCACTTTAATAGCACACACCACCACCCTGAGCTTGCTTGATGGAACCTTGAAGTTTTTTGACTCAAGTTCAACTCCAAGTCCATTTCTACTAGGTGCCATTCCCTCACCTAACCCAATTGTTTCTTCCCCCATGAACCTTAGCCTTCTCGTAATTGACCAAGTTTACAAAAACCCTTAACCTTCACCCGATGATAATAGTTGATTTTGTGGGCACTCTCCCCCACTTTAAAGGTTGGTGTCCTCATCAACACTTAGGTCGTTTGTAGGTGGTCGTTTTTTTTCCAAGTTTTTTGCACTCTTGCAAGTTCATGACCCTTTTCTTGCTCAAACTTGTTTACCATTTCTAGCAAATGGTCCAAATGAGCAAGTTTCATCCACATTGTATCTTTATGATGGTAGCCCTTATATTTCATCAAATACTCCTTGCCTCTGAAGTGTGTATGCCTTGTGCAAAGTATGTTTCTGATTTTGACAACAAGCCTATGTTCAATGGCACTAACTTCTAGTTGCACACTTTGTTTCAAGTTTGGCCTTTGTTCATCAAATAGAAATAGTTTAAATTTTGAAACCTGAAAGGTTGGATGTGCCACAAAATTAATTTGCAACTTCAAGGTGTACAAGTCAAGGTGTGGCTTATGTAAATTTTCAGAAAGCTTTGCATACGTGACAATGAAATGTGGGGCTAGTCTGTCAAACATCTTTAAATCCCAAACATTCAACCACATGTGTTGCCCAACCTCAAATTTCACATGCCATTGTGTTTTATTGGCATGTTTATCATACCACTTTTGAGCATATTCCAAGAGCTTCTTAGCTGAAATGTATTTTTCTTCCCACCCCCTAACCATATTTGGTAAATACATAAATTTTAATCTTAAATTTTGATCTAAAAAAAAACTAAACCATATCATAAAACTAATATTAATAAAAATATGTTCATTTAGATCTACTCATATATAGTTTTAGATTTAAAATCCAATCATGAAAATATGAAAAAAAAATCCAAATAACAAGTCTAGTTATGGAATTTATGGTTCT
>Ga0209208_10007135_pt1 | contig 15254 bp, 12 predicted proteins | sample S1TSphfallax_3_FD_187694 | JGI IMG/M metagenome (GOLD analysis project Ga0209208, IMG submission 187694) | Host-associated microbial communities from peat moss isolated from Minnesota, USA - S1T2_Fd - Sphagnum fallax MG (SPAdes) (version 2) | ecosystem: Host-associated > Plants > Peat moss >...
GAACCAAATATGCTTGTTAATTCTCATTTTCATGCTTAAGGTTTTAGTGGGAACCTTATTACTCATTTTCTCTTCTTGGGATTTTTTTTTGGGGGGTTTTGTGTGGTTTAGGGTTTTTTCATCTTCACACTTTCACCTAACTAATAACCCATTTTCTTAATTCTCATTTTCATGTTTAAGGTTTAGTGGAAACCTGATTAATCATTTTCTCTCCTTGGGTTTGTTTTTGGTTTTTTTTGTCTAGTTTAAAGTTTTTTCCTCTTTTTAGGGTTTTATGTTTACTCTTTTTTTTTTGGTTTTTTGTTCACTTTCTGCACTTGGGTTCTTCATGTATTGTTTCTACTCTCACCCAACAAATAAAGTGCAAAATTCAAGCACAAACATGTTCCAATAAACAAGTGTGGCAATTGTTGCTTTCATATTTTAGCCTTTAGGGTTTAGCAGAACATTTTTACATTGTTTTCTCTTCTTAGGTTTTTTGTTCTACTCTCACCTTATACTCACTCTCACCTAATTAATACAGTGGAAAATTCAAGTGCAACCCTTTCCCAATGACTAAGTGTGGAATTTTACTTCTTGTTCTTCATTCTCAACCGTCATGATTTTACCTGTGTTCAAAGTCATCAAAACATACTGTAGTTGGAAGACTAGGGTCTGGCAATTTCAACTTCTGTGAAAGAGCAAAACATGCAACCTTGTCACAAAGAAGAGACATCTATCTATCAGCAGCCAAGCAGGATTGTTGCTACATTCTAAGGTTTATCATCTTTACAATTGGCAGGAAAGAATTATCCGGAGGCTGCAAAGCAGTAATTGTGCTTGATTCATCCTTCCCTTACTCTCCCTGGCAGGTGTCTATGAACTCAGGTGTGTGACTAAAGATGAGAAACAAGAAAACTATAATGAAATCCATAATTCTAAACCTTGAAAGCTTGATGGGTTTGGCTGGACATGTAGATCATGTAGACTTTCAGCACACTGATGGAACCTGATAGAGGTAGAGATGAATGTGCTCACCTTCAAGCACTTCATAATGAAATCTATTTACTTCATACATTTGGGAAGTTGAATGTTCATAGGGTCAATAAGCTCCTGCATTCACACATCCAATCTGCTCAAAAAACTAGGAATTTAGTTCATAATATAAAACCACTTCCAGATATGTGACAGTTGCTGTAAAATAGAGACAGTACAATGGAGTGAGTGAGTAGGCCTGGCATTGCTTTCTTTTCAGCAAACATCCCTTAAGAATTATCTGAAACCCTGCCATTGGGGCCCCCTATGCAATTAGCTTGGACTGCGCACTCCTGACAAGGGTGCCAATCCATCTTTTCTTGGACTCCGAGCACTTCACATTCCCTTTTAGAGCCTCCAGTGCATGCGGTGTACCTGCCTACAAAAAGAAAATTTGCACAAGTTCAAACTCTCAGAGACCAAAAAGTTGAATCACATTGTATGCCACCTAAGTAACATAAACTCATTTGAGGGTTTTCAACAGCACATTATTCACCAAAATAAAAGCAAGCAAGACTGGATGCCCAGAATGTAGAGGAATCTCCATCAAAATACTTGATTTAGCCCACCACTGGAACTGAGACAAGTTTTCCTCCTTTTGCCCAACTTATAATTTGACCATGCAGCTCCCATTAACTTGTTTTGAGACAATAAAGGGGTTGTTTGCTATTTCACATATGACTCTACATTTGTAAAGAGGGTATCTGACCACATATGACACTAGAACAGAGTTCAAGGTCTGCTTTCCAGATTGCTATACATGATATCTGGACCTTTCATGTTAGGATTTCAACACTCATGGGGGATGGGGAAGGATATGAACAAGTACCTGCACAATGTAAACATCAATGCCCATAGCTGCAATAACAGCAGCTTCTGAAATTTTACCAGCCATGCCTCCTGTTGTATCATGAGCGGCCACTGTGATTTGCACTGCATTGCAAGGAGATATCCACCACAAAAGTTCAGTTCTAATCCTTTCACTCCCCAAAAAACCACTCAGGAGAGGAATGATGACAATCTAAATGAGAAATGAAACCAAAACCTCCTTCACCAGTTTAAGCACCATCCAAACAACTTGAACCAAGAGGACAGATGAGATGGACATTAGATTGCAGCACTATAAATCAACACATCAGAAACAGGATTCCTGTTCTGAAAATATCCTACATCCTCTGGCTAAGCAGAGTTTAAGCAACATGCCTGACGTCTTAGTGTTGTTGAGCCCTAAAGGTGGATCCACAATAACCCAACTGCAATCTTCATGTACCACTGCAGCCTCCACCACCCAAAACAGAATCATCAGAGCAAAGATAGAGCCTGGGTGTATGGTTGGTGTTCCAATGTGAGTTGGCATTTCAATGTAGCAATAACTCATTCAGAAAAACTCTCCAGGCAATCACAGTAGCCACCAGGGAATTTCTATGCTCCCAAGGAATCTCAGGTGGCTCCTCATGGTAGTTCTCTTTTCTGTGAAGGCAGTTCAGGAGGCAGCTAAATGATTCCAGTGGCTGCTCAGTAAGTTCAGTTCAGCCTCAGTCATCCAGTTGTGCAATTATCCCAAGAGTCCACAGCTCCTTCAACCCCATCACTATGGTTTTCTATTACTAAACAGAGGCCTTGAAGTGATTGCACAAAACATGTGATTCAAGGTCTCAGCATATTCCACTTGACATCTTTGTCTCTAAATTTTGCTTCAACAACCTTGAGATTGGAGGCTTCAAAATTTCTCGATTTGAATACACAACTCACTCTAAACTAGAAAGTAGTTAAGTGAGAAGAAGGGGAGAGAGGCGAATAAATATCAAAATCATTAACTGACCAATCTCTTTCAGCAGAACTGCATTGGGCTCTGATGGTGGCCGATCAAAAACTCCTGGTACATTGGTCTAAGAAAAAGTCAAGGTCAGCTGTTGGACTAAAACAGAATGCCTGGTATGTTAAAAACAACAATTGCTGACGCATTAGTCAAAGAAATTCAAAGACATCTATCCAATATGTCCAAATTCAAAGATGTTTGTCTCAAATTCAAAGCTGTTTGTATTGTGTACAAAATATATAGAAGCAATATGTGATCACAAATCAGGCAATAGACAACAGTCGCCCCAAGAACCCACTCAAAACTGTAGGCAGTTAGTCACAACCCAGACTGTAAAGCTGGAAGGTCAAATGTATTTCATAGAGCTCTAGTTCCTGTTGGAGCAGAGGTATAAGAGCTCACTCTGACCTCCAAATGCTGAAACTGACTTTAGGCATCAAGGTGAATATGCATGCACAAGAGGCATTAGGGCAGGATACCAAAAAGACCACAAAACTGGGCTTCAAACCTTTCGCAAGCTGACGCACTATCAAATCTCCACTCAGTATGCTGCACCCCTTCAGAACAAAACACCCATCCATCATTCAGAAAAAATCTGTCACAAAAGCCCCACTGAAAGATGATGCAAAAAAAGACTTTTCCCATGCTCAAAAACAACCAAACCTCCCTGAGAATAAAACCTGAGAAAATCCCTCAACTTGATATGAGGCAATATAATGGCTTGTCCTTGCAAAGTTCTAACTTCACTATTACTAAACCAAAACCTAATCACCTGCCAAAACCATGCAATCCAAATCCTGTTAGAGAGCTTGAGGAGACCAGCTTTAAGTTTCCACTTGTTTGCATTGGTGTCATATAGTAGTAGCCAAGTGAGTCTTGGAAACTAAGACTTAAATGGATATTTTCCAAGTGGTTTCTGACCTTGGCAGAGTCAAGCACTCCATCTCCATGCACCACCTGTAAGTTTCAAAAGGCAATCCACACAGATAATAAGAAAAGGGAGCTGAAGTGCATATTGTTGATTGTGTACCAACAACTTGACATAAAGTCAGGAATGATTTTGGTCCTTATACACACTATCATAGCACTAATCTGCTGCTACTCCCAAATCCACTAAATCAGCAGTGATGTGATTCTTACTCAAACTCCCCTAAATGCTAGATAGAGATGCAGGCAGGAATGGACATACAGGAATGAAACCTGCATTGACAGTACATTCCACTGCCGTCATATCATCTTCTTTGAACTGCACAAATGCAAGTTGCACCATCAAACATACATAAGATAGATGAGAAATGAGGAGCCAAGTGAGCTTCAAAGTCTACAGAAGGAACAGACCTTCATGGGGGAGAACATCATGACTGAAAATGTTTTCATTATGTAGGCCAAAAATTTACAATTTGAGATTAGAATTACTCTTTCAGTTTTGGATGGAAGGTGAGGGCCAAATCAGGTCTCAAATAATATTCAATGTTTACATTTTTGTTCTTTGTGCACCAACCAGCAGACAAAGGTGAAATTCCAACAGCTGGAATGCCCTCTGTCACACCAAAAGCACAAATCAGCACCCAAGATCTTCTTTCTCAGCAATTTACAAGTTGATCACAGAGCAGGAATACAGAAGCAATCAAACAACTTTCCTCATCAACACATCAGTGAAGCGATCATAATCATGTACTATCGTTGGTAGTATTTGGCATAGAACAGGGTTCAACTACTTGTAAGTAGTCAAACCATTGAGCCCATTCATACCACAATAGACAACCAAATAACTATGTACATGCTTATCACAAAACAATCAGTGGTATTGAGGTCAGGGCTACTAACTACAACAAGATGATTCTATGACCCTTTCAGGATAGTTGACATGTGGTCCTCTCAACAGTCCAAGGTGTTTCCACAAGTATTCTGAAGAGAAAGAAATATAGCAGAGAGCTGTGCCTTTCTGCAGCTCCAAAAGGCCATTCAACACAAATATTCAGGTGACATTGTGGAACAGCAGTTGGCAGAAGCTTGCTATTGTTGTCACTATCCAGTTGGGACTGCTATTTTCGATATCTCTTCCATGCCTCTTACAGGCATGCAGTTTGTTGAGGCTATTGCTGGCTGTTCTTTTTGCATCCTTTAGTTCCTCATTATGACCATCATGTGCAACAAAAAAGCAGAAAGAAAACTAATCATACCCGATGCAAAGTGCCGTACTACCTCATGATTCAACTTGGTCACCTGCGCAACCCAAAAACAGGGAAAGAAACGTTTTCAATTAAGTGCCACAACATTTCGAGGATGAAACTGTCTGTGTCCAGGATGTACCACTTCTTGTCAAGTAAGACATATTTCTCACACGTTTCAACAAAGGAAGAGTGAACATCAGAGAGACAAGAGCAAGGAGGAGCATGAACTTTATCAGGCAGACCTATTAAGAGTCAAGACAGATACATACAGAAATACGGGTGGCCACCAAACCCGCCTTCACAAGAGGAGTATTCAGGTCGCCTCTTTGCACACCAGATCTGCTAGCTTGAAAATGCCCAAAGGAACCTGCAAGAAACTTTTTCAGCTTTCAGACATAAGAATGGCAATTCTCTAACTACTTCTCTCTGTACTACAAGGCTGGTCAAGAGAAGGCAGCTTCATGTGAGTATTCGGCCCGGCAGTTCTTTCTTTTTCACTGCCCACACTTGAGGAATCCAATGATGCGTGACACATGAAAGCAGAAATATTTGTGTTTCTGTGGTGAGGAAGGAAGGAAAAGAAAAAAAATTCGAAAAGAACAGGAGAAAACAGACACTCATGAACCTGCTCCATGAACCACAACGAACGCATTGGGAAAATCCAAGTGTCGCTCAACGGCAGCAAGCGATAAAATTTGCATGTTCACATCCTCAGCACTACTGTTTCCACGGCTCCAATCCATTTTCACAAAAGGGGAACGCATCTCCATTGCCTCCCGCAATTGCAAAGCTGTAATAGCCAAAATGGATTCGTTGATTGTTTCCAGTTCTGTTTTCTGAGTAATCGCTGCTCCTCCTATAAAACAGCCCTGAAACACAAAATTCAGCAAACCAAAAACCAAAAACAAACTGAAAACATTCGCTAAACTTAAAGAAGTTTGCTGCTTTGCTCCTGCTTTGTGGTCAAACCGCAGACGAGAAGGATGTGTTTATGAAACACACAAATCAATCAAAGGTATTAAAAACATGATAGGGGGGGGAAAAAGGTGAGGAAACTCATCATACCGAGCTTGACAATGCAGTGGATGCGTCTGTGCGATGGAGGACATGAATCCTCCGCATTCCCGATGACAACCTCGTTCGCCACTCCTTCCGCCATCGCCATTTTCTTCACTGAAAAACAAGGCGCTCTCTCTCTCTCTCTCTCTCTCTCTCCCTTCCTGCTTCCTTTCGTCTCACACGAAGAGAAAAAAAAAGGTCATAGCCTTGTGGTTAGGTCCGAGGCACTTCAGCCGGATCGGTAAGTTCAGGGTTCAAATCCGTATTTAGACCGGGTGGTTCATTTAATGGGCTTCTTGGTTGACTAGGTACTCACCCAAAACTATAAGTCCGTATGTTGACAATCTGGAGACTGGGACCTTTGCCAGTCTCTCATTTCTAGAAGGTTGATCACTCTACTTTTCTACTTTTCTTCATGCGCTAGCATATGTAGAGACTAATATTATTTTTTTCAGGTAGCATTAGGAGATACTTGTGCAATGTTATCAGAGGTCCTCATGTTATTATTCGATCTTATGTCTTGTTTTTTTTTTAGAGTCTAATGATGCAATTTTATCTTCAATTGCAGTCTTCCTCAGTTGATCAACTACACGAATAGAAATTTGCTTCGCTTTTAGCAAATGCTTCTTCGAATATTGTGCGAGCACATTTTCGATCCTATGCAAGTCTAATAATAAAGGCTTGGTTATTAGCTCATCCTAGCACTTGCTCCGCCCATTTTCTTACAACATTCGATATTTGTTTCGATATATCACATCCTACGGTTCCTCATCTTTCATGATGTCAATGTGGTCATACCATCGATAATTTAGGGATCCATTTGTTATATTGCTTTTGTGGGAGAACACACTTCAACCCATGATACATTTTGAAATATAGTTGTAATTGTCATGTCAAAAAATGGAGCTCATGTACAAAGAAAGGTTTCCCACCTTTTTTACCCCCCCATACACAGAAACGAATTGATATTGTCATCACTAGAAACAGGTTTCGAACTTTGGCGGATGTTGTCATTGTTGATCCGACTCATATAAATCTAATGCAACAAGCTTCAATGACAACAAAGCATTGAACAACAGTTGCCGCTCAAAACAAGAATGATCCTACACAGAATGAGTGCTAAGAAATGATTTCATTCCCCTTGCCATAAAGACCTACGATTGTCTCCATCCTCATTTTGGTTATTTTTTATCTTCTTGTGTACATGCCAATATAGCTTGCCATCAACAAACCTCCTTGGTACCTTCAATACTTTTATTTTATTTTAAACAACAAATGTCGATAGCCTTCCAACATGTGCAAGCCATCGCGATTCTTCAACCAGTGGCCACACTTAATCATAATTCTTCATCTTTTCCACACATACTAGCTAATGCACTTGCATCATTAATTGATTTGTGATAAAAGATGACATTTTAACACTATGTCTTACACTTCATTACTACTATTGTGATTATTTTGGGGATCCATTCGAACGAGTCGCACGCCCATAATCCAAAGATCCTTTAATTAATTAATTGATCACACGATTAGACTACCATAGGATCGATTGGTTGCTTCTATGGGATCTTTGCTTATGCATGCCTTGTACTTTTTGTGGATGGATTTCCATCCTTGTTTATATATATAGGGCTTTATTAAAAAAATTATAACTTGTTTATGTTTTAATTGAATTTGAAAATTTGTAAAAATCAGCATATGATAACCTTTTTTTCCAATTTTCTAATATTGGAAGTTTGGCAACTTTTCCCAACAAATAGCAAAATTAATCAAATTTATACTAGAAAAAAAATTCAAATTTGGTCAAAGAATAACAAAATTTGTCCCAAAAAAAACATTAGTAACATAAAGAGGTCAATCATAGTACATTAAAAAGGTCAAATTAAAAGGTTAGACAAACTTTGTGATCTCAATAGACCTCAATTGCCTTTGGGGTCCAAACATGGATTGTAAAGGAGCTTGGGACACACCTATTACCCTTTACATCATTAGATTTGAACTACAAATGCAAAAGATATGGCTTTTGAAAGTTCACAAGTGTTCTTGGAATGTGTTCAATGCATGTTTTCCTAAAGGTACAATTAGGTGCATCTTCCTAACTTTTTTAAAGATTTGAACTAACTCCAGGTTGTCTATGTGTGTAAGTGTTGGCATTCATCAAGGTGACTTGTTTTTATTAATCACAAGTTTTCCTCTTAGAGTTCAACAAGTTCCTTACCTAGTGTTTTTTAAGTTGTGTTCTTCAACAACAACTATTATTCTTGTGCATCCTCTCCTAGTTCAAACTTTTGAAGGTGCTCCTTTTAATGTTCTTGAACATTTTTAGCATGTGTTCTTCAACTATTTTTCTTCCTAGTTTTGAAAGGAATTTGGCTTTCCTTAGTTTGAACCTTTCACTACTCCTCACCTAATCACTCTCTTGATGTTTTTGTTGTTCCATTGGTGTTATTCCTTAGTTGGTGACCCCTTTGATGTTCTTGTTCTCCTCTCTCCTTAGTTTGAACCTCGCACAACTATTGTTCTTTCTCATCTTCTTGTTCATCCTTTTCCCCTAGTTCAAACCTTTCACAACTACTATTCTTCTTAATCATTGGTGTTATTCCTTAATTGGTGACCCCTTTGGTTCATCCTTTCTCCTGGTTCAAACCTCTCACAATTGTTGTTCCTCTTGATCTTTTTGCTCATCATTTCTCCATGATTTGAACCTTTCACATTTATTATTCCTCCTAATCCACTTATTCATCTCCAACAATTAGTGCTCTTCTTGATCCTAATCTTGTACATCCTCAACAACTACACTCCTCTTCATAATCTTCTTATTCATCTTCAACAATTGTTGTTCCTCCTTCTAATCATCTTGTTCATCCTTAGGAATTGTTGCTCCTAATCTTTTTATTCATTTTCAACCCAACCCCTTATTATCTTTCATCTTCATGTTATATTTCATTGAACATTATAACCCCCCGCCCCCCCCCCCAACTCTTCTAACTTTAGTTGTATGTTTGAGGTTGTTGTCAAGATGTTACAATTCCCTTTCTCACTTGCATTTGAGCCTTGGCTCATTTTTTCGCCTATTTTTACACCTTTGTTGTCAAACCGATGTTTACACTAATGTATCAAGAAGGTGAATTCGTATACCTTTTTAAAAAATAATGAAATTTGTCCCCTGCCTCTCTAAGTACTATGGATGACCAAGCAACAATTAAATTGGCTAAATGTTATTTTGCAAGTTCCCTTTCAAACAATCTTTCAACTATAATCAATGTTGTAATTTTTTTCCTTAATTGATTTTTTACCTTCCTTCTATTTTCTCTTATTTGTTACATTGTTCCCCTATCCATTTTCTTTTGTTGCATAATGCTCAATTTTTTTTTGAAATCAACATAACTTTGAAAATAATACATGAATGTTTCTCTTCCATTGGTCCTTGTAGATAAATGTGGCACTTATAGGAAACTATGATAACAATGTGTTAATGTCTCTAAAGTTGAACTTTAATTTTGGAAGATATTTTGAACCTGTTTTTAATGTTTGCAAATACATGTCACACACCAACCATGCCTATTTGTGCTCATGGAACTTTTTAAGTTAGCCAATTATATTCATTGTTAGTTCATTCAAATTGGTTTCCAATCCAAATTTGCTATGACTAGTCATTCATTGTGATTATTCTGTTTTGATGTTAAATTCCTTAAGCCCTTAAACCTTGATGTTTTGTTTAGATGAGTTGGAGGAACAAGAAATGTTGCATGAATTAATCATTCTTGTTCATGTTTGGGAACTGCATGCGAGTGGCTTATAAAGCTTGCTATTTTTTTTGCGACAACAATATGCCAATTGATGTTTGCTCATTTCAACACTTAAGGTAAAAAAAAGTTTATATTGAATTGTTTTATATTTTATAAGATGATTTTCTTTGCATGTCAGTTCATGGCACTTTCTAATTATAGTGTTTCAATTATGTTGTGAATGGTGAAAGTCTTACAGTTTAAACCCTAAACCCAACTTCTTGACATTTTTTGTTAGTAACTTGTTCATGATTTTAAAAGATGTTTTTGATAAACTAACTATAAGCAATGATTTTGATGTTGTCTAACTAATTGCCCATATGGTGCAATGAGTTCATGTGTAGGCCATTGGAACTTTAAAGGTGCAACTTGAAATAATTGATAAGGTGAAATATTTTGTAGCAACAAATGCAAGGTGTACTTCTGCAATAAACTTATTGGAGAGGCCTAACAAGTTGTCACTACACTATACAACCAAGATTATGAAAGAGGTATGGTAGGGGGATTGTCCGAAATCAAATAAGTTGTTTTTTGTGGTAGATCATGAGTTTGATAATTACCGCAAAAGTAGTTTTGTGCAAATTATTTTGGTTCTTCACCAACATTATGCCTTTTGGTTTAATGGACTGTTAGAAACCCTTTCAATAGTAAAGACCTATTTAGGTTGTTCAATGGACTAACCAATGGTTGCATATAAGGGAAGAGACTAAAGGTTTTTTTAAAGATTATTTTAGTCAATCTTGATACAAGCCTACACAAAAAATGATTTTGGTTGTCTTGGAGTCATTAGGACTAGGCCATTGATATTCTTACATTTCCCGTTTCGTGAAACATGATTTCAAATGGCTTGACACCTAGTTTGTGCATTTGTAAGGCCTTCAAAGTTCAAGAATGAAGGTTGAACATGTTTTGTTTTTATTGTTTTAATACTTCATTCAACCATTTTGATTCCAATTGCCTTTTAGATGAGATCAATATGTACTCTATTAAGCACATGTGACACCTAAAATGCAAGGTCGTGTTGTTTTACAAGTTGTAATAATTGTGCCAACATAGCACTAGACACATTCACCATAGAAAATGACTTTGGAATGGCCCATATTGTGTTCCAATCAAAGGATATTGCACATGCACAATCAACTATTGAAACCTAATTTTGAGCCAAACACCACAACCATTCTACTTGTGCTAGGATTTTCATTTCTAAAGGGTAGAAATCAAGTCATTATGTCTCAATTAATTACATGTTGAATAGTTCTATTGACTCGTTCAAGGACAACCATGGAATGCAACATGCCAAACATTTAGGGTGTTGACAAGGTGTGTATGAATCTTGCAACCTTATTGATTGCATGCATCGAATAACAATTACATTATTGGACATTCCTTACAAATTAGATGAACCCTTAATGCAACACATTATTATCATGAATTGAAACCAAGTTGAGTTGTTGAATGTCTTGGAACCCTAGAATTTTCTTTTGGCTTTTATTTTAAACAACAAATCTATGTTATGGAACTAGATGGGAAGACAATCAAGTTGCAAATTGTAAATGTTTCTTCCCATTTTCATTATGTTTTGGACCATATTACTTGGTACTACATTTGGTGGATTAAATTGACATCATTTGTTTCCTATAAATGATACATATAATGATTATGGTATCATCATTGTGTAGTTATGTCTTTTGAGTGCCAACCAATAGTATGATTGAGTCTTTTAGACGTTCCCTAAAATGTAATTGAAATTCAAGACACGTATTTTTGTCTAATCGTTTGTTAAAAAACTTGGGTGGATTATTGTACACTTATTTACACCCAACATTAGGAGCCTAATGAAGGCAATGGGTAATCATGGCAACTCATCACTACTATTCTAATGAAGGTGATGTGGTCTGACATTTTGTGAGCATTTCTCATAAGGTTATGACCACACTCATCACCATGCTAGGTTCAAAATGTTGATGTGAAGATTCATATATAGTTTCATATACATGTGATAGCTTTGTAATCATTATTGGTGTTTATGATTAATTTCTCCATGTAACTGTGTGAAAGGCTTGAGAAGGTTGCCAATTATGGAAGGTGTGATGAAATAATCTTTCACAATGGTGTTCGCAATGAGACACAACAAAGCAAACAACTAAGAATAATCATTAATAACTACTACCATGGTGTTCATGGAATCATTGTCTATGTGATGTTTCATATGTTTGTCAAATGAAAGCACAAACAAGTAGACCACAAAAGTAATATTCTCTAATTCAAAAAGTAGTTTTTCACATTTAAGCATGAAAATACTAGCTCAAGAACTTTTCCTATCATTATGCAAAACCATGGAGCCTCAAGTGACATCATAAGAATGTAAATTTCATAAGAATGAAAAGTAATTGCATCATAAAAGTGTGTAAATAATGTGTTTGAGAATTAAAAAGTTAAATGTTTTAAACTTACTTCATTTCCAAAAACCAAATATAGTATTTTTTAATTACATGTTTTCACAAAATTTATGGTATACTTTAAGGCTTCCATTTTTTTTTTTGATTTGGACATTGTTTTAATCTACTTACACCTACTTTCATTCACAATAATCTTATTTAACTATTGATTAAATATGTTTTTATCAAAAAATTCACATAAAATCAAGAACCATATTAACTTTAATCTTTCTACCCAACCAAATTACACGTTTGATAATTTGATAATATATTTTAAGGTACTTGGAATTCAACCTAGAAAAATACATCAATTGGTCTGCTTGACTATGTTTTCACCTTAACCCCTTGTGAAAAAAATGTATAACATGAATATGTAGATGGAAATGTCAATGTTGGGTCAATTGTCAAAATCACTAAAAACAATATGACAACTTTAACTTTGTTCTTGCCACCTGATCACATGAACTATAACTATAGTTTTCCTATCTTATGATGGATGTGATTTGTCCTATCTTTGTTCTTTGAAAATTCATGTAGATGTATTAAATGTTTACATCATTTAGGCCAATGATATGTGCTCACCATTGAATGTTATTACACTTTGGCAAGTGGTCTATGATGTCACAAACTAAGAGAGTTTAAAAATGTGAAGTAATGGTTGAATGAAATTGACCAATATGATAGTGACAATGTGAACAAGTTGTTGGTGGGCAACAAGTTTAACTTGGCCTTGAAAAGGTTGTTTGGTAAAAAGGTTGTTGACTACCAAACTATTAAGGTAAGGGTTTATTGTAGATTCATGATTCCTAAGGAAGAATCATGAATTGTTGTTTTGTGTTGGGGTTTTTCTTTTTCATGCTTAATGTTTGGTTATTATTGTACATGTAGTCAAATTTGAAATATCCATCACCTTATTTTTGGGTATGCTCTTGATTATTTTCATGACGACTTTTTAATGCAAAAGTATTGAAAAAAAATTCAAGTTCCATCTTTCACTATTTTGCAACATTTGGCTAATTAACTCTCACCTATTTGATGATGTGAAGTTTTTTTATGCTTGTTTTATCAATGCCTTAACATATCATTCAAACACATTGACATTCCTTTTCATTAACAAAATTCAATTGAAATGTTTTACCCATGTGTAACAACTTGCATAGTGAAATTTGGAGTCATTGTAGTTGTGGTTGAGGATGTTAAACAACTTGTCCTTTTGCTTTGACTAGAAAATTTGTTTTGTGCAAGGAGATTTCAAACTAAGCATTGGCCATTTACATCAACTCCAAGTGTTTCTTGATAGTTGTGGGTGTTTGTAGTTCAACTAATAGGTTCCACATTTGTAACTCAATTCATTCATTTTTTAAGGCAACATTCAAGTACATATCATTATTTCTGAATTAGACCAATATTGATGTTTTTTTTATTGTAAGAGTTAAAGCAACAATTTTGCACCCTTTTTTTGCATTGCTTAAAGAGTGAAGTCTTCCCAAATCAAAAGACAAATCCAACAAAAAGTTTTTTTGGAAAAATTATTTGATTATGTGGTTCCACCCCTTTGAACATTAATATTAAGTTCTCCAATTCTTTTGCTTGCAAAAGTGCCTAATTATGTACATTTATAAAATATGTGGCTTATCAATCTATTTAATCAACATATAACCTTTAGTTTTTTGAGTTTTAGGTACTATCTTTTATGGTATGTTGGTTTCTTGAAGTCCCATTAGGTATAGTTAGTTCCTTGTTCATAAATGGTAAGGTTGACATTTGCAATCATAAGAGTGTGTACAAAGGTACATTTTTCAACAAATGAACTTCTGGTGGAAGATAGTTTGTTACAAAGGCAACTCAAAGATTTGATTTGGACTTTTAGGTTCATACTTGTTATAATGCAACAACTTGCTTTATGTTCACATAAGAGTGATGATGGGAGTTGACACTCTCAAAGTTACTTGCATTGATATGATATTCATTAAATTGTGTCCCAATGTTGCAATGAAAATTGTATACATCATTCCTCAATATTGAGATAGATGAAAAATCATGGGCTATTAATAGATTAACCTTGGTAGCACTTGCAATAAGCAAGAGATTCATTTGACACAAACTTAATAATAGATGTTCAAATATTGAGTCAATTAACTAGTTGAAATTTGATTGTGATGTCACTACCAAGTGATGAAAAAAACATGCGACCATGCAAGTTTGTTCACATTGAGAACAACTAATGACATATTAGAAGCCTAGAAAGTATCTTGGACTTTGTTGATATTACAATTGTTGAAGATTTGACAAAACCTATATCAAAGATAATTCAAGATGATGATTTCATGGGTGCTCCTTCTTACAAGATTGCTCCTTTTTATGGCCTTCTTGGTAAGTGTTTCCACTATTGTAATTCCACAACTTTTGAGGTGAAACTTTTCGTTCAACATCCATTATTTTCTCTCTTCATTCATTTACCATTGATGCTTGTCATGTTTTGTTACACTACTTAACAATGGAAACCATTTCAAAGATATCAAGTTACACAAGTTATTCATGTACATGGTGTTTAAATGCAAGAGAATGTAATTGATGATTATTGGATTATAGTATTTTTTAATTATATCAAAAATTTGGAATTGGATCTCAAACTTTGATATATTGGATATATGGATTTTGGACTGAATAATGGGAATGATTTTGGCTAGTGGTGAATAGATGTGTTTCTAGGGTTTTAATTTTTAAAAAATTGTTTCTACATTTTTTTGGGTCAAAATTTTAAGATTGAAACCATTTCATATTTTTCTAATCAATGGAATGCTTAGAATTATAAGCACGTTTTTATTTACATAACTTTAACATCACATTATATTTCAAACCCCAAATATCATAAAAGCTAACCAATGTCATTGCCATTGAAAAAATTATTATATTATATATATATATATATATATATATATATTTTTTTTTTTTTTTTTTT
>Ga0209208_10007136_pt1 | contig 15253 bp, 12 predicted proteins | sample S1TSphfallax_3_FD_187694 | JGI IMG/M metagenome (GOLD analysis project Ga0209208, IMG submission 187694) | Host-associated microbial communities from peat moss isolated from Minnesota, USA - S1T2_Fd - Sphagnum fallax MG (SPAdes) (version 2) | ecosystem: Host-associated > Plants > Peat moss >...
TTCACATCTAACTAGAAAAAATATCTCTTTGCAAAAACTCTCAATTTGGTCAATGGATTGGAAGACCGTGGATTGTTATGTACTTGGAGAATATTCTTGAGCCAGTAAATTTGCCTCCAGTTCCAAGATGCCAGTCATTACTAGTATTGTCACTGCCAGCAGGACAATACAACTCAGATCAGCAAATCTTGGAGGGGTGAATAAGCTGTGTTTTGCTGGAGCAACCACTAAGGAAGTGGTTCTGTATTACACATTCAAGTTGGTGAACTACCAGGACTTGCTCCAGAGTTTGAATGTCTCCCTCCCATGCCTGCAAACTGAGCTTTTCCCATTCACAAGCATGTGGGCCATCAAACTGGAGTGTTGGCAAGACCATGAGATTCATCATTTCAGAAATCACTGCAATGTTCTTTTCACGGCTGCAATGAGAAGCTGAATCCCTGTATCTAGCTGGTCCTCATAATCACTTCCTAGCCAGACTAACGTAAGCATACATGCCATGAAGAGAAGCATGGCTTGCAGGCGAGCCTCAAAATACAAGACATCAATGTCAGTGAACTCCTCTGTTTCGAATATACCAAATCGCAAGTGGCAAGCTGTCTTGGTGACTCCTGTCACAAATATGGAGTAGCAGAAACCCAGGCTAATTGATGTCAGTGTCCGCCAAAAAATACGGCCATTCTTAGATGAGATCGAGAAAATGTCTGTGTGGTGTGCAAACCTGCTCATCACCCCAAATGCACATAAGGAGGTATCAAATTGTTTGCCTCCCATTATTCCGATCAGGGCTGCGTACACCTGCAAACAACCCATTTCCAGCAAAAGCCCCTGTGCCCAAGGTTTGTGGCTAAAGGGAAACTGAATACAAGGGTGTCAAAGAAAAAATAGAGCATATCCCATTCACTATCCCATTTGCCAAAACTCACCGACTTTCTGTGCATCTCAGCAATACCAGAAGACACCTCTGCAAACAGGTAAATTACATCCTAAATATGATAGCTTCAAGACCCTTAGGAATAATGGACAAGACGTACAGGGTCCAAAAGTGGCGTGAGATGGTTGACATTGGAGGTTCTTCAACGGTGCAGTTGCCAGTGAAATTTTGTACAAGCTCCACCCTTTGCAGGTTGCTAGGATTGTACTTGCATGGATAATCTTCATTGATCTGCATTTTGCATCCAAAACCCTCAGAAGAAGAAGAAGCTTTAATTGAATATTTCAATCAAAACTAGTCCATCGATGAAACACTGACCATTTTGGCCCTCCACCCAAAAGCAGAGTTCATGACAAAAGATAAGCATGTACAGTCCAATAACCCATCTCATTGACAATGATCTCAAAAGAAAGGGACCCCCAGCACTTCGTCACAAAGTACCTGAAATCTCTCCTTGGCATGCCAGACAGTGCGAAAGTCAGGCCTGCAGTCTATAGGTAGAACTTCTGCAGGTGACTCAGCTGCAGCTTCAACTGCTGCCTCAGAAAAATGTGGCCTAAATTCAACCTGCAAAGAAGTACAAGACATCATCAATTCATGTATATCTGTCAATAATTTCTCCAGAAGCAAATGAAGCAGCAGCTCAAGACAATGAACAATCTCAACATTTTGTCTAGAAAATGCACCTTGAACACAGAGGTCCAGTAGTAATCAAAATAGCAACGAAGCTTTGAGCGGCCTGTGTGACCAGAACTGCTGATTGTTGGCATGTGTGTCACATACTTGAGCTCACAGACCTTTGCAGAACGAAGGTCAACACCTGCATCAATCAAAACAATTCTCACTCAAGTTCATCAATATCCATGCTCCAATGAGCACGACCCTAATGAACCCGTCAGTAGGTATACTCTGACCAACAATTGGAACCAGGATGCGGAACTGAGTATACAATCAGGATAATAAATTCCTGATCTACTACTCTCCTTCTCTGTGAGCTCAGGGATGGACAAATCATGATGAGATCATGATAGTCTTTTGCTTGAAAATGCTACTTCTGCCTTCGCTCCTTGGTTCATGTGTCTGTATCCTGTGAAGACCATTTCTGAGCTTCTCACATGCAAACCATATGCCAGGAACATACACTCTGCTTCTACTACATTGGCATTTGAACAGACAGAGGGATCTATGCTCTAAGAATTTGGGTATTTTGCAAACCACAACCTTGAGCCGCCACCTGTATGCCTACAAGCTGACTAGCCTGTTGTTCTCTCACCAAGCTGTCCATTCTCCCATCTTGATGACCCCATTCATTCAGCCCGCAAGCCAGCCAGTGGGGTGTGTGCAAACGAAGAGACACTCAAGAAAGAATGGGAAGAAGAAGATTGAAGACTGTGTGAAGAGATGCAGCTGCAGCAGGAGGAGGAGGAGGAGACATATAGGTATTAAATTAGGTCATGATGATGAAGATACGAACCTTTGGAGATGATTTTGCAGCTGGTGGAGAGAAGAGACAACTTGGCAGGTGGGATGGTACTCAAGAGAAACGCAGAGTAACCAAGCAGTATGGCCATGATGAGAGACACCACCAACACGAGGGCGCAAGCAAGCCACCAACGAGCCAAATGCAATTTCACCACACGACCTTGTCGTCCTTCTCTGATGCTGTGCCATAGCGGCACTCCTACCATGATCACTGCCACTATCACACCGCAAAACGCTGGCTCCTCCATTCTCCCTCTTATCTCACACAAAGTTTTTTTTCTCTCTACCTACTCTCTCGCTCTCCAACAACAACAGCGGCAGCCTTATTCCAAGTACATGCCTACACTCCTGTTGAGATCCGTGACACCAGTTCTTTGTTGTATCCGTGATCCTCCGCCATCGCTTTCATTTTGCAATCGCAGCAGCAGCAGCAAAGGACTCCTCCTCCTTCTCCTCCTCTTCTTCTTCCTCACCCCATCTAGTGCTCTTCTTCTTCACATCTCTAAAACATGAACTAAAGAAAACGTTTGTTTTCGGAGTCCTCCTCGTCTCCTTCCTTGGCACGGAGACGACGACGACGACATGCAGGGCCCGCCAAGACTCCTTGTACTCCAACTTCCGAAAAGATGCGAAAGGATTCTTGTTGCCATCCTTCGCAAGAACCGGAACTATTGTCTTCTGTCTACACTAGCTTCTAGAGCACGTGAAGATCGCACTTGCCATCCACGATCTCGAGCACAAAGAAAGCTACCAGGGCAGAGATCCTGCTGCAGTGCGAGTGGTGATAGCACACAAATGGAAAGGAATTTTCTCGATCATGCTTGCCTTCACAGTAGTAGCATCATCGACATCCTCCAGAAAACTCCGCAACAAGACGATGATGATCAGTAGAAGAGAGAGAGAAGAGAGAGAGAGAGAGAGAGAAGAAGAAGAAGAAGAAGAAGAAGAAGATGCGATGCGCGATAGATGACGACTGAAGAGAGGTTTCTTCACCTTCACGAGAGAGACTGTGTTTTGTCTCCACCGACCTTGATGGCGTGCGTGGCAGGCCCGCAACATCCTTTCGAATGTGCGTGCGCTTCCGCCAAACCTCATCAGAGGAATGCCTTGAAAAAGATGAACTTTTGCTGCTGCAGCTGGCGAGCTTCTTGCTGATCTTCTTAAGGTGCTCATGCATCATCATAGACTGCTACTGCTTCTCTGGTTGTGAGAATCCAGAGCTGCTACTTCAGAGAGAAACCCCAAGCGGGCAACAGCCGCATCACAGAGAGCTGCTTTTTCTTCGTCACAGAGAGAGTCATGGGAGGAGTGGAGATTGTGTTCCTGGACGTGGAGACCACGATCCCTTACAAGAAGGGCCAGAAGTTCGAGATCCTGGAGTTTGGGGCCATTGTTTTGTGTGCGCAAGGGCTGGTAGAGAAGACTTCCTTCTGCACATACGTGCAGCCGTCGTCCATGGCTGCCATCTCCAAGAAGAGTGTGGATTGCAACGGCATTACCAAGAACGACGCTGCTCATGCTCCCTTCTTCTCACAGATTGCCGACCATGTCTACAACTTGCTTGATGGTTTGTTTATCAATTCTTGCTTGCGTTCTTGCTTGCTTGCTTGCTTGCCCGAATTGTGTTCATTCTCAACTTCGGAGATGGCAGCAGTGATTGTGGAGTTTGCAGTCTTTCTTTAGTGTTTAGGGTTTCCTTCTGGCTTCAAGCATTTCTGCTTCAAAGGGAGTGAGTGAGTGAGTGAGTGAGTGAGGGATGGAGGAGAGAGAGAGGGGTGGCAGTTTTTCAAGCACAGCAAGAGTTCAGAAATAACAGTAGCAAAGAAAATTGCTTGTGACAGCAGACTGAACTGACCCTCTTGTGGGTGTTGGAGCTTGTTGGCAGGTCGAGTGTGGGCTGGGCACAACATCCTTAGCTTCGACATACCAAGAATCCAAGAGGCTTTTGCTGAAGCTGGGCTGCAAGCTCCCACAGCTGCAGGTGTGATTGATACACTACCATTGCTAAAATCTACGTTTGGATGCAGAGCTGGGAACATGAAGGTAACAAGTTGCAGATGACTGAAACCCCCCACATGTAGGTTTTTTTCACAAAAGGAATGTTGTCTTCTTCCTTCAAAAGATTTGCATTGAATTGCAGATTTGCAGATGGTGGGCCTTGCTAGTTGCACATGACTGAAACCCCTTGCATGTTGCTTTTTTTGCAAAGAAAAATTGTCTTGTCTTCCTTAGGTTTTGCATTGGAATTGTGGATTTGCAATGGCAAGCATTGCTAGTTGCACATGACTGAAACTCCCCACATGTCAGTTTTTTTGCTAAGGAATGGTGCCTTCCTTAGAAGAATTTGCATTGAAATTGTGGATTTGCAGATGGTGAGCCTTTCTAGTTGCAGATGACTGAAACCCTCCACATGTCAGGTTTTTTGCAAAGGAAGATTGTCATCCTTAGAGGATTTGCATTGAATTGTGGATTTGCAGATGGCAAGCCTTGCTTCCTATTGTGGGCTTGGAGTGCAAGCACACAGGTGTGACATAAGATCCTTCGGTCATAGCAATTCAGCATCCTACTTCACATTGAAGAACTGGTCTTTGTGTTGTGCAGAAACTTTTCTTCATTTTCTTATTTCCTGTGGTGTGCACATCTTTGCACATTTGATATGAAGTACAAGACTTGCAGATTAAGTTCATTTGACTTTGACAATATTTATGGAATCAGGAGCTTGGAGGATGTCCGAATGAACATTCAGATCTTGAAATCATGTGCCACTATTTTATTCCTGGTGAGAAAGTTCTTGCAGTTCCCTTTACAAATGTGCCACAGATCACAAGTTCCTGTTGATAATTTCACATTACTGCGCTGTTGCATTTGAAAGAGTTGTTACTGCTATTTTCTCATGAATCTTGCCCTTCAAGTTGCAGGAGGATCACTTTTCAAGTCTCATGACAGAGAAGAGTGATGGTGAATTGGGAGTTTCTTGTACTACCGAATCTCTAGTAAGCATGCCTTCAAAGAATTGCCCCAAATCAGCAGATGTTCCTTTTTCTGATGAAATAGCTATGGCTTCTTCAACAAAGTTATTGACAACAAGACTTGAGGAAGCTGCTAAAAACCCAACAATTGAGACTGGCTTGGATGTGTCACGATCAAGCAGAGTGTTTGATCTTCATGTCATAGCTGAAAGCCTGGAAGGGATCATGGGAAGTGAGCTTGAGTTGAATGGGAACTCAAGTGAGGAAGACTGTGAGTTTGTCCAACAACACAGTGAGCAAATATCAGTCAATGTGAGGCATCCACTGGGTGAAGTATTGAATGTTGATGAATCCTGTGTTTTGAATCAACATCTACAAGTGAAGAAGATGGAGAAATGTGTGTTTCACAAGCCTTACAGTTCATCAAATCTTGAAGGGTCTGAGGAATGGTCAGTGGCTAGATGCTGCACGAGGCATACTCTGAATAGCAATACAAAGTGCATGTCAGGTGTGGGAGAGCTTTCCAACTCTAGCATAGGGCAGATTGAAGGTGAGAATCCTTGGTTGCAAGTCAAGGAAATGTCAGGTGCAGGAGAGAGCTCTGATGCTGGAGTAGGACAGATTGAATATGAACCATATGCTTCTTGGTTGCAAGTGAAGGACATCAATGAGAGTCAAGTGTGTGTTGTCAAAGGGCCAAGCTCCTGGGGAAAGAAGATTCCAGTGGTGATGTACAGAGGGTCACCCCTTTGTGTTTATGAATGTGATGCTATGGTGAGGTTTAGTGTAAGGGAAGCTTATGACCAGATGAGAAAACCAAGTTTCTCTCTTGTTCTCCAGCCATCTCAACACACATCCAATTTCTTCCATGCTCTTGATGTGTCTGTCAAAAGCAAGTACATGGATCTGGGTGGGCAATCTCAGTGGAGACCACTGGTCTGGAGAGAGGGAGAAGCTGATGTGATTCAAATCAGGTACCTTTTTTTCTCTTCAAACACAATCTACAGTTTTTTGTGGATCACAGTGTATAGAGAGAGAACACACAATACTTTCAAACTGCTGTTTTTGTGATCAAGAAGGGAACATGATGTAGTTTACCTTCAGTCACAGAACGTGATGCATGACATCTCTATAAATGTTCTATATATTTGCATCTCCTAAAAGCTCTCAGATATTGTTATCAGGTCATGGTAAGCTGTTTTGATTATGTATGCATTTGTGCGGGATGGAACAGGATTGTCACAACAGGCACTGGAGCATCGGCTGCTTATACAACACAATTTCATCAAAGGACTGAAGGAAGGCTTAGAAGGACTCTCACATTGGGTAGTGTGGATCCAGTAGTTTTTCGAAGATGGATGCCACCAGGGTCAAGAGTAGATGTACTTCTTGCTTCAAAGGTTTACGATATCCAAAGCACAGCTGGTTTGCAACTCATTGCTCATGATTTGACGCTGCATTGACATCCTCATTCAAGAGGCTGTGACACTCATATCATCATCATATATATATATATACTCAGGCACAATGAATCTTCAGAATTTCTGTGAGTTGACATCCTTGCCTGTTATTCTATGTCTCAGTAATTCATTTTCATATCTCTATGAGTGAAAGAAAAATTGAAGTTCATTTTGTATATAATTGTTGAACCTTACCGTCATTTGAATGGGAACACTTGTCTATGAGCATGTGAAAATGGCCAAGCATAACATACCTGGAGTAAAACAGTATGAGGCTTTGTCACCCATTTGATCATAAAAGGGGCTACAAGATTCTAGCTTTCTTCAAATCCTGGAAATTCTCCTGATTGTTTGCCTCAGGTCCTTTGATCCATCCATTAGGTACTTTTACCAAGATGGTCTGCTGAATTTTGTAACCAATCTCAGATTTTGAAACTGATGTGGGGCAAACAAGAAATAAAAAGGAATTTTTGCTACCAAGTGAAAATGAGACAAAAACTTACCTTGATACATGAGAAGGAATCCAACTAAACAATGGTGCCAATAGCATTCCAGGGTGACTGCTGAGTTTAATATCTAATAGACCTTCTTTTTGCTCAAAGTTCAAAGGCTCACATTGACTGTACATCCGTTAGGAGTTAGAACCCTCCAATGAAGCGCACATAAACTCGGCCTGATTTTGAAATGCGAGCTGGATACACCTGCCAAAAAGATAAAACAGTTTCAATTGTTTCAGTGTGTGGAGCCTCAGATTGAGGGCCCTAATTGTTTCTTGGTAATGGATCTACAGCCTCCTATTGATTCAAATATTAAGGTGCCTTCTCAAGAAACTGCCAAAACTGATGTGGATGCAACTACAGTAAGCATTTGCTTCTGAATATTCCAGAGCACTGAAATAAGCTTTGCTTTTACACTAATATGGTGTCAGTGTAGGCAGCATAATTTGACCTAGCTTGTGAAAAGCAGATGCCAAGAGGAGGTAGTGCCCAGGCTAACATCATACATAAGATGAAGAAATGGTAACCAGAGATTCAGATGTGATAGTATACAAATGCACATACCTTAGCAGTTGCAGGGGAAGTTTTATCCTTCAAAGTCCCAACAATCCATGATAAGGGACCATCTTTAGGACAGTACTCCATTACAGCACCATCCTTCAAGGAAAATTTTGAATGGCATAATGGGCATCTGATACTCAGATTGCCTTCCTCTTCTTCACTAATCTGAAACAGCAACCCACAAGAGAATAAAAGCTTTAATTATGTTGATGCCAAACAAAATTTGGTGAGTTCCCGTTTGATGCCACAAATCAGGGATTGAAAAGTCCCAGACCTTACAATTTGGCTGTTGGTAGAAACATGGTCATAGACTGAGACCACTTCTATGAGCAAAATGTATACCCTAGATGTGATATGATGGTGTTGTGGCTCCTAAGAGACAAACTGTGCCAGGATCTCTGGCATAAGTGAGGAAACAGAAAAGGTGTTTTTGTTGTCTATTATACAATTTATGGTGCATAAAAATTCCTAAACTTACAATATTTGCTATACTTTGACTACAGAGTTGATGACAGGTCTCTAAGTATGAAAGGATAAACTATCCTCCATTCAAGATGTAATAAAATGTTACACAGAACAGTTCAAGGAAAAATTAGACAAAATATTGCTTAGCCACCAAATTAGAAATTACCGGAAGTTGGAACACAACAGTAGGCCAACTAAATAAAGAGCTCTATACCTTGCCTTCAATAACTGGGAATTTACAGACTGTGCAGTTTGCTTCAATAGAAAAAATTGTTTCGTCCCTTTGAACTAAGATATACCTGCATTCAACATTCAACATTGTGAGTCTGATACTTTGTGAGCAAGATTCATAAGGTTACAACTATACTCATTCTTGTCATGTTAGTATTGGGTTCACTAGAACTGACACCATGGTTCCTTCCAATGTGTTATTTTGGATTTTTCTCAGCAATCTCATATATATGTAATTATATCAGTCACCCTGGAAATGGAGTTGCAGTACACATTAAGACTGACATGTGTGTGCTGCATGGACTTGTGATCACTTTCCTGACATTGGAACACACACCTGGTAGTATTACACCTCTACTGACATGCTGAATATATGTTCAAATCAGCCATATTATAATTGTGCATGCAGAACTTGCATAGGTAGAAGGAAGCATACCCTGCATTGTTATGTATAATGGCCTTGTTTTTACCTGGTGTGAGTTCATCTGAAGACACCACCTGCACCACTTTTCCCGTTGATCTTTGTTATTTGGTTGGTGGTAGTATCACCAGCCTGGTGCTGTGTTCAAGAAATTCTAAATCTTAACAAAAGGTACTGACTACCAGAAGCTATATCCACAGGAGCTTTCTGAACTACAAACTGTCTAGATATAATGGATTCAGAAACATCAGAGAAGAAAATTCTCAAAATCCCCTTATGCATATGCAATGATTGCTTTTGTTGATAGATACAAGAATTTGAAATTCATTGCACATGAAGGAAAGAAAGAAAAGAAATTGAGAGAGACCTGGGTCCAGCCTGCATCAAGATCAGAATCTTGGCCTCTCATGCGTCGTTGGACGCCTTGAGCAGCAGCTTTTTTGGCATTTGAGCCCCTCCCTTGTTTTGGTGGCAAATTTCTAGCCCTTATCTGCACCAATAGACCTTTGTCTCTCTGATTTCCTAGCCTTGAAGATTTGCTTGCTGAACTATGCAGTGCAGGCGATGAGCCCCTTGTTGTTGAGCATGAGCCTACCTGTTGTTCCCCCATGGTAATCCCACATCAGAAGGACCAAAGATGATGATAGACATTCCAGCAATTGTTCTGGTAAAGTTTCTTGGTACAATGCCATGAGTATGAAAATCTCAGTAAAATTATGATGGTCCATGAAAAGAAACCAAAATGAGAGAGATGCAGCCACATTACGAGAAATATATACGTTCAAGACAAAAAGGAATACCTATAGCAGAACTAAGAAAAGGAGTCAATTCGCAACAAGGGACACAAGAAGTAGGGAAGGGAAATCCACTGGCTATGTTTCGACAGCAAATTGCGAGCAACGAAGAGGCACAGAATCGCCATTGCAGCACCATTATTACACCAAGGGCAGAGCTTCAAAATGGTGAGGGAGAGGGAAAAACAAAAACAAAACAAGACAAAACAGAACAGAACAGAACAAAAAATTGCAATAAATTTAAGGTCATGCGCAGAAGAAACAAGGTCAGTTCTTACATCGGAAGAAAAAGCAGCCATAGCTCTCTACCAAAATTTACATTCTGAGAAGCGGCGAGGAAAGAAGGAAAAGAGACAGAGAGAGATTTGAAACCATTCATTCACATCATCTGCAGCAAGCCTGTCCCAAAAACCAAAACGCACCTGTGATGAGGAACAGGATTGGATCGTTGTTGCAGAAACAAATCGTATAATACTAGTTGTTGCCATCGACATAGCCAAAATCTCCCAGAGAGTTCGAAATCCAAGCGGAAAGAAACAACAACGACGTGAGCTTCGTCTTCGTCTTCTTCGCCGTCGCACGTCGTCGTCTTCCTCTTCTTCTTCGTCTTCTTATCGCGTCGCAGTAGCTCACAAGTCCCTCCTGTCTCGGAGGCTAATCTGTGACTCCGCAATATTTCATCCGCAAATGTCATCCATGTAGTATATTTCATCCAATAACCTTCATCTTCCTCGTCTTTCTGATGGCGTGTCACAAGGTCTCGCCTGTCTCAAAGTCTAATCTGTAACCCTTTCATCCGTTTGTATATTTCATCCAAGAACATTTTCTCAGAAATATGTTTCATTTAATGATAAAAAGAAAACTTCCCCCGCCCCAAACCAAAGATTTTGCAAAAGAAATTAGCCCAAAAATGAAGAAGAATTGTTTCCTATTTAAATTACAAAACTCGTAAAATAACAAAAGTAAATCACACAATTCCAAAATCACCACATATTTATTATTAATGTTCTTCATTAAGTAAAAAAAACACAATGCTTGGTGTAAAACAATACTAATTCTGTGACAAAATTCCAAAATCATACATATTATTACTACTTTCTTCATTAAAATTTAAAAAAATCAAAATTCCTTTCTTATAACTGAAATAGTTATTTCAACAAAGAAATTCTATTACAAGATTTCTTATAATTTCTATGAAACACAATTCTAATCAAATATAGAAACATTAGTTGTGCAATTACATTGTGCATTCCATAAGAAGAGGTTGATCAATGGAATTAATTAAAACTTGATCAATTATCCATTCTTCTTTCACACGTTTTGAAAATCTTAAAAGATTTTAGAAGTTGCTTTGAATATGATTTGAAAAATGAAAGAAAGTTTTGAGACGAAAGGCTTGAAAATCAAATATGGTTAGAATCAAATGATCTTTGAATTGTTGGAAAGCTTGCAATGAGAGCTACAATGTGGTGCACTTGCATTGTGACCATTTGAAAAAATTACATTGGTAAAGGAGAAATTTGACTTTCATTCATTAGATTGTTTAGAACATCATTTATGGCATCAAATGACATCCAATTCAAAAGATTGATATGACATTGAAAGGTTTCATTCAAAAAAAACATTGAAACATGTAAATTGGATACATTTTGAAGAAATTAGAACCTCCTAAAGTTGTGAATAACAAATGAATATTTACTAAAATAAAATGCTAGACATTCAAATTTTCATGATACATTAAATGATCGCACATGACCCCAACTTTGCACCATTCACACCCCAATCTGCTCCTATGATTATTGTGTTTGCTTTGTCATCGCCAAAGTGGCCCAACCTAACCAACCTATTTGTTCCACACCCCAACAATTTACATGCCACCAAAAAATGGATATTAAGTATTTTTCACAAAGCGCATTAGAACACTTTAACAACAAAAGCATAATAGAGCATTTCTTCAACAATAAAATGCAACAAAGCACCTTTTTCCTCTAGGGTTTTTTATATTTAAATTATTTCTATCATGGATGGCACATCAATTGGTGGGGTTTTTGCACTCATGCTAGATGAGGGGATCAAAGTGTCTTAGGTCATTCAAGAGGTTCTATAAGGAAGCTCAATTAAAGTGAACAAAAAAAAACACAAAGTTTTTTATGAACATATGTGAAGAGAAGTACTAGGAGTATGATTATAAGTTATTTACAAAAATTTCTGAAGCTTGGAGGTGCATCTTGCAAAGCACAGGCACATCACTGGCTGCAAGTTCCTCAAAAGGGAGCTGCTGTGGTTGTTCAATAGCTAGGTGAGATGGTGGTTCTTGCATCTGTTGCTGCTGTTTCAGCTTCTCCAACTTTTCCAAAGAGGTCATGCTAGAGCTTCCAGAGGGAGAGCAGACTGATATGTCCAGCTGAGGCTACAGCTGACATGGGATTAATAGGTCACTAAGTCAAGGGCAGGGTCCATGATGATGTGGATATGTCCCCAGCTGTTGTTGCTGCATCTGAGCATGCAGAAAGACTGGGAGCCAGAGCTGGAATGAGAGGCCCAGAAGCAGTGTAATTACCAGCAGTGGTATATGGTATTACAGGTTGCTGTAGACTTGGAGGGGTTGGATATTGAATATTACTGGTTGGGTAATGATCTTGGAGCCTGGGCGGGCACATCTGGTATGACACAGGCTGCAGTTCTTGACGCTCCTGAAAAATTCCAGAGGGCATTATTTTCACATGCTCTTGATGATTAGAATACCCTTTGCACATATATTCATGTATTCTGTGTTTTTCTTTGACTTTCGATTTGCATTTGACAGCATGTCACTGTGCAGAGTCAGCCTAATGCAGGATTTAAGAGTGCGGGACTGTAAAGTACAGATGGATCCTCCAGAAAAAAAAGTTCAACTGATTTAAGAGCAAGATCCTACAACATAATGTAGCATTTCCATGAAGTACATATGTCCAACAACTGCATGTTTAGAAAATGTGTTTATACCTGGGAAATGCTTCTGTTCTCAGCAGGGATGTTGAAGGAAGCATCTTCTAATGTTTGTACTCCTGTCATGGAAAATTGACATGACCTGCTTCATTTGGTAGTAGGACTAGTGCCTGCACATGCTCAGAGTCAGAAAGTAACCATGAATAACATATCTTATTGCAGCAGCTTCTTCCAAAGAAACATGAAATTAAAAACAAATGAAAGAGTAAAGAGGGCTTAATCAGTGGTGAAATTCCAAAGTTGCATGATTACAATGTCAGATTGATAACAACAAAGATGTGCCAGTGAACGCAACACCTTTCCTTTGTGGAAGGCATCCTTCTCAATAACATGACATCTCAACTGCCATGGTGGTTGAAACTGCTTGCCAGGCCCAAACTTGGTACTATTTTCTCAACCATAGCCCTGTTTTCTGAAAGCTCTGGTCTTGTATAGTGGCCAGAGATGGCAATGAAAGCGGGTTGTCAATTGAAATGAGTTCCATCTTTACATTGAACTCCGATTTTGCATCATAATCTGGTTGTGACATCACTGGTGGTATAATGGTATTTGACTGCAAGTTTCGCAAGGATGATGGTCCAGGCCATTACAGTTCATCAGAACTGTGCACCTGCTCACAGGAAGAGTCTTTCTGTAAAGAAATGTACTTGTAAGCTCACAGCACTGTGTACTTCAAAAAAGAACATCTTCTCAATGCAACAAACATTGAGTTTGCATCCAATGGAACACAAAAGGAGTACCTTAAGAGTGAGTGAACTTCATCCCAGTTAACTATTTTCTTATTCCATTTGTGATCCCATCCTGTCAGTCTCTTCATCAAAGAAAGGAAGCTCACCTTCTTCATAGTCCATGTCACTCAATAGATAAGGGTGTGATGGGCTGACCTGATTGCTGGCATTGTTCTCTGAATACAATGGGTCTGCCAAGGAAACTGCCAGGTCTGTATTGCCCAACACTATTGAGATCCTCAGCTTCCACCTCCTCCCTCAGTGCTACACAATGCACATTCTGTACCTGAAGGTTACATAATTTCACTTTCTGGAATGAAAGCTCCTGATAAGTGCACAAATGACTTGTGACATTGCAAATACTGACAAAAGAACTCCAGTTACAGCAAGAAGCTGTTGAACACATGTGTGTCAGCTTTACAACAACCCTCCAGTAGCCCCAGAAACACTTGTTGTACACCAAAAATACCAACCCTGGCTAGCTTTGCAGCCCTGGCTTAGACCCAACATCTGATTGCTGTCTCCCCTCTGTGTTTGGTATGACAAAACTACTTGATGCCCCAGAGCACTGTGAAATAAACCCTAGATTCTTCAAAAGAAAAGTGATGGCTCCTGTTGAAGATTCCTTCTTGCATCATTCTCAGTTGCCCATTTAGTATGCTTGTTGTCTTCATAAGCCTCTTGCACCATATCGTCAGTGCTCTCTTCAAACTCATCCCAGATCAAATCATCAAACTGTAACACATTTGTGCCAAGCTCCAAATCAGAAAGTCACACATAGCCTGGTTCACTTGGTTGTGATTTGCATGAGCTAACATCTTGCAAATCCAATTTGAATCCCTGGGAATGCTATAGAGCCATTTTGCATCTGGACTCTATAGCAGCTGGGCACTCCCAGGAATGAATATTTTGAAGAAACCTAATGAACATTCATACCAGTTTTTGAGAGAAAACAGGCACTGTGGAAGAATTACAAAACCTTGACTCCGGATCCCTTCCATTGTGGCCAATTCAGACATGGTTTGTCCTAACCCTACTTCCATGAAAACGGTTGAACTCCGTTGAAGTCGAACAAGCTTCCTTTTGCATTCAATGCACTGCCGCTGCTCCGGCTTACATTATGCATTGTTTCCTCTTCTTGCTTTGTGCTGCTGATGTGTGGCGAGCCGCAATTACAAATCATTGTGTTGCTGACAACATCCTCAGTATCCTTCAGCATCTCCTCTGGTGAATGTCAGGCCTCAAACCAGGTTCATCAGGTGTCTATAGCCACTCTCAAGATCATTGCAACAATCAGAATCCTTACTTACAAATGCCTGAAACAATTGCCACTGCCTGAAACAAATAGAAAATGTATGGTCAAGTCACGAAAACGCTTTGCTTCATTCTCACTTCTTCCAGATCTCGCAGTTCATGTGCGCGGGTCTTCCCTCCCTCTCTCCCTCTCTCTCTCTCTCTCTCTGTGTCTCTCTCCATGTGTTTCTTCGTCTCTCTCTTGCCGATCTTCTTCTTCACCTCCAAGCACCCAGCCTAGCGGTGTCACACAAATGCAAATAAAAGTGAAGTGAGAATTGGCGTCTCTAAGTCCGGGCGCTTCACCTTTGCTGCCATACAACTATACTAGTGTGTGCCCCGTGCATAATGCACAGGTGTGTTATTTCAACAATGTTTGCTTCATGTTTTTGGTTTTTAAGAAAAACTTTTATATTTTCAAACACCCCCC
>Ga0209208_10007138_pt1 | contig 15251 bp, 16 predicted proteins | sample S1TSphfallax_3_FD_187694 | JGI IMG/M metagenome (GOLD analysis project Ga0209208, IMG submission 187694) | Host-associated microbial communities from peat moss isolated from Minnesota, USA - S1T2_Fd - Sphagnum fallax MG (SPAdes) (version 2) | ecosystem: Host-associated > Plants > Peat moss >...
TGAATGGGAACGCCCACGAGGCCGGCGGGGCGCATCGGCACTTTGCCAATGGCGTGGTAGGCGATGTGGCCGGCGTCGTCCGAGTAGACGACGTTGAGCGTGGGGAAGGCCCAGGCCGAGATGGCCGCGGAGAACTGCTGCCAGTTGGCCGCCTTGTTCATCTCGTAGATGGGGATGGTAGCCAGCGCCGGATCGTAGAGCGTCCAGTGCAGGGCGATGGGCCGGGTTTCTTTCTTGAAGAGCGGCGTCAGCAGCGGGCCGTGGCCGGTAAGTTGCACGTCCAGCTTCACGTCCTTGCCGAAGCGAACGTGGATCGTCTCCGGCGTATGCGCCAGGGGCAGCCACTGGCCGTTGGGGCCGGCGTAGTTGCCCTTGCCGTCGAGCTTTTCCACGTAAAGGTCCTGCACGTCGGCGTAGAGCGCGGTGTATCCCCAGGCGACGTGGTCGTTGTGTCCGGCGGTGATGAAGGGCGTACCGGGCAGCGTGACGCCCGCCACATGCATACCGGGCATGCTCAGGTCGGCCATGTACCAGATGTTGGGCACCGAGAGATCGAGGTGCATATCGTTCGAGAGCAGCGGTTTGCCGCTGGCGGTGTGCTTGCCGCCTACCACCCACTCGTTCGAGCCGGGCGCGCAACCCTCGCAGGCGGGTTTGTTCAGCAGACGCCTGAGCGCGAGCATGTCTTCGTGGGGCAATGTGGGCGCGTTCAGGCGGGTTTGCGTCTTGTCGTCGTCCTCTTCGTCGTCTGGCGGCGGCGCAGGATGTGGCTGAGTCATGTCGGCGACGGCGGCGGTGGGCGGCTGGTCGCGCCAGGAGCCGACCGGGTAGAGGTCGGCTTCGAGCTTGGGGTCGTGCAGACGGGCTGCGATCTCTTCCCGCGCCAGCTTGTGGTCCCAGTGGTCGTCAAGCGACTGCACCATGTTGGTCAGGATCAACATGCAGTCGGAGCCGGCCCAGGGCTGGGGACGGTAGTGCAGCAGGCGGAACTCGGCGGCGAGTTTGGAGGGGTCTCGCTCCGTCTGGGCGATGAAAAGGTTCACGCCCTTGGCGTACTGCTCGTAGCGATGGCGATCGGCCTCGGGCTGGCTGCGGTAGATGCGCAGTGCGACGTTCTTGAATTCGAAGACGCGCTGGGCCTTGTCATGCTCCACCAGCGCGGGGCCGAGCAACTCGGCCAGCTCGCCGGCGGCGTTGCGGCGCAGCATATCCATCTGCCACAGGCGATCCTGCGCGGTCACGTAGCCCTGCGCCAGCAGCAGGTCGTCCAGATTGGCGGCCTGAATGTGCGGCACGCCATGCGTATCGCGCCGGACCGTGACCGGAGCGATGAGGCCGGTCAGCTTGACTTCGCCGTCCAGTTGCGGCAGAGAAGTGACCATGGCGCGATGCAGCCAGTAGAGGCCGCCGCCGGCCAGCGCAAACAGGATGACTACGATTCCGCCCAGGGTCCATAGGGAGCGGCGCAGCCAGCGGTGTTTCCGGCGCACCGTCGGTTTGGTCGAGATTTCGATTGGGTTGGATGGCATCGCGGCGTCATGCACAGAATACAGTGTCGCGGCCCGCCAGGGGAGTTCTTCTTACGTCCCCGGAGACGGTGATCCCTGAATGCCGCTTCGCGCAATGAAATCGCCTTGTCAGGGTGTTTCGCAAGCGTCGATAACGGTCGGAGTTTTGTCGTTTGCCGAATCGTAAGGCGGCGTTGATTCGCTCGATACCGGGAATTTGTGGAGCGTGAAAGCGCGGATTGCTTCGCAAGGCTTCCGCTCGAAATCTTATCTGACAGGATGGCGCAGGGGAAGTGCCAACAGGGCGATCAGGCTCAGAAAAAGGGCGAACCGCGCAAGACGTTGTGGCACGGCGGGTTGCCTTTGGTTGGATTTTGCGTATTTCATTCAGCGTTTGGATGAGTCGGATGTTGCTGGCGACGGTAGAGGGTCCTTCCCGGAAGAAAATGCTGGGCGATGGGGCTGAGTTTCCAGGCGGCGTATCCGAAGAACGCGCCAACCAACACGCCGTCGATTCCATGTTGCGCTGGCCGATTCCAGGAGTGGGCCCAGGCAAAGCCGCCAGCCGTTCCGGCGGCGAGAGCGATCCACCGGGCGGAGTCTCCGACGCGCTCGCGAACGCTCAACACTTCCGATCTCGAAACGCGAGTTGTCCGCGAGGAGCCAAAAACGACGTATGCCTGGCATGAGAGGCCGCCCTCAGTCACGCTCAGGCTCTCGCACCGGGTGGTCCCTCGTCGCGACTGGACGAAAACTTCTGTGTCCCCTTCGACAAAGCTCAGTCGATCCCACGCTTCTTCGTCGGCGTTGGATGGTGCGACCGGTTGCGGAGCGGACGGAAGGTCTTGACTGTAGACCTTGACCGGTAGCAGAAGCGCTGCAAGCAGAAAGAAGGGAAACTGTCTCATGGCTTCCCATGCTAGGGACTCAAGAGTCCGGCGTGGGCCCGCGTGAGGACAGTTTCCGGAGTGTCACCTTCAGGCTGTTGCTTGAGGTTCCTCGGCAGCCGGCTCGCCCAGACTTGCCTCGACCTGCCGCAGCCGCGCCAGCGAAGTCTCGTCAAGCAGATGGAAGGCGACGCGATGGCGAACCACCGGAAGCTGCTGCTGGATCGCCGCGTCGCAGACAATCGCGAAGCACCGGTCGAGTCCGCGCTTCCACCCGGCTCGCGCCGCATCGCGGATGACCAGCGCTTCTTCCGCCACGCCGGAGGCGACCAGCATGGTGCGCGCGATGCGCAGAAAATCCGGCCAGCGCGAGGCAATTCCCAGCAGCCCTTCGCCGGCCTTCGGCAGGTATTTCCGGATGGCCGGCGGGATGGGGCGAATGTCGAGAACGGTCAGCTCGCACTGCGCCGGCAGCAGCTTGCGCACCGACTCCGCTTTACTGGGCCGCGCAACGGGGATGGCCCGGGCCACAGCCTCCTGCGCCAGAAAATCGTCCGGCGCGCACGCGGAAACCGGCATGCGCAACGCCTGCTGCATCTCGAAGACGAGAATCTGCCGCAGTTCCGGGTCAGGCTCGATAAGCAGCCAGCGGCTGGGCGGCTCCGCAGCCAGCCAGCGTCCAACGCGCTCGCGCACCAGCGCCGGCGTCGCGCCGATCTGTCCGGCTTTGCGCAGCAGATCGGCAAGCAATTGGTCAATTTGCTGGTCCAGATTGCTTCTTTTCGAGTCTGCTTCACCGGGCAGATTTACCCCGGCGCGGGATTCGCGCACGAAGACGCCGCTCCCATGGCGGAATTCGAGCCACCCATCCCGCTCCAGTTGCCGATAGGCGCGGCTGGTGGTGTTGGCGTGAATCTGGAAGCGTCGCGCCAGCTCCCGCGTGCTGGGCAGCCGTTCGCCGGGAGCCAGTTCGCGGCACAGGATGGCCAGCACAATCTGGGTAATCATCTGCTCGCGCAGAGAGACTTCGCCGGTTCGGTTGAGCCAGAGTTGCATCGGATCGTCCGATCATACCCACATTCGATCAAGGCCGCAGCGGTCAGGCGACGGCGGCGGAAGCCGTTGCGGCACTCTTGCGCCCATATACCATCACCAAAGCCACAATCACCACCAGCACCGTCGGAATCACCAGCAGGCTGCCCTCCGGACCAGCCGAGCCGCCGCTCCAGAGCGCAGCCCCGGTCGCATTCGTCGTCAAATAGTGCCCGTGCGCCACCAGGCCGCTGTCCGCCGTGCCGTAGAAAAACGTCTGCGTCCAGTCCCAGGCCGCATGGAACCCAATCGCCCACCACGCCGAGCCGGTGACCTTCACACTCACGCAGAAGGCGAAGCCGATCGCCGCGGCCGAAAAAATGCCGATCCACGTCTCGCCCTTGTTTCCGATGGTGTGGATGTAGCCGAAAAAGGTCGAGGTGAGCCACGCGGCCTCCCAGAAGCCGGCGGAGGGGGATTTTCTCAGATGCAGCAACAGGCAGGGAACCAAACCGAGCGCCGCCATCAGATACACGCCGCCCCCGCCGTAGCTGTGCGGATTGGCGAGAGTCGCCGCGCACAAAACGGCGACGGTGCCCAGCGCCCACCAGTAGTCGATGCCGCGGGTGAGGGTAAAAAGCATGTAGCAGCGCGTCATGCCTTCCTCGGAAAAGCCGGTGAGCAGGAAGGCGATGCCCCAGAGCGCGCCCATCTGCGCAATCTGCGCGCCACTGAGCGCAGGCGGCCCAAACTGCAGCCATCCGCCGGCGTGCAGCGCGCCCACCAGCGCCGAGAGCGCCGCGACCCCGCCAGCGATGCCGGTGAGGAAATGGAGCATTCGACGGCTACCGCGCAGGTTGTAGTCCAGAATCTTGCGTCTCTCGATCAGCGCGACGATGGCGGCCGCGGCCAGCAGAGGAAAGAATTGCAGGCACTCCTGCAACAGCGCCGACCGCGGCGAAAATTCATCCAGCTTGAAGTGGAACCTCGGAATCACCGTCAGGAAGGCGAGCGCGCCCAGTATGCCGCTGGCAACAAACCAAAGCACCAGAAAGAGCGCCACCGACCAGCCGACGCGCACGCCGTTGCTGCCGAAGATCAGCCACTTCAGAAAGCGGGTTTCGGCAGGCTCCGGCACCGGAGGGGTTGCCGCAGCGATAAGTGGCGCGAGCGGCGATTCTGTTGTTTCCGTAGTCGGCTGATCGGTCATGTTGGTTCGAGTACCTCTTTGGATTTGCCGCTCGTCCGAAGCTTTGGATTCAGTTTACGCGGCACTGGCCTGATTGGTTCCGCTGGATTTTCAGAGGATTGTTCCAGTCAGGAATTCCAGGGTGCCCGCGACTCCGGCCATAGCACGGAACCGTGCCAGATACCGAGCACCTCGACTGCTGTGGAGGAGACCTCATAAACGACGATGTAAGGAGTCCTGGGCACCACCGCTTCGCGCGTCCCGGCGATCCTCCCCGGTCGGCCAGAGAATGGCAGCTTCCCGAGCCCCGCAACGGCGTCCAAGATGCGCCGCCTCATGCGCGCGGCCGCTACCGGTTTATCCATCGCCACAAAGTCGGTGGCTTCTTCCAGATGCCGCACGGAAGCCTCCGACCAGCGGACCTCTAAGGGGCGGCGAGTTCCCATGCGGCTATCCTCGCTTCGACTTCCTCATGGCTCACGAATCTCCCCTGGCGCAGATCCTCGCGGCCCTCCTCCACCATCGCGGCGAATCGCCGCTGCTCGTGCAGATACCCCTCAACGGCCTCGTTGAGCAGGTAGCTGCGGTCGCGGTCCATGGATTTGGCAATCGCGTCGAGGGCTGCGACCTTCTCCTCGGCGATGCGGAAGCTGACGGTCTTGACGGGCTGGGCATTCGGCATAATACCGAATCATACGCCGTATTACGCGGAGTCGCCAGCGAATTTGAGCCGATTCCGAGCCGGTCTGAACCTCCTCGGCGCCAACCTAAGCAGGGCCGCCTTGACATTGCCCGCGAATTCAGCCCATGCTAAGAACTTCGCCTGCGGTCTCTGGCCTCTTCTGGCACAGGCTGCGGAAATCAGGGCGATGGGAGCGGTTGCATTGCGGGTTCGCGTTTTCTATCACGACAAATGTTTTGACGGCGCCTGCTCAGCGGCGCTGTTTACGCGCTTCTATCGGGAATGTGTCGCACCCGGCGCCGGTTCGGAAGTGGCCTACGAGTATCGCGGCCTGGTGCACCGCGCCGGTGCCCTCTTCGACGAGCGCGACTTTGCCGGCGACGAAAACGCCATCGTCGACTTCAAATATTCGGCGTCGCCAAAGATCACCTGGTGGTTCGACCATCATCTCTCGGCCTTTCTTACGCCCGCCGATCTAGCCCACTATCAAGCCTGCCTGACCGATGCCAACTGCGCCAGCCACAAGTTTTACGACCCCACCTACACCTCCTGCGCCGGCTTCTTGTCGCATATCGCAGCGACCCAATTCGGCTTCGACACCGAGCCGGTCAAGGAACTCATCTATTGGGCCAACATCGTCGATGGTGCGCTCTACGAGAGCCCTGAGTCCGCCGTCGAGATGGCCGCGCCGGCGATGAAGTTGACGCTGATCATCGAGGCAACGCAGGACCCCGAGTTTATTCCGAAGCTGATACCGCTGCTCACTGAACTGCCGCTCGCCGAAGTGCTGGAGCAGCCGTTCGTCGCGCAACTCCTGCCGCCGCTGCTGGAGCAGCATGAGAAGGCCATCGCCCTCATCCGCGAGCGCGCCGAGTACCGCGACGGCACCATCTTTTTCGATATTTCCGACCACCTGCTCGAAGGATTCAACAAGTTCATCCCCTATTACCTCTATCCGGATTCGGTGTACTCGATCGGCTTGTCGAAGTCCAGCTTCCGCACCAAAGTGGCCGTGGGGTCCAACCCGTGGACCAAAGCCGATCCGGAGACGATGGTGAATCTGGCGCAGGTCTGCGAGCGCTACGGCGGCGGCGGCCATGCGCGCGTCGGCGCGATCAGCTTCTCGCCCGATCGCGCAGACGAGGCGCGCGAGGCGTCCAAGGTCATCGTAGACGAGCTGCGGAAAAGCAGGGAATAGGAAATAGGGAACAGGGAATAGGGATTAGGGAATAGGGATTAGGGAAAAGGGAATAGGGATTAGGGAATAGGGATTAGGGAAAAGGGAACAGGGAACAGGGAATAGGGAAAAGGGAACAGGGATTAGGGAATAGGGATTAGGGAACAGCCTAAGAGAGCTTCCTCGCCATTGCGTTCGGCGTCCCGGCTCGCATGGGCTGTTCTGCTTGCGCTTCCTTCTTCCGCTTGCGCCCAGGTGGCCGGTCCCGCTCTTCCAGATTGGGCGATCGGCGAAGTGTCTAAATTCCCTGCACTTAGAATTTGCTTTTTCCTAAGTCCCTAAGTCCCTAAGTCCCCAAGTCCCTAAGTCCCTAAGTACCTAAGTCCCAAAGTCCCTCAGTCCCTGCTCCCTACACCTTCGCCGTCACGCTCGGCCATACCGGCCTCCGATGCGCCAGGAAGGCCCGCACACCCTCGCGGAAGTCCTCCGACGAGCGCTGATGGGCATTCGCGGCAATGGCCTCTTCGATCTCCTCGTCCAACTGGTTGCTGGAGTGGCTCACCAGCAGTTCTTTGACCGCGCGCATGGCCTGCGGGCTGTTCTGGAGAAGCGTCTGCGCCAGCGCCTGCACCTCGGCCATCAGCTCTTCCGGCTGCACAATGCGCGTGACCAGGCCGAGGCGGCAGGCTTCGTCGGCTTTAAGGATGCGGCCGCTCAGCAGCAACTCGCGGGTGCGCTTTTCGCCCACCTGGCGGCACAGGAACGAGGCGACAATGGCCGGCACAAAGCCCACGCGCACCTCGGTGTAGCCAAAGCGCGCGTCCGGTACGGCGTAGGTGAAGTCGCAGAGCGTAGCCAGCCCCATGCCGCCGGCAATCGCCGGCCCGTTGACCGCCGCAATGATCGGCTTAGGAAACTCGTAGAGTGTGCGCAGGACGCGCGCCATGTTTTCGGAGTCGCGCCGGTGCTGCTCCACCGTGCGCGCCGTCATGGTGGCCAGGTGCTCCATGTCCAAGCCGGCGCAGAAGGCCGATCCCGATCCGGTGAGGATGACCACGCCGCAATCGCAGTCGGTCGCGTCTTCGAGCGCCTGGGCCAACTCGTCGATCAGCTCCGGAGAGAGCGCATTGCGCTTCTCCGGGCGGTTCAGCGTAATGGTCTTCACGCCCCGCGCGGACGAAACCAGAATGTACTGAAAACGGCTCATGGACAATGCCTCCTGCACCAGACCCCCATTTATACACCCTTTACGACTTCCGAGGATAGCGATTTTGGGTGAGACGGTCTGCGATGCGGGACACCTGTCCAGTTCGTTGCCCAACTTGGAATGCGTTCTTCCGGAGTTTCCCGCGAACGGCGTTTCAGTTGCCGAGAAAGGTAAGCAGCCACAGCACGAAGGCGCAAACCAGATGGACCGAGGTGGCCTGAAGGATCGCGTTCTTTAGGCCCTTGCCGCGCGCCATCGCCACGCCCATCATCAGGCCGTCGAGCGGGAGCTGCGCGAAGACCGCAAACTGCGGGAGCATGCCGGCCATCTGGTTGTCGATGCCAATTTCCCGATGCGTGGCCAGCAAAGCGTACGGGAAGGTCAAGCGCAGAACCCACATGCCGGCCTGAGCGGCCATCCTGTGCCACTCCGGCGCGAACCCGGCCAGAAACAGCCCAACGGCAACCGGCCAGAATGAGGTCAAGGTGAAGACCGGTTTCTTCGCGGGCTTGGCTTCGGCCGCTTTCTCCGCTTTCGCCTCAACCTGGTTCTCGACCAGATGAATTTGGCCGCCGGCTGCTTTCTTGCGCGGCTCTAGCGCCTTCATCTCCTGCGCAAATTCCGAGGTGCGAATCGACTTCACCGGCTGCACCCGCTTCTTGGTGCTCCGGTACTTGGGTTCAGGCATGGTGTACGCGGTGTGGCTCATGTCCGCAGAGTAATGTTACGAGTAACCTGTCTCAATTCCCCCAATGGGGGATGCGCTTGGCGAGTTCGTTTCAAGGCGCGCCGCCACTTGGGTCAAAGGCCCAGTTCCGAGGCGCGGCGCCGCATCGCGGCGAGGCAAAAAGCGATGTGCGCGTCCAGTTCGACGCCCAACTCCTCCGCGCCCTGGATCACGTCCTGCCGGTTGACCCCACGCGCGAAAGCCTTGTCCTTGAGCTTCTTCTTGACGCTGGCCAGCTCCACATCGGCAATCGCCTTCGAGGGCTTGACCAGCGCGCAGGCGGTCAGGAAGCCGGAGAGCTCGTCGCAGGCGAACAGCGCCTTGTCCAGATGCGTCTGGCGCGGCACGCCGGAGTAGGTGGCGTGGCCCAGGATGGCCGTCCGCGTGGCCGCAGGCCAGCCGAGCCGCTCGAGTTCGCGCACACCGACAAAGGGATGCTCGTTCAGCGAAGGGTGGCGCTCGTAGTCGAAGTCGTGCAGCAGGGCCGTCGTGGCGTAGAGCGTCAGCAAGGCGTCGCGTTCCGCGCAGGCCAGTCCGAGGCGATCGGCTTCCGCTTCGCCGTAAGCCACGACGCAGGCTTCCACGCCCAGCGCGTGTTTGCGCAGGCTTTCGCCTTCTGTCCATTCGGTCAAGAGCGCCCAGGCTGCAGCGCGGCTGTAAGCGGCGGAGGAAGTTTCGGTCATGCGGACGCGCTCGTCGGTCGCGATGCTCTCATTATCGGTCATGCCGGAGCCGGAAAAATATTTCCATGCCCATGTTGCCGCTTGTGGTTCGCGTTTTTCCGGGTTTCTTCGGGTTTGATGCCTTTATTTTCCGTTGGCCCCTTGTTTTTCACTTGACAATTATGGTTCGCGTCGAGGAAAGTAACTCTTGACGTGGTAATTCAGTTACCACTGGAAGCCCCGCTCTGGCTCTCCGCAAACAAATTATGGCAACGATACTGGTGACCATGCCTGCAACGATGCCGACTACGATGCCGGCCCGCGAGGTACTGCGCTGCGAACATTGCTCGCTGGTGCAGTTCCGGACCAGCAACTCCATGTGCCGGCGCTGCCATAAGCCTCTGGACGTGGAAGAACTCCCCGCCCCGATGGAAGCGATTGCGGCGGTGGAAAGCCCGGCCGGCAATCTGGATGCGGGACTACGGGTAGCGGCGCAGGTCAAGGACATCCGCAAATCCCGCCACCTCAGCCAGCGTCAACTGGCCAGCCGGATGCTGGTTCCGCGCACCTATATCTCTAAGATCGAAAACGGCAAGGCGATTCCCACCCTGGGCTCGCTGGAGCGGCTCGCCGCGGCGCTTGAGGTGGACATTTGCCAACTGGTGCGCGACGGACACAGCAAGCGCGACGAGGAAGTGGCGGAGATTCTTGCCGATCCATTTCTGGCCGAGTTGGCGCAGTTGCTGCCAAAGCTCGAACCGCTGCAGCGCTCCCTGCTAATGAACCACGCTCGCGACCGGGCGCGGGACGCGATGCGGGAGTCCGCCATCGGCAAGCGCCGCACCGCGTAACGGACCAACCTGGTCGAGCTTCTCTTGACCGCCGATTCCCACGCCCGGAATTGCCGGAGGTGTTTCCCCCTCCGGCCCGCCGGATGCCGTTGCGACCGGTGGGCGCGTATGCTAGCGTCAATATGGTTAGCACCGGTTGCAAGAGGCGCCTTTGTACCTGACAGCCACGTCGCGGATCCATGAGCTTACGCCCGAGGAGCGGGCGGTCTACGCGACGCTTACCCCGTCGCGCCTCCCGGAGCATGTGGCCATCATCATGGACGGCAACGGCCGCTGGGCGGGGTTGCGCTCCCTCAAGCGCTTCCTCGGCCACCAGCAGGGCGCGAAAAGCGTGCAACTGGTGACGGAAACCGCCTCGCGCATCGGGCTGCCCTGGCTCACCCTCTACGCGTTTTCGCTCGAAAACAACCTGCGCCGCCCGCGCGCCGAAGTCGCCTTTCTGATGCGTCTGCTCCGGAGTTATCTGGAGAGCAACCTCGAGCGCATGATGGACAACAACGTCCGCATCCAGTACATTGGCCGCACCCACGATCTGCCGCCCGAAGTGCAGGAGAAGATGCATTGGGCAGCCGAGGCGACCGCCCGCAACACCGGCACCACGCTCACCCTGGCGCTCAACTACGGTGCCCGCTCGGAGATGGTGGACGCCTTCAAGAGTCTCGCCGCGGAGATGTACCGCAAAGGGATGCCTCCCGACCGGATTACCGAGGAAGACATCCACCGCCATCTCTATACGGCCCACATGCCCGACCCCGATCTGCTCATCCGCACCTCGGGCGAGATGCGCATCTCGAATTACCTGCTCTGGCAGATCGCCTATGCCGAGATTTTCGTCACCGAGCGCTTCTGGCCGGATTTTCGCGGGATTCATCTGCTCGAAGCCATCGCCGCTTATCAGCGCCGCGAACGCCGCTACGGCGGCCTGGGCGAGGCGGAGCGCGAAGGCGCCGTCGGCGAAGACGAGGCGGTTGAAGATTTGCCGGAGCGCAGCATCGCCGGCTGATTCTTCGAAATACGGGGTTGGGGTTGTATCCTCATCCTTGGCATGAAACGAATTCTCACCGCTCTGGTTCTGATTCCGCTGGTCTTAGCGCTGGTGTTCCTGGGGCCGGACTGGCTCGTCACTGTCTCCGCCGGTGCCGTCGCACTGCTCGCCGCCTGGGAATATCTGGGCATTGCGCAGGCCGCGGGAGCGAAAGCCCCGCGCATTCCCGTACTCGTCGCCATCGCCATTCTCTTTGCCGTGAGCCTCTTGTGGCCGGACAAGCTCACCGCCGCGCTCGGCGCGCTCTGCCTCGCCTTGCTGGTCTACTGCACCTTTTCGTCTCCCACGGCAACTGTGCTCCCGGACGCGGCCAACTATGTCTTTTGCCTCATCTACTGCGGCTTTACGCTGACCGCGGTGCCGCTCCTGCGCAGTTCGGAGAGTGGCAAGTCGCTGGTGCTGTTCCTTCTATGCGCCGTGTGGGCAGGGGACATTGTCGCGCTCTACGTCGGCCGCAATCTGGGCCGCCACAAGCTCGCGCCCCGCATCAGCCCCAACAAGACCTGGGAGGGTACAGCCGGATCGCTGGCCGGGAGCCTGCTGGTCGCCGGCCTTCTGCTGCTGCTCGCCGCCCAACTGACCGAGCGTGACATCTTTACGCTCAACTTTCCCGGCACCGCGCTGCACTGGCTGCTGCTCGCCGTGGTGGTCAATATAGCCGCCCAGGTGGGCGACCTGGCCGAGTCCGGACTCAAGCGATCGGCCGGCGTCAAAGACTCCGGAACGCTGCTTCCCGGTCACGGCGGCGTGCTCGACCGCGTCGACGCGCTGCTCGTCGCCGCTCCGGTGCTGTGGTACGCTCTGGTTATTCAGCGTTTCTAGGTGCAGGGAACAGGGATTAGGGAATAGGGAATAGGGAATAGGGATTAGGGATTAGAAAAACTTGAAACGCCTCGCCATCCTCGGCTCCACCGGCTCCATCGGCCAAAGCACCCTTTCGATCGTAGAATCCTACCCCGAACGGTACGCCATAGCCACGCTCGCCGCTGGCCGCAACGTCGATTCCGCCTTCGAGCAAGCGCTTCGCTGGCGTCCGCGCCTCATTTCGCTGGCCACCGAAGAGCTGGCCGCGCAACTCGCCGCCCGCCTTCTGGCCGCCAGCGTCTCCGGCGTCGAAGTCCTCTGGGGCACCGCCGGCAGCGTCGCCTGCGCCACGCACCCCGATGTCAATTTCGTCGTCTCCGCCATCGTCGGCGTCGCCGGCCTGGAAGCCACCCACGCCGCCATCCTCGCCGGCAAGCCCATCGGTCTCGCCAACAAAGAATCCATGGTCGCGGCGGGAGAAATCCTCACCCGCGACGCCCGCCAGCGCAACGTACCCTTGATCCCGATCGACTCCGAGCACAACGCCATCCACCAGTGCCTGCGCGCCGGCACCGCCGCCGAGGTAAAGCAAATCTGGCTCACCGCTTCCGGCGGACCATTCCGCCAGACGCCGCTGGCCGATTTCGCCTACATCACGCCCGAGCAGGCCCTCAAGCACCCCACCTGGGTGATGGGCCGGCGGATCACAATCGACTCCGCTACCATGCTCAACAAAGGACTCGAAATCATCGAAGCCTGCCGCCTCTTCGATCTGCCGCCATCCCAGGTGCGCGTCACCATCCACCCGCAATCCACCGTCCACTCGCTGGTCGAGTACGTGGACGGCTCCATCCTCGCGCAAATCTCCGTCACCGACATGCGCCTGCCCATCCTCTACGCCCTCGCCTACCCCGAGCGCCCGGCCTCCTCGCTGACCTTCGACCTCGCCGCCCTCAGGCATCTCGACTTCGAGCAGCCCGACTTCGCCCGCTTCCCCTGCCTGCGCCTGGCCTACGAGGCGGCCGAAGCCGGCGGCGCCCACTCGATCGCCCTCAACGCGGCCGATGAAATCGCAGTCGAGGCTTTTCTCGCCCGCGAAATCCCGTTCCCCGGCATCCCGCGTACAATAGAAGAGGTGCTGGAGCGGACCCCTGCGCATCATCCGGAGACAATTTCCGGGGTGCTCGCGGCCGACTCCGAAGCGCGGCAACGGGCTCGCGAGGTCATCGCCGCGCGGGAAGTTCGCGTCTAGCTTCCACCGGAATTTGCGGTCCGGATTCCGATCTGGGCCGGCCCTGAAGGATTGCCCGCTCGTTTATGGATATTCAGAGAGTTCTGATCGCTATCGTCTCGTTCGTCATCGTACTGGGTATCCTGGTCCTCGTACACGAATTCGGCCATTTTCTCGCCGCCAAGCTCTGCGGTGTCCGGGTCGAGCAGTTTTCCATCGGCTTTCCCCCCCGCCTTATCGGCATCAAAATCGGCGAGACTGACTACTGCATCTCCGCCACGCCCTTGGGCGGCTACGTGAAGATGACCGGCGAGTCCATGCCTGGCGAAAATCTCTCCTTGCAGGGGGCCGACGGCGAATCTTTAGCCGCGCAAAAGCTCGACCCCGGCGCGCTCACCTCGCATCCCCGCTGGCAGCGCATCATCATCGGACTCGCCGGCCCCACCGCCAACTTCATCCTGGCGCTGGTCGTCATGACCGGCTTCTACATGCTCCACAACGAAGTTGCCATCTACGAAGACCAGCCCATCCAGCTCGACTGGGTGGTGCCCGGCTCTCCCGCGGCCAAGGCCGGACTCCAGGCCGGCGACACCATCGTCAGCTTCGACGGACAGAAGAACCCCACCTGGCAGCAGGTCTTCGAGCACTCGGAATTGAATCTTTCGAGCGTCAACATTCCGCACACCGCGGCTGTGACCGTCGAACGCGGCGGCCAGCCAGTCACCCTCACCCTATCGCTGCTCGACGCCGCAGGCAACCTCAAGCCAGAGGACTTTGCTCTAGACAAGCTGGGCTTGTTGCCGGTCATGCAGCATGGGCCGGTCAAGGTCAGCTCCATTGCTCCCAACATGCCGGCGGCCAAAGCAGGACTCCGGGCCGGCGACGCGCTGGTTTCCATCGACGGCTACCGTTTCCACGGCACGCCGACCGTGATCTCCTACCTCCAAACGAAAAAGGGCGCGCCGCTGAACGTCGAAATCCTGCACGACGGCAAGACGACCTCAGCGACGATTCAGCCTGTGCTCGACTCCAGCAGCGGCGGCCCCACCGCATGGCGCATTGGCTTTACCGGCGCGCCGCCGCCCACGCGTGTCGAGCAGATGCCGTTCCCCAAGGCACTCGCGGCTTCGGTCAAATTCAACCGGGACAGCTCGCTGCTGATTCTCGAAGTGCTGAAGCGCCTCTTCACGCGCAAGATGTCCGTCAGCACGCTCTCCGGCCCCATCGGCATCGCGCAGCAGACGGGGATGGCCGCCGAGTCCAAGAGCGTCGAAGCCAACGTCAAGCTGCTCACCGAGATCAGCGTCAACCTCGGTATCCTCAACCTCATGCCGTTCCCCATCCTCGATGGCGGCATGATCCTCTTCCTGCTCATCGAGAGCATCATGCGCCGCGACGTGAAGATGGAGATCAAAGAGCGCGTCTATCAGGTCGCCTTTGTGCTCATCATCGTATTCTTCGCCTACATCATGTTCAACGACATCTCCAAGCTCGGCATCTTTGCCCAGGGCAAGCCATAAACGGCTCTCACTCGATTCAGGAAAGCGGCAAGCATGTCCGTCGTCACAGAACTACGCGTTCGCTATGCGGAAACCGATCAAATGGGCGTGGTCTATTACGCCAACTACCTGGTCTGGTTTGAGATCGGTCGCGTCGAATTCATGCGCTCCCTGGGCTTCGACTACAAGCAGATGGAAGTCGAGGACGGCTGCATTCTGCCCGTCGTCGAGGCCAACTGCCGTTACAAGGCCCCGGCGCGCTACGACGACGTGATCCTGATCGACTGCTGGCCAGTCCTGCTGCGCGGCTCGGTGCTCAAGTTCGCCTATCGCGTCCTGCGCGCCTCGACGGCGCAAGAGGCGCAAAAGGTGCTCGCCGAGGGCGAAACGGTGCATATTGTCTGCGACGCCTCCATGCAGAAATGCCTCATGCCCGAGCGCTACGCCTCCCCCATCCGCCTAGCCATCCGCCACACCGACCGCGAAGAACAGGGCGAGGTCGAGGGCCAGGATTAAGCGGCGGATCGAAGGATTCCCGTCCATCGCTCCAATGTTGTCATCCTGAGCCACTCCCATGTTTTCATCCTGAGCGCAGCGAAGGACCCGCTTTTGCTTTTCCGCTAGCCACGAAAACAAATGTTGTCATCCTGAGCGCAGCGAAGGACCCGCTTTTGCTTTTCCGCTAGCCACGAAAACAAATGTTGTCATCCTGAGCGCAGCGAAGGACCCGCTTATGTTTTTCCGCTAGCC
>Ga0209208_10007139_pt1 | contig 15251 bp, 9 predicted proteins | sample S1TSphfallax_3_FD_187694 | JGI IMG/M metagenome (GOLD analysis project Ga0209208, IMG submission 187694) | Host-associated microbial communities from peat moss isolated from Minnesota, USA - S1T2_Fd - Sphagnum fallax MG (SPAdes) (version 2) | ecosystem: Host-associated > Plants > Peat moss >...
CTTGTATAACATAATCCATAGCATTGATTGGTTAGAACCTTGTGCCCATTGTATACATGTCCATTCTGTAACCCTAGTTTTGCAATCTGCCCCAATTGCACAGTTTGGCATTTAGGGTGTAGTTATAGACCCTCAACTTTTAAGCCAAGTAGCCTCCCCGTTTTCACTTCCTTGTAGAATATTTCGAGATATATCTCTATGTCTGTGAATGCTCATGCATCCTTCTGCCTGAGCTTTGCTTGTCTGGGGATGGCTAACTGGTTGTAGTCAAACATATCTTGAGGCTATTCCAACTGTAAAAGATTGGCAGTTGTATATTCTGTAAAGTCCCATGATCAAGAATGACTAGAATCTCTTCAACTTTGGGACTACTGCCTCAATGTGGAATTGTCATATCCAAAGGCAAGGCGGTTGTAAAATTCTTCCCCCAATTATGGACCTCCTCAAGGGAATAGCTGTGTTAGTTTCAGAGAACTAATTGTGATACAGCTGCTACCTACCTTCCCTGAAGCAAAACTAAGATCTCAAGTCTTCAAAAAGAATATAAAGTATGCAAAACTTTGTGGCCTACAACTAATGGATGTAATTTGAGTTCACCATTTTCTGTTTACCCCATCATTGCGCACCTCATTGCACAGAAAAAACCCTATTGCTGCATACCAGCAGGCACACAAGACCATACCATTGCACACATCATACCCAAGATTGCTCTTTCATTTACAAGAACCCCAAATGCCCTCCTGTAAGAATGCTAGGAAACAACAGTGTGCGACAGTAAGGTTTTTGTGTGCAGAGAGAGGGAATAGCATTGTGCAGTACTGGGGGTATTGGTATGCAGTAATAGGGGAATAGCATCGACAGGTTCCTTTATCATCCTTCCCATTCACAAATCCAAAATTTACACATGAAGATCATGGACAAACAGAGGGAGACATGTTTAAAGATCCTCAATTTATGTAATAAATAGATCCAGGACAAAGTTGGCTTGATAGATAGCATGATAGTCCTCCTCCCATAATGGACAGGACTGCCAACAGACAAACTGAGGTTTGACACTACACAGGAGAGTCCATCTTACAAGCCCCCCAAGGGGCTTGCATGAGCCATGCTACATACAGTTATTAGACTCTGGTGTATCACAACTGGATCCACAAACAAAATCAACATCCAGCAAGGTAATCAAGACATGAGCATTCCATGCATTGCTGCTGTCTAAGCAAGATCTTCCATGAGACTAAAAGACAAGAGATGCAAGAAACATACTGCAACTGCAAAGTGAGTGGAAGACACTGTGAACTTCCAACATAACCAACTGTCAGTCTTAACATTTGCAGATGTCGAGCATTGTCACTAATTGGGAGATCAAGTTCTGAGGAAACTATCAGTTTCTACCCAGCAGACCAGTTACAGAAGAGAATAAAAGAAGCACATTAAAATATGTCTGATAGTGTCAAAAATCTCATAGTAACATGAGTTTGCAGCCCGGAGCTACTGCTAAATACATACTAAGATTTGGAAAGCCTCAGGGTTGGGCACTACATCTTCAAAAAGAGCAAGAGTTTGGCAAAATCTCTGGAGGTTCTATAATTCTTTCAACTGGCAGTCCCTTCAAGACATAAAAACACGGATATGGTTGGACAATAAAGTTATCATCCATATTCCATCCCACATAGTGCACCAAAAAGCAGCCCTGATGACATTTTTTCTCAGCAACCATATGGAAGATACAGTGCAGACTTAATTCTGTGAGGGATTGAACCTAGAGCTCAAAGGACATGAGGTCGGAAATCACATGGTGATGTTGATCTACTTCTGGACACACCAGTGTGAGTTGGGTAATTGATGTGTCCAATCATAGTTATGTTACAACAGAGCCCAGATGTCCTTAATTCAGTAGAGATATGTCCAAGTTACAGCAAGTTTCAGGTTTGATCTTACAGAACTGAGAAAATCCTTCCAGACCTGCTTGTGGGACCTCAGATGCAAGACAGTGGGTGACATACATGTTGTGTTTTGTAGATGCACATGACTCAGTTGGTGGCTGTTGCTTGAAAGCCACCTCAGACACCTATTACAATCCACAGTCAAAGAGAAAAATCAGTTAGAATCTCCAGGACAGGATTCACCAAGTAATGGGATTTAAATCTAGCTTTGAGATACTAGAGAGATCGTGCAAAGGTGTAGAAAAGTGGCGTGGGAAAGGGCACGCCCTAATTGTGCACATCACAGTTGCAATAACCTCAGTTGCCACTATTTCCCTGTTCTCAGGCCTTGTCCTTCATAATGACAATGATGATGATCAGTACCTAGATATCCCTACCACCTTCCAAGGGTTGTCTACAGCAACTCAGCCATACCCAAGTTCATTTTCTGCCATAGTTGGGAGTATGACACACAGAGTCACATGAATGGATTCAGGAATCATGAACTGACCTTCTTCATTCATGCAGTTTTGGTTGAGATCTGATAACGAATTCAAGAAACTCTCCAGCCATGGATCTTCTTCTGATGCAGATACCTGGGCTTCATTCCTCAAAGGCCACTCCCATGAGAAGAAAGGAGTGGCTGTTGTGAGGAGTTCATAATTTTCTTGAAGCGGCTCTCCATTGTCATCCTCCATGGGCAGCTTGGATCCCATAGATGATCGAGGAGAGACAATTCCTTCAAGGGACATATCCCCATCCTTTTCCAGCAGTGAAGAAACCTGTTGGTATGGTGCCTTAGCTTTCTCATTCATTGCCACAAAATCCTGAGCCTCTTTTTGCACAAACTCTCTGATCGCTCGAACATCCTCAAGTTTGTCAAAATTGTCATCCTCCATGGGCAGCTTGGATCCCATAGACGATGGAGGAGAGACAATCCCTTTGAGGGACATATCCCCATCCTTTTCCAGCAGTGAAGAAACCTGTTGGGATGGTGCCTTAGCTTTCTCATTCATTGCCACAAAATCCTGAGCCTCTTTTCGCACAAACTCTCTGATCGCTCGAACATCCTCAAGTTTGTCGACATTGTCATCCTCCATGGGCAGCTTGGATCCCATAGACGATGGAGGAGAGACAATCCCTTCGAGGGACATATCCCCATCCTTTTCCAGCAGTGAAGAAACCTGTTGGGATGGTGCCTTAGCTTTCTCATTCATTGCCACAAAATTCTGAGCCTCTTTTCGCACAAACTCTCTGATCGCTCGAACATCCTCAAGTTTGTCGAAAGACAGATTAGCGGGGAAGAGTGGTAGAAAGGCAGCAGGAGACGAAATGTTGAAAGGAACAGATTTGCTGGTGTAGTAGATTCCTACGTCAAAAGCCCTGGCAGCAGCTTCTTTTGTGGGATACGAGCCTAGTCCAATCTTAATCTTCTCCTTCCTCCACAATGGATATGGAGGGCGAATCTCCGCAACATGTTTACCCTGATCATGCCTCTCACTGGAACCTCGCCATGGCGAGGTGGACGATTCTCCTCTTTCCAAAGGAGTGTCGGGACCGTTTTGATCCTTGCTGAAATTGGAACATTGTAATGATAATCCGAGCGCTGTGGCAGCAGTATGCTTGGAAGACTGTAGCTGCTCCTCCTCTAACCCTAGTGTTCTGCTACCAGCTCGAATTTGTGTCCTCTCTCTCAATTTTCGCTGTTCCCTCTGTTCTGTCGCTTGTTTGGCTTTTTTCTTCTCTCTATCCGGATAAAAAGGAGGATCCTTAAAAGAAGAACCGCAATATGGGCAGGGGGAAGAGTGGCATAAATGGAGGGCTTCTGGCATCTTAAGTGACCAGAAACACAACGGCCTTGCAAAACTACAGACAGAAATTGTCCACGAAATACTTCAACTTGCTCTAAGTGAAGCTGAGAAAAGATCATGTGCGAGTGAAGTATATATGCTGTGCAATCAAAACTTCTACAAATGATTCCTGAAAAGCCCTACTGCGCCTTCGATCGCTCACCCTTCCTCTGCCTCGTGCTTGCAATCTTCTCTCACCTTGACATCGCACTCATTTTCGCAGGTTAGACCTCAGGGATTTTCCCCAGTGTATAGCCTAGTTGGATGTCGCATTACAAAGCAAATGTTTGCCTGGGTAGGAATGGTGGGCATTCCGTTTTTGTAAAGCTCGCAAATGTTGCCAGCGGGCTTTACATTTTAATGCCGGCTTAGCTCCCCACTACATTTGTTGCCCCATTTCTCTGCCATTTTTATGTGCACTAAAGCCCTTGTGTGGAGGGCATTACCAGATTTGGGCCATGCTTCGCAGTCTCCGACTATGCATCTAGTATACATCCCTTGGTAGACTGTTGGAGACCCAAACGTATCCGTCTGTCCTATACCGTCGGAGACCCAAACGTATTCCTCTGTCGTATACCGTCGGAGACGAAACTCTACATATGAGAATCTGCATGCCAAAACAAACTATAGTTCAATCATTCACATCTTGACTACATAGCTTTTCTTCTTTGTATTTGAAAGCACCTGCCCACACCCAAGATTCTCCTCAGTTGAAGGACCATTCAGCTGATCACATTGAGACCTTCCACCAATGAAATAGAAAGCCTTTCGTGCTTTATGCCAGGAAAAGCCTGCTCGCACGCGCCTCCCTTAATTTTCAAGCCTACACCTGGCTAGGACCCTTAAATTACGGGAGGCCCTAGGGAGCAGGGGTTCACCTATACTTTCCATATTCGACGGCCAACATTTCAAACAGCTTGTAACAAACAAAAAAAAGGGCAGGCCCTCACTTAAAAGCCACCCTGAAATGTGGCCACAGCCAACAAGCACCCACCAGCGTACCCTCCACTGGATGCCCCTTATAACACAGTTGTGGATGAACCTCAACTGAGTTAATATTTGGTTTTACCTTGGTAACCAATTCTGTAGGAAATAGGTCTCAAATTTCATTCGAAGGGTAATTGAGAAATTAGTGTAACTATAAATTGGTGAAAAAGTTTGTAACATTTTTTTACTCAAAATTGTATATTTTCACAATTTCATCCATTTCAAAAGCTTCTTCAAACTTTTCCAATTCCTTTCCAAAATCTGCATCAATTTTAATTAGCTTTATCAAGTTAAAAAAGAATTTATAACCAACTTAAGATTATTTGGCTAATTTGTATTCACAAAAATCAACTTTTTTCAGGTGTATAATTGCAAATGACACCTACTTAAATTCATAAATATTTCAATTAAAGAAAAGATTCAGACTAGCTTGCACCACAAATTAGTACAATATAGAAACAAATCAAATAAAAAATACAGATGTTGTACGCTTAGTGCCAAAGACTGGTTCACACTAGTGTTGACTAGTTTCTTTGCTTTTGAAAGAAACCCTGGGTTCTAAGTTTTAGATTTTTCTTTTTTTGGACTGAATTTGTTGTGCGGTTCTAAGTAAGAAAAGTTCTTGGATTGTTTAAAACCTTCAATTCTGGTGTCTTCCAAGAACATTGGAGCCCTATACTTCTGGTTCCGGTTGGAACCAATTTCAGTTCCACCTGCATTACTTACACAAAACCTGAAATAAAAGATTGATTACTTCTCATTTTGTGCAATCAATTGAAAGTGGCTACCTGTCTTGTACGTGAGGATTGAATTTTAACTTTAGGAAAAAATTAATAGGGTGCATAGATGTGTAGGTACCTAATGGATGTGGACGTGCTCCAAACAGGATTGCAAGTCAGTTCTAGATTTAGTTCATTAGAAGGCTGATTGCGAGGGCTGATTCAGATTCTCAATCCAACAATTTTCTGGGCAGACACTCGACAGGAGCAATGAATTAAATGTGAGATTGGTCTCAACACAATTGCAAGACAATGCTCAGCAAGAAAAATATTTTCAAAACAGTTTCAGAATAATTTCGCATTTAATTCGTTGCTCCTATTTAGGTTTTGCCGAATTTTCTGAACATTTGATCTAGATACTCTAGAACCATATGTCAAATGAGAAGACATTAAATCAGCAAAGTGTCCTTATTGCAAGCAGTATAGAAGTATTGACTTCATTTTCCTCAATGCTCATTTGCTCAAGGAATATGTGTCTAGTGGTGCCCAGACACATCTTGGTGCTGCCCAAACACAATTTGGGTCTTTTTCTATGCATGTTTTTGTGTTAACCCTGCAAAACTTTATTAATAAACACATTGCAAATCTAGAAAATGTAGAAGGGAAAAAGAAAAATGAAAAGGATCAATTTACAAGACATGAAACAAACACAAACTAGATGTTAAAATCTCTTTGTCTCAACAACCAATCGCTTGTAGGAGGTTAGTCATGGTGATGGGGGGTGCATATTGAAGGGGTGGAAGTCAGGAAGTACCTAGACCTACCGCTATTGCCCGATTTAAGATGGAGGATGCTTGCATCTTTTGTAATGTAATTGAGAATTTTTTACGGAGAAAAATAACCAAGACAAAAATAGGAAGGCCCTTTGGCCCTTTGAAGATCCACATGGCATTGGCACAATCATGTAAGAACACATCAGCTTGTTTGTTTAAACATCCAAATGCTTCATATGGAAATGATTAGTGGGGTGTCAATCGTAATAGCTCCTTTTTTGGCTTGAATTACTTTAGAAGCAATAAATCTTTTGGTTGCACAAGATCAATGAAATAAATCCACTCATGTTGGATTGGCAATGACAACATCGATTAAGATGCAAATTCCATTTTTGGTGAACACAACATCAACTCGTTGACAAAAGGAATGGAACATTATTGAAAAAAAACGGGTGTAGTTGTTCTTGTCCCACATTGAAGTTGGCATCTCATGCAATGGCAACAAAAGTGTCATGGACTACATCATGGGTGCTCGTGCGTTCATTGCCATGGGCACAACATAAAAGGTGGAAATTTGTAGCATTGATGGGATGTGTGCACATGCATCAAAGGATACATGCAATTGAAGGATGTGGTAATCCAAATCATATTTGGAGTGATGTGGAAAACAATGGGGAAGATAATCAAAAGGCTAGTGGTAGATGTGGATTTAATTCCTCAAGAACCACTCCACACTTACTGTAACAACAAATTTGCACTACAAATATACACTCAATCATAACTTTACACTAATTTTAAACACACATTTATCTACATTCCTTCAATAAACCAAATTCATGATTATCTTTGATAACCAAAATTTATAATCCAAAATACAATGTCAAAATTACAAATAGAATTAAAATTCATTTTTGTGATTTTTTTATACCATAGATGATTCACACATCAAATTGAATATGGAAATCAATGGAGAAGTTTGTACTTCTTTTTTTACTAAAAACTTCAACAAAATTATAGCAAAAATCCATGTTTTATTGAAGTGTAATCAAACAACAAATCAAATCTATAATATTCAATACTAGAATCTATAGTTTTTTTACAAAATATTTACATCTCTATCCTTATTCCAATATTGTGTGTCTACAAATGTCTTCCATTTTCCCATAACTCCCACTTTTGGGCAATCCACAAGTCACCATCAACATGAATAATAAAACAAAACTCAACAAGAATTCAAAATTCAAACCCCCACTTGTCCAATGGCATATTCCTATCCATAATGTCTTATAAATCCCAAAAATTATGTAAATTACCTACTCCCTTAACAAATAAGAAAGATGGTCGAATTGTAAACCAAGCGCCCACCCTAGGGCTAAAACATAATAAGATTCAAGCATGGTGGGTTTAACTATCTTATCAAAGAGCATGCTAGAAAGGGTATGATGGTGCAAACGCTCCAAGATGGAATCTTGAAGTCAAACCATTTGTTGCCCAACTCCCTAAATAGGCTAATAGGGCAATGGCAGTTATCAGCATGAAACCAATGCTACCAAAAATTATTCAGAGAAAAGCTTGTTCACGAGCTAAAGGTCCTTCTAGGCTATCAAAAGATCCTAGACCCAAAAGGTGACCAAACACTTGAAGGAAGGAAGAATCAAAAGAAATAAAAAACTTTATGAAGGTGGAAAATGGAGGTGTGCATTGTAATGAATACAATGGTTGTTGCACAAAACAATGAATTAAAATTCCAAAAGCTACCTAAACATCGTCCATTCTAAAGAAAAGATCAACATGTCGAACATCCTTCAATAAAAAAAATTTCATGAAAAATGATGTGAAAGATGAAGTACCCAATGGAACCCCCAAAACCCTAATTCCTTCTTACGGGGTGTTAAATAGGGATGGGGTGTCAAAGTTAGGTGGCAGACCAAAGGGGGGCCATGTTGCACATTTTTAAGGTTGGATAAAAAGACCTATCCCATGGAGTTCAATTTGGAAATGTTCATATGCAAATGGTACAATGAAGAGGGGCCTATGATGTGCATGTCATTTGCAACACATGGAAATAAATAAGAAGAGAAATAGTTAACTATAAAACATTGAACTCTAAAATGAGCTAGAGCAAATAATACCCCTCCCAAGGGATTACCTTCATGAGTTCCCATGGTAGATGGGATGACCATGATGTCACCTTCATGATTATGATCACTATTAAATAGTGGAAACTCAAATGCATAAAATGCACAAATAAAAGGGATGAATTGTATGATGTCCCTAATGTTAACAAAATTTGTCTCTATGCCCATTAATTTCCTACTTCCCAATTTTTTCAATTACAAATTTTGAAACAACAATAGGTACATTTGAAATTTAAAAATATATGTACAATTGACGCACTCCCAAGTCCCAAGTTAGGCCCGAGATGGGCCTTAGTTTCTAAAATAATGGAATTGTGGGGACTTGAGGGCACACTCTCAACTCTAAACACTAAAAAGGGTAGAGGGGCGTGCTGAAGCTCCGGGATGGGACTAAAAAGAGGGACAAGCTTTAGTTACTCACTCGAACCTGCATCAAACCAACCAAATAAGTTGGTTAGTTCACATTTTGGAACACCCTTGGTGCTAGGACCAGCCACGGCAACTCTAGACTCATAAGACTCACCACGGCCCGGACTTGGGGGAAGCCACCATCTTCCCCCATATAGTATTCTCTGCGTTACTTCATGGCACCCACATCCAAATGGCTTTTTGTCCCGAGACTCCCAAGGAGGAGTCCCAAAACTGTCCCAGTTTGGACTCTCGGGACTTTGTGAGTTCATAACTCTTTGCTCAAACCTCAGATTGGGATGAGGTCTAAAGCAAACTTGTATCTCTCCTTGAGAGCTTTTCAACGGTGAGTTGCACTCCATGTGCACACATCGGGGTTGGGTCGATTCCCGACTTTTAGTGGTCGGGAGTCAAATTGTCAATTTGACTCCCGACCCTTCTTTTTTCCATAACTTGTTTTGCAAATGTCCAAATGGTTCATGTGAGGCCATTTTGGACACCTACACTTCAATAGCTTTCCAATGACATAAAGAACGCCTTAAGGTGAAGTGTTTTGACCCTTGCAATCGAACTCTGAAGTTTTAGGAGTCGCGGAGGATTCCCAAGTCCCCATTTCGAAAGTGGGAGTGTCATCCTCACACTCTTCCAAAAGTGGGGTTGCCACAACAATCCTACAACATTCATTTGTTTTGTTACAATTTTAAGAAATCAGAATTGGCCAAGAAAAATCATTTCATTTCTCTAATATGAAAAAAAAAAATGATCTCAAAGTTTGAAAGTATGAAAAATTGATTCAAATCATTTTTCCTAAATTTTGAATAGGTACAAATCACTCAATTTCAATAGGTACTTTAACTTGTAGTGAAAAATACAAAATTGTATTAAGATATCAAAGTTTGTACATTAGAGATCCAAAAAGTAACTATGGAAAGTAGAGATTTGATGTCTCTCACGTTCTACCATCCCTTTTTTATACTCTAAGTTTGAACTTTAAAATGCCTCATGCAAACCAATTAACAATAATCAGTTGATTAAACTCCTTGTTTTAATCAACTAATAGAAACTAGCCAATAAAATTGTAAGAAATAATCACAATTGTTAATAAAACTCCTTGATTCATATCAACTAACAAAATATAACCATTAAAACTATTATAGTCAATCTAGTACATGTTACATTATCTACCTATTCTACCAACTACATGTTTTATAGATTACCAATTCAACAGGTGTCATTGGTTCAACTTGTGTCACTAGTTAAGTTATTACTAATTATATTATCAATATCAGTTCATCAACTACCAATTAAAGTACCAATTCATAAAAAAAATTAGTTCACACCCACCTATTGCATGAAGTTTTTGAAATATCATTCCTCTTAATGACACACTCCCAAGTCCCGGGGTGAACCCACTTGAGGGTTCAACTATGTGTAGTTGCGGAAAGTTGGGACTTGGAAGGCGTTCTCGACTTCCAGCACTATAGAGGGGTAGAGGGGTGTGCTAGAAGTCCCGGGATTAGACTAGGAAGAGGGACTAGAAGATCAAGCTTGAATCTACATCCAAAACAAACCACAAAGTGGTTAGTTCACATTCGGGAACACCCTTGGGTGTTGGGACAAGCCACGGGCACTTTGACACACAAGACTCACCACGGCCCGGACTCATGGGAAGCCACCACCTTCCCCCATATAGTATTCTCTATACCACCCCGCTAAGACTACATCCAAATGGCTATTTTTCCTGGGATTCCCAAGTTGGAGTCCCGGCACTTTGGGAGCTCATATCTCCCGACTATGGGGTCTGATTGCAACGAGGTCTGAACCAAAGTTGTAGCCCTCGTCAAGATCTTTCTAACGCCGTGTCGCACTTTCAATTCGGAGGTCGGGAAGAGGTCGATTCCCGATTTTTAGTGGTCGGGAGTCAAATTGCCAGTTTGACTCCCGGCTCTTCTTTTGCCCATAACTTGGGCTGCACATGTCCAAATGACCAATGCGAAGCCATTTTAGACATCTACACTTCAAGACCTTTCCAATGACATCAAGAACACCCCAATGCAAGGTGTTTTGCCCTCTGCTGTCGAACTCTAAACATTCGGGAGTCTTGGAGGACTCCAAATCCCCAACTTTGGGAGTGGGAGTTTCATCCTCCCACTTCACCCAAAGTGGGATTGCGACACTTAACACCAAACCAAAAGTATTTGCCATATCCAACTAAAGAATCACCTAATGAAGGTGAAGGTCCAAAATATATTTCACACCATGGATCAACATCTTCACATTTTCCCTTTGTTGTAACTCCAAATTGGTGTGGGGAAAAATGGGTGCATTCACAAGAAAGGAGTTAATCACCCTTGGTGTAGCTATTTTCCAAGGATTTTTTTTTTCAAATTTAAAACATAGCTTCCATGCTTTGGACAAGGCCCATTATAGGATGATAATGTCAACTTCAAAAGTTTAATTCACACATGTTTTCATGAATTTTCAAACAATACGTAATTCAATTTATTTTTTAATGATAAATTTTCAAGATATTCAAATGTGTAGATTTTAGCAAAAGTAAACTTGTCAATATTTTTTAAATAATATGTGTTTCAAACCTTCAATGATACATTATACATTGAATTTATCAAACATACCTTTCTTTAACATCATTCCAAATGGAACAAAACATTTTTTTTTAAAAAAAAAATCTTATACATCACATTCAATATTCATGAAAATGCAACCTTGCATTTGCTTATACTAAATTTTTTAAAAAAAAATTTGAAGAATTTTTTCAAATTATGTAGTTTTAATTATCAAAAACACGTTTATAAACACACAAAAAAATATTGTAGATAATTAAAATAAAAGATATATTCAACATTTTAATGATACCATGCATTCATAATCATCAATATATGTTCATCCATAAATTTTCAAAATGAATGTTTCAGTTTTACATAAGATAAAAGACATTAAAAAATTTAACACCATGTATACATCAAACTATCCACTCCTTATTATACATTTTATGACCAATGGAACATATCAAAATTGCACAAAATTCATTTTGATGAAAATTCATAAGTATACAAACATTTTGAAAGTGATTTCATTAAATTATAATCTTTACAACTCATGTAATCTCAAAGTCATGGGGGTGCAAGATTTTATGTGTCTACACACAATCCTTAGTTTTTTTTACTATGAATGCCACCAAATGGGTCGCAAAAGCATCACAAAATTGAAGGCATAAAACATGGCTTGTGAATCGTTACAATGTTTCCCTCACGGCAATGGGACAAATTCCACTTGAAGGCTTGGTTATGGTTAAGAGGCAAACCATTCCAAGGATATGTGCAATTCGACATGGGATGTGACCTTACACAATATGGTAACAAAGTTGAAACAATTGTGGGAATCCACTTGCAAAATCTTTCAGGTGAAAACAATCTCAAAGGTGTTCAAAAACCATCCCAAAAAAAATATTTGTAGATAATTGCAACATGTGTTGAAATGCCAACTTGAAAGAGTTAAATAAAAGTTCAAGGTTTTGGTATGGTTCGTAGTTTTCTAGGAAAAATGGGAGGAAGCCATCAGATTGAAGATGTAAAGTAGAAAGAATCAAGGTGGTGTCATAGGATGCGGGTGCAGGAGATAATGGTGCTAGAACATGAATTATTCAAAAGTATTCTTCTACATGTCCAAGGATTAAACTATGGAGAAGGCATTTATGAGTTGGAAAATCATGTTGGGGAAGAGACATTGAATTCAAACTTACCTTTAAAGCTTGGGCCCATAAACTGAATTATTCTTATAGGTTTTCCCAATCACCTATTAAAAAATGATAAGGAAAGAGGTTTATCAAGAGCACAATTGCAAATAGGCCCCACTTTCTAAAGACTACTTATTTCAACTTGGCAATCTTAAACCTATAAAACCAACCACACAAAACTAGGTAGATGAAGATGAAAAATAGAAAAAACCATGAAAAACAAACAAGTTATATTTCAAAGGATAGGTTAACCCTAACTTTGCCATGACTTTGGACACCATCATCCTTACTTTATTGTGTTTGACACAACCTATATACTTTTGAAAACTATTGTGCAAAGATTAAGGGCTTAAAAACTTCCATTTTTTAATTTTTTAGGCTACCCAACCAAAATAACACCCAACTTCAATTATAAAAAAAACACCCTTGATTCAATCCTATGCTCAAAAGGAAGCCCTAGACAACAAATGCTTGGTCAATAACTAACCATTATGTATTCACATGTTCACACCTATAACACATTCTTTGATTTTGTTTTCTTTTGTTTCCTTTGCTATTTTTTTAAGACAGACAAAAACCAAGAAAAATCAAGATTGTGGCAAAATTGCTCACTTTCTGGTAGAAATTTTCTATTGTGCTTAATTTGTAAATAAGAACCAGATTCATGGTGATAAAAAAAAACTTTATGGGCTTGCTAGAAACGTAAAAGGGGGGATAAAAAAAGGACCCATCACAAAACAAAACCCAAAAAGAGGAAGTTACACAAAACCCACCCTCCCTTGACCTTTTCACCTTCATTGTTGCGTTGCCTCTTTACGTTGGTGTTGTTGTCATCATCATCCTCCTTTGTCCTAGAAAGTGGTTGCTTTCATATGTCCCTCCGCACCCCCAAAATCTAGAAACTAAACTTATAACTAGTCCTATTGGAACTGCAACTAAACTCATAACCAATCTGCTTCTAATGAAAATTGAAATCAAACATGGATCCTAAAACCCCTTTTTCCTTTTTCTTGAGTGTCCCCACTACAAATTTTTGGTCTTTGGTTTTTTTTTTTGGTGTCCTTTGCGTCACTTTCTCTCTCCTCTTTTTATGTGATGCTAACTACTGAGCACAACAAAACAACGATAATACTAGCAGCCAAGTTGCCACCAGCATTACCATCGCCACTCATGCTCCAAAGACCTTGTGAATAGCAAACCCTGGCAGCAAAACCCCGTTCTCCACCAGAGAGTATTTTGGGCTGTAATCTTTTCTGGCCTAGTGCTCATTACTGGCCAAAAATGTGCAGAACATGACCCAAAGTGTGTATGGGCAGCATTCATCTTTCTTGAGAGAAGATGCATCAGGCCACAGACAGATGTGAAAAAAGGAGCAGCTGTACTTTTGTACTACTTGCAATAAGGACCCCTTTGCTGATTTAAGGAATTCTGAATAGAACGGGTCAGAGAACTGACAGTTCTAATTTGGGGTCCAACAATTTTTGCGCCTCTAGTGCAAGTACGCAAAAATCATATTGAAACATGCACGATCATATAACAAAAAGTGTTTGTAGTTCATTCCAATGGTTTTTTCCTGTTTGGGTTGTTTGAATTAGAGTGACATTTCAGAGTCATTTTCTGTAATATAACACAAAGTAGAGTGCATCTCAATTGTTCTCAAATGTTTGGATACCCTCCTTTTTTTGGTTACAAGCTTTCCTGACTCAAATGAGGGGAGGGTACCAGGAGAAAGGGTACCACCAAAGATGAAGGGTCATAGGAGTGCAACTCAAGGATAACCATTCACCAGCCTATAAGTCCTTTGTTAGCATTTTGACACACAAGTACTTGGACTAAGACAGCTCTGATAACTTTCGTCTTTTCTAATACTCTGAATCTTTTACTTCCAAGTTCTAGGATAACAGCTGCAGAAAGCGCAAGATCAGGGTCTATTGGGGTCAGCGAATGTGAAGAATTCTGCAAAATTAGCTATTGTAGGGCCTACCACATGTAGTTTCACCTGGGCTGTACCCCGGGGTCTGTTGGATGAAGTACCCGTGAGGGGTCCATAATTGGGGTTCTCAGGTTCGAGCTCGAACACGTAGAACCCTGGGAACGCAGACCTGAAGCTTTGAATGCACATTTCTTTTTAGCCTGCAATGGTCAAGTAAAACTAATTCACAGCAGATAAAATAAAATTAACCCCCATTGAAAAAAATCATTTTGCACAATAAAGTGACCAAAACTCAAACCCCTTGTTTTTTCCAGCCACCCTTATGGAGGCAATTTAAGGCACCTAAACTGTAATAAAATTCAGACACCATTCACTATTGTTTTTCTCTCAACTTCAAGGTTGCAAGAATTTGATGGAGAATTAAACACAACAAAAATCACTCAAAATGCTAAGCCCATCACCACATCCTTTTTTGCAAATTTCACAACAATATATGCTGATTAAAACAACACCCCAAAAAAAAAATCTCCCTCGATTGTAAAAGACAATGCCTAAAAACATTTTTTAAAAAAAGAAAAAGCATGGCCTTCACCCTTGAAAAAAAAGAGGAAGAGACGAAGCCTATAATTACACTCCCACAAGTCACTTGCTGTTTCACTCTAGTTACACAAAAAGGGCGGTGGCTGTGTCCACCATAAAAATTACCCCAAAAACTTCCAAGGCTGTAAAGAGACCCCTGTCTTTACATGTGTGAGGATACCCCG
>Ga0209208_10007140_pt1 | contig 15250 bp, 4 predicted proteins | sample S1TSphfallax_3_FD_187694 | JGI IMG/M metagenome (GOLD analysis project Ga0209208, IMG submission 187694) | Host-associated microbial communities from peat moss isolated from Minnesota, USA - S1T2_Fd - Sphagnum fallax MG (SPAdes) (version 2) | ecosystem: Host-associated > Plants > Peat moss >...
GAGGGATTTACATTTGAAAACTTTGTTATTTTCAAATATATATATAATTCAAATTGTACAAAATACTACCCAATTATCATCCAAGTGGAGATTTAATCAGCCATCCCTATTTTTAATTCATTGGAGTTTTGAAGACAATTAGGGTGGATGAACATTAAATTAGATAAGCAAGTGGGGATTAAATCATTGAATTAGGTATTTAAAGGATTTTTTTATATTGGAAATTAGCTTAATCTCAAAGAAAAAACATGATAATCTCTTGAAAATCTCAACACATTAAAATGAAATCACATGTAAATGACACAATGATTCAATTTTTTTTTGAAAGGACACAAAGATTCCAAAAGACATTGAAAAAAATAAAGAGATTTTTTTTTCTCTTTCTTGAGCTAGTCTTACCACCTTTTCATCATAAACTTCTATATCTTATTTCATAAATTCCACTACAATTTCATTAAACTAGTGCCATGATGTACATAAGAAAAGTTGGACATTAATCTGACATTAACTATTAGTACCATCAATTGGGGCTATGGTTGATCAGAACTAACATGAAAAATCTTCAAAGTAGGTTACAAAATTGCACAAAGATCTTCATAATACTACTTTGAAGGTTAATCAATAATGGGTGCAATCATGATCATATGAAAGCTACACACAAAGTGTCAAACCATCACCTTCATTGCAAATAACAATAACAAACTACAATCACTACCCGATGTATTCATTAGGCTACCAACTATGGGTGTAGATAAATATACAAATGTTAGTCCAAAGTTTTGGGCTAATAATAATACAAACATATGCATTTTGAGTTTATGTTTCATTTCTAGAAGCAATGGGAAGACTCAATCATGTTATTGAATAACATTTAAGGGACAACATTGCTAATAAATAAATTGAAAGTGTCCTCCTTGAAATTACAACAAGCTTTTTAGGGTGAGCTTCATATTTTTTTAATATGTCCCTTGCAACCTAGGTGCCCAAAGAGGAAATTTAAAGGTCCATTTTGGTTCATTGTGGTTGTAGCCAAATAAAACGTAAACACAACTTACAAATAGGATGCCTTACTTTTTATTATTGTCTGCAAATGGATTCCCATCATCATTCCATGTCCTAAGAGCAAAAAGAGGAAAAATTAACATTTTTGTTTAATGAACCCAAGTTTGTAGCTTTTTGCACACCTAAATAATTTCCATACAAAAGTGTAAAATTGTCTTATACCTAGCAATACTACATTCAAATTGAAGCAAGTTGTGGGTAATATAGGACACTTCCACCCTTTTGATACATGCACCAACAAGGAAACCTTTATTAAAACATGTTTAACATTATCATTATAGGAAGAAAATTTAAGATTGGAAAACTTAAAGTGTGTTGAAAGTTAAATAGTTTCAAAAGGTGCATGTCACAAATAAACACACATAAAAAAAACCAACTTCTTTCCCTTCAAAATTTTGTAGTCAGTTCTTCATGTTCTAATCACCATTTTACAAACATCAAATAGAGGCCATTTGTTGTATTTTTTATTTCAAAGGCCCTAACCTTGTTATTATTGTTCTAACATCAAATCCATCCTTTAGCACTCTACAACATTATAATTTGCTACTTTTCCAATCTGTCTCTTTTGTTTTCTAATTAACAGTAGATGATCAATTAGGAAACATATATATTTTTTATTAAAAAAAAAGATGGAAACAAACATCTAAAGGGTGCCAAGCTTGTCCATTTATCCTTCATGCGTTCACAGAGAGCATACAAGAAAAACTAAATGGATTTTGTGATAACCACATACCTGAGTAGGCTTGAAAGATATTCATTTGAATCTCCTACACCTTTAGTAGCACAAGTGTTATTCCCTAAAGATGTGAAGAAGCCAAACATTACTAAATCCCTTCCCAATGCCTACACAACCCTCCCCAAACCCTAAATCCTACTAATACCTTGGACAAAAAACATTGTGCAACATGCCCATTGTGATGTGAAGGTGCCATAGGCTAAAACATCTTCCTCTATGGTAGCCCATTGTGACATGAAGGTGTCATGGGCCTTGGTTTTACAACACGCCCATTGCAACATGAAGGTGCCATGAACCCTAGCATGACATAATGTGGACTTTGTTTCGTGCCCATCAACCCTTTATTTTAAATTACCCTCACTTTTGATAAATGCAAATGGCTATTGTATGGTCATGCCTTAACAATATGGCATGCCATATAAATATGTCATGCTATAGGGACAAGGCATGCCATTAAGTATGTCACACCATACACACAAGACATGCCATATGGATAAGGCATGGAGTGCCATATAAATATGTCACACCATACGGAAAAGGCATGCCATAAGGTTTTTCAGTAGTACAATATGGCATGCCATATTTAGTAGTTTAATTATGATGGGGGGTTTATGGGTTAATTATTTTGAGGTTCCTACTAAGTCATATCAACATTGGATTTTGTTAATTCGTGAATGTTGAAACAAAATTTAAACTTTGAAGTATATCAATATTTTATTTTTATTTGAATTATTATTTGAAATGAAAATCCTATAATAGATGGATAATCCTTGGTTTATGTATTCATAGAATAATTTGTATATAAATTAGGAATTATCTAACATATGACAAATGCATATTATTGTTTATTGAATGTGGTGGTGATATGTTTTTATCTAAGCAAGTGTGATTGTGCAACACCATGATTGTTTATAGAGAGAGCATACTTCTTCCCAAGCATATTGCAAAGGGGTGTCCATTTGTATTAGGCTTGATTGTAACATAAACACATGGCTTGTACTAAGCGTGGTGTTACCAAGGTTGAACAAGAGGCCTATATTGTGCAATTATTGACCATTTTGCATGCTAGGAGTTGCAAAGGATTCTATTGCCACTTGTGTGGATTTTGTGGTCAATATTTGAATTTTTGAAAACGTTACAAAGTTGTGTGGAAGTGTCAAGTCTAGGCTTGTTACTTATCAAAGTTCAATATTAGATTTTGAGAATTTTTTTATAAAAGATTTGTGGCCAACCTTAATTAAAGAGACTAAAAGATACCAAAGAGAAATAAACAAGGTACACTATTAATTGGCAAGAAGAAAACTTAGCTCTCCAATTTCAATTGGGTCATCTTCGAAATGAATTAACTCAAGTAATATGCCAAGATAGTGCTACCTTTAACAAAGATGGCATAAATGGGCCACAATGTCTAAACACATATGGCCATTATAATTTCAATGGAGGTTAAGGAGGATGTGGAGGGGGGGGGGAAATAAGAATGTTCTGTAAGGAGGAAGTTTGTGGGTGAAGGGGGTACTAAAAACGTTCCAATTATTGTTTTGAGAACAAAAAACAATTTCTTCTATTGTCACTTTTAAAACATAAGTCTTTGAATGACTTCATTTTACCAAGTGACATTATTAGAAAACCCCCCCTTTTGCAACTATGTTTTCAACTGCTATTCAATTACAAACCAAGTCAAAAACTACACATATAGTTGTAATTTATTTTTTGCAACTAAATTTTTTTTTTGGCAACTACTAACTAGTAATGTCGAAAAGTACAAGTCAAGAGTGAAATTACAATCAAAAGTGTATGCCATGTGTCAACACCACAACAATAGCCATTATGTGCCACTACTTGTTAATTTAGTTGAAAATTGTTCTACTAATATCGTCAAAGGATGTTGTCAATTGCATTCAATTAATGGATGAACTTCATTCGTTGACTAAACTTGACATCAACCAAAAATAAAATTAAAATTGTAATTAGGATGCAACAATGTAAATCAAACATTTGGCCAATGGTTTGGTGACACATGGCACACTCACAATGTTGACACATGGCACATTGATAAAATGTGGGGTCAATGAATAATTAAATGACATATGGCATGTTCACAAATTTTGGGGTCAACAAATAGTTAAATGACACATGGCACATCCACATCGATAGGTTAGGTCTAAACCTAAACACCTAGGTTAAGCATTAACATAGGCATTTAATTTAGGCTTAAGTTAGGGCTAGATCTAGGCACTTATGTTAGGTATAGACCTAAACCACATGGAAATTAAAAAATGAAATCCTATTTTATTTGGTTTAGCCTTTTAGGTTGAACCTTTTTTATTGGCTCATCCCAAATGGCTATTACATTTTCAAGTTTATTGTGTTTTCCAACAATCTTAGTGCATTTTTTTTTATATAGTTTGGATTCATGGAATGAAATCCAAACAATATGGGATAAAAATTTTAGTTGTAACCTAGGGTAAACACACCTATCATTGAACATTTAATGATATTGGATCATTATAACTTTTTTGTCCATGGTCTATTCCTTTTGAAATTTCAAAAAAAATTATAGTCCTTCACCTAGTGTATCCAAATTTGTAAAAAACGTTATAATCTAATGGAAAATGAACAAGATTTGCCATTTCAAAGTGAAGAGGGTTATGCTTTGGATTTTTTCATCAGTGTTCAATATGATTTTGAAATTTAAGCTCTTCAACTATTGTTTTTTTACTTTTGACTTTAAACAAATTTTATAGATTTTGAAATAACACATTTGTAGCCTTTGAAATTGTTCAAAATGAATGAGAAATGAGCAAGATATAGTTGCTAGAAGTAAGGGGGGTTTAAAATCAAAGTTTAAGACAAAATATCACTCTTTATCTTCTTGCATTTTCTGCATTGTTCCTTTGTTTTTTAGGTTCAAAGAACATTTGTAGCTCTCTATTTTGCACTTCCAATAACATAAAAAATTGTTCAATTTGGTTATGAAATGAAGGAAAATTTGATAGAATACCATTTGATGTCTACCTTAGTTGTAACCTAATTGCAATTCAAATGGTTGTAATTTAGTTGTACAAGCTAGTTTAATAATCTACATAGACTACATTTAACTATTTGTCTTAATTATTTATAATAAAATTATTCATCAACTATTTTTAATTGTATAGTGGTAAAATAAACAAATAAACATATTATCATCATTTATTAAATAATATGGTGAGTAGTTAATTTTTTAAAAATCAGCAATTAAATGTATTTATATAGTAATTAGCTTATTATCATTGAATTTTTAAAAAATTTCAAATTCGTTATAAATGTTTATTAACATTTCATAAAACAAAAAAATAAACAAAAAAATTAAATATTCAATAATAAAATTTAGATGATATTTTAATTACAACAATTATTACAATGTTGTGATAATTAATAATTGACTATAATTACAATAACAACATTAATAATGATATTGTAGCTAGTAGTGAAATTAGGTTAGTTATTTAACTATTTTGATTCGTATTTTTATCTAACTTGTTGGAAATATTAAAATAAGAAAAACAATTATATTATAGTATTGTTAAATCAAAATAATTTCTGAAATTATATGATAATTTATTAAGTATCTTTAATAATTATTCTAAAACTTATTATAATTTAATCATCAATAACTAAATAAATAAGGAATTTTAATAAAAGTGAAAAAATATTGGAACTAATAACAAAGATTATAATAAAACCTAAAATTCTATAAAATAGTAATTATGTATCATGACATGATATGTTGTAAACTAAAATTGAATCTACATGGAAATAATGAATTACACGTGTATTGAACATATTCCAAAAAATATTAAGTATCATTACTTGATATGTTGTAAACTAATAAACTATGCATGTGTTGAACATACACATTATTACGTTGACTTATATTTCAGAATTTCTTGAAATTTTGTTTTCAAATTAAAAGTGTAATATCTATATGCACAAAAAAAATCCTCATACATGTAATCATTCATGTATACAAAAAAAAAAACATGTACCTTGATAATTAATGAATTTTTATTTCAATTTAAAAATATATTGAAACATCATATGTATAAAAAGGAATAAACAGTAAAGTTCCACAAAATTAAGTGTATTGAACATGCACATTATTACAAATTTATATTTCAGAGTTTCCTTAAATTTCTTTCAATCAAATTTTACTATTTGTATGCACAAAAAAATATTTACATCATACATAACAATTGATTTTATACAAAAAAACATTTACATGTAATTTAATCTATTAATGAAAATAGATATTTTGTTTTGTTTTATTCTATCATGTTGACATTTCCCAAAGTAAATTGCTTCATATAATGTAATTGATATCTTTGAAAACCTAAGAATGAATAGGGGTGCATTAATTGGTTGAAATTTTTTGGAACTACAATGCAAAGGTTATTGATTATTGAACCATTTTTTATTAAACATTAATAAAATCATAAATAGAATTTTACTCAAATCCAAAGGTGTACTTGGTGCTGTTGGAAAGTAGTCATTGAGTTAAATTTAATAAAATTTATTTCATAATTTCATATTTAAGGTGAGGATGATATTGACTTTTGAATGAATTTTATTGTTGAAAATTCAAACAAATTACAGCAAATTGGGTTATAAAGGGAAAATGAGTTGAGTGTGTTCACACTTGGGGCCAACAACACATATTAGCTTATCTATCCATGAAGGAAGGTGGTTTGTTTTGTTTTGTCATAATGATATCTCCCAAACCATGATGTCTTAAATATGTTATGGAACTTATCATCAAAAAGTTCTCAATGAATAGGGGTGCAATGACTTGGTTTAGAATGTTTAGAACTACAATGTGGAATCTATTGATCATTGAACCATTTTTTCATTGAATTGTTTGAAAAATCAAGATTGAAAACTATATTGGAATTTGGGGGTGTTATTGGTATCACTGGAAAACCTTCACCAAGTTTGATTTTTAAAAGTTTTGTAATTTTGACATCTAAAATGTGAACAATATTATTGAATTTTTTGTGGGTACATATTGTTGTTGGAAATCCAAAGAAATTTCAAAAAGGAGTTTGGAAGGAAAATTCAATTGAATGCATTCAAACTTAGGCTAATGACATAGGGTACATTAATATTTAATGAGTTTTTACCATAATTTTAAACAAATATTCAGATATCATGTCTATAAAAATGAATAACATTATGGTTGCACAATATTATTGATTATGTATCATTGCTTGATATGTTGTAATGATCTACATAAAAATAATAAATTACACGCGTATTGAACATAAACATTAATTAATAATAACATGTTTCACATTGTTTACCAACATAGTTGGAAGTTCAACTTGGAGACATTGTTGACGTTGGGAATATTTGGCAAATGACCATCCAATTGAAAAATGTTTTCAACTACATACCAATATAGTAAAAAAGTCAACTTATTTGGTAATTGCCATAATTGTATATTAAAAAAAATTAATCTGGTTGAAACATAGTTGCAAATGTCATGTAGTTAAAAACTTTTAGTTAAAAAAGGGGGGTTTTTTGCAAGTATGAAGATTTCCAACATTTAATACAAGACGATGAGTGTCTTACCATGACATCTTTTAACATTGTTCATTATGAGAAAAAAAAGGTGTTTTGCAATTGGCCTTGTAACTCAATTTTTGAATTACATAAGACATTTGCAACTCATTGTGTTTATATGCCATGAATGCTAATGGACAAGTTGCATGAGTTGCATAGTTCCAACTCACCTATATACAGTGCAATTCATCACAACTCAATTGCAACTTAGTCAAAACAACTCATTTTCAACTACTATGCAATTCCATTATGACTAAACCTACGATGTCATATTGATGTCAATAATTGTCATCCATCAATTAAAATATGACATGTGGCATTATGAAGATTTTTTGACATAAATTTTTTTTTCTAATTATTGATCTCCATTGTCCATTATGATTACTAATGATGGTTTGATCTTGTGACACGTGGCATAATATAAAATTTCCACATGGAATATTAATTATATATTGGAAAAAAATAAATATTATAAAAATTTACTTTAGTAGCTAGGCATGTCACACATAACCATAGGTAAGTAGGTTGGTAGGTTTTAATATTTACATACCTACGTATTTACTTAGGACCTACGTACCTACCTACCTACATAGGTAGGTAAAAAAAATAGGACATACATACTTACCTAGGTAGGTAAATAGGCAGGAAAGCACAAGACCAAGTGCATTAAAGAATAACCATGATTTGTTTTTTAAATTTATGTTTATTTTAGGATAAGTTTTTTTCAATTCATCCCGAAATGGCACGTGTATTTTAATTTGAGAACATAAAAGAACAAACCTTCTTTATATAGTTTGTGACATGGGATTCAAAAATAAAACATACGGGTTAAATATTTTAGTTGTTCATTAGTTGTAATTATAACACTTAAGCACTCAAGGCAAACCAAATCCAAGAGGAGGGCTTCATTGTTTTTGGTATCTAAACAAAATTTGAATCCCTTTTTATTGGTGTGTCTAATGCATTAAAAATTGTTTAAATAAAATAAAATTGAGAAAGTTATGGCCCTTCAAAATAAAGGGGATCAAAAACTCAAAAAAACAAACCACCGAGTGCTACAAAGGTTGGTTCCCAAACACCCACAAAATTCCTTGTATGTTGATTTGTTGTTATGAAAGCTCAAAAATGATTTGTATAACTTTAAGTGGTAATCCTATATCATTTTAAATTGTTTAGAATGAATGAAAAAAAGAAAAAGGTTTTAAAGTAGGAAGGGTCCAAAGAGAACAAAAAAGGAAAAAAACATGTTTTGTAAGTTATAAATTTTATTTCTCTTCTTGTTATTTTTTCATTACTCATTTTCCTTTGCATTTCAAATATGATTTTCTAAAACTTGAGGTAGTGCTACCTTAACATTTTAAACCACTCAAAATGAAACACATATGATGAAGAAATAAATAGCTAATGAATATGTATCCTTATTAAATTACAAATAATTATATTATAATCACAACATAGTTGAACAATAGTACTTTAATAGTGGCACATTAATGGTCATACTAATTGTATCAATGGGAATCATAATAAAAACTAATTACAAATGTATCACATAATTAGTGGTGGAGATGTGGACACGTGGCATGATTGTATGTATGTACATTATACATTAATTGCAACATAGTTGTTGCTTTAATGACACATTTACAATAGTTTTAAAGTAGTTGCGACATGCAACCACAATGCAATTCCTTAAAAAGTTAAACATGTTGACTACATATGTATGTATGATATGTATAAATTATTGTATAGAAGACCCATTTTCAACTCATTTGCAATTATAATACAACTAATTGATTTTTTGACGTGACAATTTATTTATTAATACACCATATTTCTAAAGGGATAGTTGCACAATAGTTGTAATACCCAAGGAATAGTTGCATAATAGTTGTATATGAGTTATTTTTTGAGTTTTAGTTGAAAGGTAATGTGCTTTCGACATACACAATTTCTCATAATGGTTATCCACATTCATTTTTATTAGTGTTTTCAATGCATCATTTTCATGCTTGGACAATGGGTTTCTAAGGCTTTGTAGGTGAACATACCACCTCATTAATTATGGGATTAATATCTTACACCAATACGTGCACTTCCTCATGAAGCAAATCCAAGATTGGAATATGTGCCAATTGTAAGTAATATGCCCCCATACATTTTTTGGAGAGTGTGAATGAAAACATGATAAATAAACCCTCCCTAGTCATGATCACCTTTGTTGCAAGGCATTTTATGATGCCATTTTTCATTATGCAAATGTTCAGGTTCACGCAATGAATTTGGTGGAATGTAATCACCACAGATCAAAACACAAACGCCCGAGTAGGCCCTTTAGATTTTGGAACTTGGGCTTCCTTGATGAGAATTGAGGTGATGCATGTATTATATTTATTTTAAGATTTTTTAGAATGGGTTTAGGATATGATTTTCAATGGTTTTTTCTCAAGTGTACGACTTGAAAGTTCAGTTGAATTAACTTGAAAACTTTAGTAAATTGTTAAAAACAAACTTGGCCCAGGGTTTAAATCATGGCTAGTGGGAGGTTTTAAGGACAATATTTGAATATCTAGAGATGTCTAATGTTTATGTTGGTTAATCTTGGCTAACTAAAGTGAAACAACCCTTAGATTTCATTGATGTAATATCATAAATTATTATGTAATTATAGTAATTTGATGGATTCATGTAACATTTCAAATGCACCTACTTGTTTTGAATGTTTTGTTTGATTCCATATATTTGAAATTTGAATAATAATGTTCTCCAATATTGCATTCTTATATATACCTTCAAATGTAGTTGTGCATTATTGATATGCGTTTAGTTGTGATGATAATTTGTTGCTACATTATTAATATGCCATATGGACAAGGCATGCCATAAGGTTTTTGTGTAGGACATGGAATGCCATATTTTGTAGGTTAACTATGATGGAGGTTTATGGTTCAATTATTTTGAGGTTCCTACTAAATCATATCAACATTGGATTTTATTAATTCATGAATGTTGAAAAAATAAATATACTTTGAAATATATTAACATCAAACTTACTTTTTAATTGAATTGTCATTTGAAATGAAAATTTTAGAATAGGAGGATAATCCTGGTTTTTAAATTCATAGAGTAATTTGTATATAAATTAGGATTTAGCTAACATATGATAATGCATATTATCGTTTACATAGTATGTTTGTGATATGTTATTGTTCAAGCAAGTGTGATTGTGCAACTATGATTGTTTAAAAAGAGCATAATTATTCCCAAACATGTCGTAAAGGTGTGTCCATTTGCATTAGGCTTGATTGTGACATAGACACATGGTTCATACTAAGTGTGGTGTTACCAAAGTTGAGTAAAAGGCTTATATTACGTAGCAAAAGGCAACCTGAATTAAAAAATTTTAGATTATAAGGTAAACCTCATTCCATATGAGATTTCATTATCTAGAACAAGACACTTTGATTAGCATGGCCAATCAAAATGATCCATTAATTGTCTTTCATTACATCCTTCAGATTATTGTTTAGAAATCAAAACCAAACTTTACAACTAACAGAACATGGCTTTCTATACCATAATATTGTGATGTTTACATTTAACAATTGATTTGCAATAAAGTTTTTCATACTATAAAACCATGCTAAAATGCATCAATAAGTGTTTGGCAAAGGCTAAATGAACTTGCAAAATGTTGCTTGTAATTAAGGATTTGATTTCATGCTCATAGGTTTTGTAAAACTCATTATTATAGCTTATCATGAAGAGGTTTTTTTGTTTTCCCATCTTCTTCGGCAACAAAAAAATTTGCAAATATAACTATTACACACATTAAGAGGACATTTGTTATTCTTAGCAAGAAACACTAGTTGAGATTTGTGATTCTCAAATTGTTACTCATAACAAGAAGCACCAATTGAAACTCATGACTCCCAAAGTCAATATCTACAACACTACAAAAGGTACTAAAGGTATTCAACACTAACCTTGTCACATTTACTTCACATGAATGGTGGAAGGGCAAGTGGTTTTAAAAAAAAAACATTTGTGTTGTTATTATTGATGTTATCTAGTCACACACGTGTAATGTTTAAGACTCTACCAATGATCCTTTTGTGATTTTCATTACATGGGAATCTAGATTGCTTAACCAACCAATGTAAGATTAAAGCTTCAACATTATGTTCAAGCTTGTTTTTTGATCTTGTTTTAAGACATTCCATTGGTAGGAATAAAATCCTTGAAATTATTACATGTTTGTGTGATTGTCATTTTTTGTTAATTGTCATTATTCACTATACGATCCAAATCATAAAACTGGGAATTCAATATGATGTACCTACCATCTACAAAGGAACTACATAAGGAAAACAAGTATACCTTTAGCCAATGAACCTTTTTGGCAAGTGTCTTACGGTATGTGTCCACCAATATATGTTACCCAATGCATTATCTCTACATCTCATGTGTTGGAAATCTTGATTGATTTATTCTGACAATGTCCTTGGTATATTTTCTTTCATTCTTTCTTTGCTTTAAGAGTTTTGGTTGGGATTTTTGGATTTTTGACTTTTGTGTTCATGTTGTTCATGTTTCAAAATGTAGCAATGGGAGGGCACAAAACCTACTATTTTAGTGATGTTGGTTATAGGGGTAATGAATCACCACCTCATCTTGAATGGATTGCCCATGTTAACTTTTATAGTTGGAAATATTGCTTAAAGTTTTAGTACCCATCAATTTTTGTCGGTTTGCTCATCTCATTGGCCTAAAAACCAAGTGTTTGCATTACTTTGTCTTCCATCTTATGCTTGAATGGCCATTTGGGTGCATTCATGGTTGGGGTACTAAAAAGGAATGTTTAACTGAAAAAGGATTGCAAAGGACAACTTTGGATTTTAAAAATCTTACATTATTATAATTGTAGTGGGTTGTTGTATGCCAATAGATAAAATAATGTCTTCTTAAATTAATGAAAATATTTTAAAATAATTTGGATATTATGTTAATGTCATTTTCAGTCCTACAAACTAAAGGAATCAAATGTTTAAAATACATTTAAAAAAAAAAGTAATCAAAAGGAAGGCTAAAATCATACAATTGATTTCAAATTTTTTGTACAACAAAAACATGCCCCCTTCTATGAAAGTATGTGTTCATTGGATGAACTTGAAGAAAAATCAAATCATTTAAAAATTTCAAAGTTTTGAAATTTTGAAATAAAGGGTTGCAAGGCAAATGACTCATTTAAAAAAACCATTCGATAAAAAATAATGTTCAATGGGTTCAAAATGTTTAGCTTTAAATGCACGTCACATGTGAAGGAAATAAACATGCCAAAAAACATGTTTGGTTGTCCATTGAAATTCAATTCGAGATTTTATGGGATTTTTTGCATTTTTAGCATTAAATCAAAATATTCATACACAATTATATATGATTGTGAGAAATCACCATTAACACATGAATTATCTTATATTCGACTATTCAAGTTTTCTCACGTAAGTTTGTTTCATGTAAATGTTATTTTGTGAAAAGTAGTGCTAAGAAATCCTTAAGTATTTTTTTCCTTTTTTGGTACCCCAACCATGAATGGACCCATTTGCAAGTTTTCTAATTGTCTTATTTAGTTGACAAATAGAGAATTTTGGCCATGGATGTGTTAGAAAATTGTGAGGCCCTTATTGATACACTTGATAATTTGTTTGTTGATTTAGGCATTGCTTATGATGGTGGATTGAACTTGGTTGGAGAGACAAATCAACCTCAATTAATGTCAAAATTTGGGAGTGTTTAAGGGTTGTAATCCAATGGCTTGAATAAACTGTGTAATTGAACTTTTTTAGTTTGGACCAATAAACAATCTTATAGCCCATTTGTGGGCCTTTATACTTTTATCATTTGCAAGAAACTTCAATTTGATTCAATTTGAAGAATTTAAACTTGCATGCTTTCATGGCTTTTGGTTTTAATATTCAAATTGTACATGTCCATTTGCATTTTATTTTTATTTTTTTGACAATTGAATACTTTCATTGTTGTAACAAAAAAATTCATACAAATGTCACGCGAATAATATGTCTAAGAAAAAACCACAAAAGCAATAAAATTTTCTTGTCTTTTCATTGGGTTTTATGCATGGTTTTTACATTGCTTAAACTTAGCCAATGAAATATAACAAAGTTGGGCAATGGGAAAAACATTATATTCAATAGTGGCGTTGAAGAGCCAAATCCCAACATATGCCAAGCCCAAATATAAAGGCACAACAAATAATGAGGTGTTGCTCTTCATTATTTATCCCATATGCTTTGAGCAACATGATGGCTTTTTGACCTACATAAACAAGTTGAATAATCTATGTTTCTTTAGGCAGTCCTTTCAAAATCACATCTATGTTTGACTGCCGGTGTGCCAAATTTCAATTGGCATGGCTCATTGGTAGGAAAACAAGGTCCACTTTGGGAAGCACACCAACATAATTTTGTGAGTAACATTATGGCCTTTCAAATCTTTCAACCTCCATTTTGAACATAAGATTAAAATTTCAAGATTAAATATTTATCATTAGACATAAAAATAAATTCTAAAATTAGAGATTTCAAATTTATTCAATTATTATTATGTAGTAAACAAACTAAACTAATTTTAAACATGAGATTCAAATCTCAAAGTATAAAATTTTGTTAAATTATTATAAGGTAGTAGGTGGCATGAACTATATTTTTCATGGTGTATGTACAACTTTTTCGTATAATGTGTTAGCATCTATTAGCCCTAACTTTGAGAACAATATAAAAAACATACAAAGGCTTGAACCCTAATGTATCTTTTGCATACATGTACAACTTTATCATATATGGTGATGTGGTGTAGGTCAAAGGGATGGTTGGATCATAAAAAAAGTTCATGGGATGGAGGTAAATCTAATGCATCATGGGTTGGCCACTTAGGCATAGATGAAGAATTATCCTATGAACAATTTCTTATGGAACATGTAACAAAAAATAATTCCAAATGTTAATTAAGAGATGTATGAGGAATTGTTTGTATGGGCCTCTAGTAAGGTTTCAAGGGATTTAGCCTTAACTTAAAAAACATTGCATATATCTTAAAAACACATGTAAGGAAGATAAGGTTTACATATCATGTGTTAGTTGCATAATGATACATGTGTTCAAAAGGAGATCAAACTCATAGAGGAAAGAATTTTCATTTGTTGCAACAAAGATGTAGGGGGCTTCACTTCTATGTCATGCATATGGAGGACATTGTAGACCTCATGTGATTTATGTTATAGCCATGCATGATCAAGAATCACAAACATCGTATATATTGTTGTGACGTCACTCACACATTAAACCTTGGTAGTTAACTTTGTAGGACCACGAAGGCACAATATGCATTTATTATTTGTTCAAGACATTAAGGTCAACAAATTCACAATCTTGGTATATGCAATATGTGCTTCCTCATACATGTAATTAATCAAAGAATTACAATATTCATCTTTTTGTAAATAAAACGTTAATATTCATGAATTCAATGGGGACAAATCGTAAGATATTATGACCAAACCAATTATATTGATTATGGTTTGTATGGAAGTCCTTCATTGAAAATGGGGAGTTGAAAATTATTCGTGTGATTTGGGGGATTAATCATGACATGACATTGATGTGCTTAAGGTCTAATATATTATTATTCTTTTTATTAGCAAGGTGCCAAGTTGTATATTTCCAACAAATATCAAAAGACAAACTTTGGGGTTGGAGGGGTGGGGGTTTAGGGTGAAATAATTTATAACAGACAAAAATAACTTAAGGTGAAATAAATTAAAATAGCTAATTTTTTTTA
>Ga0209208_10007141_pt1 | contig 15249 bp, 14 predicted proteins | sample S1TSphfallax_3_FD_187694 | JGI IMG/M metagenome (GOLD analysis project Ga0209208, IMG submission 187694) | Host-associated microbial communities from peat moss isolated from Minnesota, USA - S1T2_Fd - Sphagnum fallax MG (SPAdes) (version 2) | ecosystem: Host-associated > Plants > Peat moss >...
TGTTTGACATTTTTCCAAGTTTTTAGTTGATGGGTCTAGCTCACCAAATCCAAAACATTGTGATCATTTCCTTCTTCTGTGATATCTATGATTGGCGATATGTTTGCAACAAGGGTGGAGACTATTGTTGCTCCACTTGGCTTCAGTGTCACTATGTTGGTGTTGTGCATTATTGTGTTTGAAGCGATTTTGAAATAACTACAATTCTTCTTGCCTTTGGAGATGAAAATATTTTGATGCTTCATGCAATTATAGATGATCATCAAGCATGGAGAAAAGGGCCATCATACTCTAGTCTTGAATGATGGTGGTTGTGTTCAAAGTCGTTATTGCCATGTTTGCGATGGCACAAACTTGGGTGATGATGTTGCTACTTTTTGTTTGTTTTTTGGCCTTCTAGTATTTTTTCCCTCTTGCAACCTTGTGGCTGATTGGAAGGTGGAGTCATATGGGGGTGATGTCTACAACATCAATCCCCTACACCCCATCATTGTTGAAGTTTGTGGAATGACCAAAATTAGCCTTCCTTTTCATTACTGGTGATGTCTTTTTCCTTTCTTCTTGCAAGTCAACCCATTGAAATATGTCTTTCAAAACGTACTAAACATAAATGAAAATGAATGTTTGATGTTTTGGATCTTTTGTTTTGTACAAATCGAAGGCTTTTGGCAATGTATATTCAGTCCCTATCCTTGATTCATAAAGAGCAAGCACGGTTGTGTAGTGTCCTACAAACTTGGCAACATCATGTTTGATGATGCCCCATTTTGTTTCCACATTCCTTGCAAATCTTGGAGCACAACCAACAAGACGCAAATTGTTGAAGTGATTTTGCACCCAATCCCAAAATGTTGTAGATTTTTGCTTATTATTGATCACCAAGTCTTGTGATATGGAGAAATGAACAACACAACTACTACTCTTCATCTACAACATTTATTTTTTCCTTTTCTTGCTTTCAATTGTGAATGTGTGAGGTCATCTATTGTTGCAAATGCTTCAACAATGCTCAATGATGCCATTTTGTGCGCAATGATGTCAAAAATGTGTTGTAGTAGGACCCCTCAATTTATCTCAAATGTGGAGTTGGGAAAGAAGATTTTTTACGGAGACACGATGATATTTAGTTTGCATGCGCAATGGTGGGGTGCCATCTTAGCCATTTTTTTGCGCCATCATATTTTTTTGTTGTTGTTGGGGTTCTTAATGTACCCCATTGGAGTTGTTCTTGGCATCCATCCCAAACAAGACAAACTTACTATCAATTGGAAAATTTTGGACCTAAATGTAAAAAAAACACACAGCCCCAAGACTACAAAGTGTGTGAAAATGTGATGAAATTCCCTCGGCCCTCCCCCCCCCCATTTCAAGAATTTGATGAATTTTTGCTTTAAAAATAAGGATTTTTTGACAAAAAGTTTTTCTTTTTTTTGAGGTTTAAATTTTACAAGTTTCAACATTTCACAAACTCTCAAAAGCTTGCAAAATTTATTCTTCCATAGATTGGTTGGTATTTATAATGCTAATCAAAGCCCTAACCATTTTAAATAGTGTTTAGGTCTCATGAAATTGTGAAGGACAATGCCTTATCTTGGGCCAATGACCATGTCAAAGCCTTAGTTAGGGTAAGTATTTGAAAAAACCTTGTATATGAAAATGGCAGGGATGGGAACCCATCCACAAGAAGTACAAGGCAATTAAAAACACGAGAACACATGTCATGTTGGAAGGATCCATATTGTCATTTCTTGATCAAACAATGGGCATCTAAGATCAATGTCAAAAGTTAGGAGCACATGGGTACTGTAGTCTTTATGGATGAAGACAATGAGGAGTAAACATTGAAGACACAAAAGAAAACTTAGAAATATAAGTATGGACATCACCTATTGATTAAAAGGGTTGCCCTTTTGTGAATGAAATGTCGTTGGGACATGGCTACTTCTTGAGAAAGAGCATTCCATCATGAAATCTATGTTTCATTTGGAACCACAATCAAGATTAATCATAAACTTATGAAGAACTAGATGAAGTACCATTTTTTTTCATATATGTGTTTGTGATATCCCGTTGAGCCTTACATGAAATTGAACTCCACAATTTCCAAAGCTACAATTCCTTCAAGGTGAACCTCACCCCAAGTAAATGTGCTAGCTTGCAAAATTCAAATGAAACAAACCTTGTAGTTTAAAAATATTAAAAAAGGATTTGGGAAGACAACAAATGGAAAATTTGTATTGCAAGGAACATTTCTTCAAAGCCTGGTCAACACAATTGAAAACAACTTTTGACATAGCTTTTGCTCAAATAAATTTTTGGAACAAGATTTCCAACTTCATATTTTATGGACAATGTTGGGAAGTTAAAAAAACTAGGTGTTGGCCAATTCTTGCTTTTCAAGAGAACCAGCGATCCCAGTTCCAACTTTTTAAAAAAATTGAAGAACCCCCCTTGGATTCTTTACCTTCTTCACATATTTTTGTTCTTTGGGGAAAAAATGAAAATTTCAACATTTTCATCAGTGTCAAAGCTGGCAAGGTACTATGATAGTTATATGACAAAAAGTTACATTGTTAAATTGCAATACGGCTCCTTTAGTGTCTTTCTCGTCATTTAATAAGAATTATGCAAGCTTTTGACCTTTACATCCAAAAAATAGTTTTAATAGAAAATTGGAATTTACAATAAATCTCTTTAAAGAAACATTTATGGGTTTACCATGTCCAATGACATTAAAAAAACAAGTCATTCATCCACTAGTGCATGGCAAAAGGATAAAAGAGAAGAGTGATGGCAGCAACAAGAGGTGTGGCATGTCCCCCAAATTATCACCATCCTTTTATCCTACTAAAATGCATACCTTTCACTACAAGAAACAAAAGGCATTAGGCTAATCAAGAAGTCAAAACAGAACAACATTTATATTGAAAAACAATTAGCTTGTACTACATATGTGGAGAGATTTTTTCAAGACCCAGCTGTTCTTAAGGAAGTGTCTGCTCATGTTTGGTGGATCTACCTATTATGGATCAAAAACCTTTGTTAGTGGTACCTAATGTGTTGAAAGCAAAGAACAGAATGATTTAATGTAACACCCTCTAATGAGTCCACATATTTGTGGATGTGCAGATTGTAAGATTAGGTTAGAATTTTGTAATAACTGGCACCTTGGTTATGTAATTTGAATTGTGATTAAGTGACTTGGTCTTGTCATAATTTAGCATCTTCACTTGTCACTTTGTTTTTTTTGGTCCTTGTATAACTTTGTCTGTAATCAAAATCATTCGTCTCTTACCATATAATGTTAGTTCTATTCATTAGTTTGGGTGAGGGGAAGGAGGGTGGGATGGGGTTCACTCAAAGCGCTTTTTTTTCTTTTGGGTTTGTTTTGTTTTTGCAAGAAGCTACTTTGATTGGCTCATCATAGAAAAATTCTTGGAGATGTCAATAACATCCTCACTCAAGCACCCATCCTTACTCCTGTGATCACTAATCTGGACAACACCTAATTAAACTACATTGAGTTAGATGTCCTTATGAATGAACACAAATGAAAACAAGAGCAGTTTGCACTTCTTGCAAGCCAGATGCATTGAGATTGAACCCTGTATCCATGAAGGAAGATAGGAGGCACATATCTTGGCAAATGTGCTGGAACCAGAATCATCCCTTTGGAGGAGTCCGGTCCTTTACAGTCTACATGCAAAACTAGACCAAGCTGTATGTACAATGTGATGCACCATTTGTTGGCTCCGCCTGGAAGGGAGAGACTATGGAGTGGTGTAGTTTTTAATGGGTACCACATTTTGAGGAATGTTCACAGGTATTACTTTGAACTGTATGTTTGTGTTTTGAGAAGTTCATAGCTAGATCCTTGTTCTTCACTACATCTAAGAACTCTGATGAAGAAAGAATTCTTTTCTCCTTTGTGCAAACTAGTTCTTCTATGTGAAGCATTGGAGTTACGAGCTTACAAAGTCACACCACAAGTGAAGTATTGCCATAGGTCAGAATAATTCAATGCCAGACTATCCATGATGTATTTCCAGATTTTGAAGACCAGCATTGGAGTGTCTTGATTACCAGGTGAGGCTCCAAGAAACACATTTGACCTCAACATGAAACAAATTACTACAAGCCAGTGCGTTCTTACAGTAGTTACCTGTGAATGTCTTGGAGCTTTTAACCTGATCCTCAGGTTTTGCAACATGTCCATGTGAAGAAACCATTGAAAATTGAATTTAACTTGCATTTCTACAAAGATTGTCAGACAATACTTGTGAATTATAGCATTTTTTTGCATCAGCAAAGACCACATATTACACCACATATAGACAAGACATGATTGTCTACAATCTGTAGTTTGAAAATTTTGAGATGATAATCTGCTGACAGTCGAAATGTACATCTAATAACTTCAAATTGATTTCCAATCACAGCCACCTAATTCCATGAAAAATTGCTGCAAGCAATGTAAACCCTAAAATTCCAGTTGTACTTTGTCATGTTACAACATAAGTTTATACCCAGCAACTGCAAACCCAAAGGCCCCCAAGAAAAAGTGCATAACAGTACCAAATAATTTGCAAAAAATATGATCATGCAGCCACACTATTTGGAGAAACGTTCCTTTGATCAAATGTCTCTCAGTTGTGGTAATCTGCACGTTCCATTGCAGAAATAAGCTGCAATGGGATGATATTCTGGTAACCAGTTAGTCAAAATCAACTCGGCAGCGTTCAGCATCAGGACATGTTTCAGGTTCTTCCTGCACACCAAGGGCAAACACTTATGAACACTTTTTGCACTCAAAAGGAAAACCAGAACTGCTCATCAATGGCAACAACTTGTACACAACAAGCTATGAAAATCCACAAAGCTAAAGTCAATCCAAAGAGCAGAATATTCCTGTACACAGTTTTTGACAGAGAATGGTGACAAATTGCAGGAAATTCCTATGACTCTTAACCTAAAGAGTGGGATGCATAAATTCCAATTTTTTTTCAGGTTCTCAGCTGCAACAAGGCGAAAATAACTGCAACCATCTCAATTGCATTACTCAAAACTCTCCACATTTTATTTTACTTGTAACCTCCGGTTTGAGCAAATTCCAACTTAGACAAAAGGTAGGAATTGCAAGAACCTGTAAGTTGAGGATTATAAGACTGCCAAAAAGCTGCTGACCATATACATGAGTAGTCAACAACAAGGTCAGATGATTACCCTTAATTGTCGTCTCTTCTCCAAAACTGCTGCCAAGGGGGGACGACCTGCAAACAAAAATTGATGTGGACTCCATGAAAAAGGTCTTTGACTTCAGTTTTAATACAAAGTTTCTCATGTATGGAATTGAGTCCTGCAGGATCTCTCACACTAATCAATGGAGGAAGACACACAACTGAAGTTTTGTTCATTATCCCCATCTGAGATATTCTTCTCTGTTTGCATGGTTCAAAGGGGCTCCCATTTTCTTAGTGTAGACCAAATAGGACACACTCAAGTTACCATACCTATAGAAAAATGCCCAGACAAAGAGGAGAGAGAGAAGCACCTGTAATTGGCAGTCGGTACTTCGCCCAGAATGAGTAGAGAGCATCCGCAATGGTGGCCCACTACAAACAGAGTCAAACTTTTAGTTACATATGTGAATGGATGTGCCATGTAACATTAAGCTCTGAGGTCCTGGCATAATGTCTAGCAACCAGACCACAAAAGACACTTCAGTAAATTCAGGTGAATGAGATCAGTCCTGAATCACTCCAGTGATGTCCATCTCTCCCAGTTGCAGAAACACAATGCAAAAAACAGAATGCCATGCATAAAAGAAATAACATCAGGCATTTTCTCTTGAATTGGGCTTACAGGCTGGTGATTGGTTATGGCATATATCCATCCAAGCCCTACTTCATCATACAATGCCCTGAAAGCCTGCAAAGCCCAGGCCACCCAAATGCTCATATGTCAAGATCAAAAGGTTATAGAAACGAGTCAAAATCTTTGGAACAAGAAGCTGGAAATGAACATCTGTATTGGCAAAGTGACATACTGACTTTGATGGATTGATTGATTGTGCATAAGAAAGAGCTGACATAAATCCACCAAGACTCATCACTTAATGCAGGATAAGACAAAGAAAGTATAATAATGTATGTCAACTGCAGATCACAGATGGATCAAACTGCTATTCTCTCATACTCACCCTCCAGGACCTAAACCTAGCTCAAATCCTGGGTTTGTCCACAAAGCTGCCCTATATCCCTGTGCTTCCCACCAACCACATTTATTTTCACTTGGTCATTGACAGAAACAAAGGTAGGTGAAAGGAGAAGGGAGCCTACTGCAACACCAGTAAGGACTGTTCCATCTCGTCGAATAGCATGGATGTGCCCCATTGCCTGCTCAAATACAAACAACATCAGACTCTGTTCCACCATCTGCATCACAATACTTCATATGATTCTAGCATCTGAGAATTTGAAATCGAACAAAGAGATAAAAATCCAAGAAAGCTAGATATCAAATACCGTCTCAAACTCAATTCCACTGTTTTCGTCAGGAGAATAATCTTCAGCGTCAATGTCCACAAATGCAATAGCTCCATACTTATTGTCTTTCTCCTTCAACATATTTACCTGTTGCAAACACCAAAATCCCACTCAAGCTCAATCAAAAGAAAGTAGTAGTTAATTCTCATGATGAGTATTGAAAAATGCTTATTCCTCTCAATCAAGAAAGAAGTGCATAAATCAACAAAAAAACCAAAGTACAGGACCGATTCTGCATTTATATTTGCAATCAAATAGTTCTCATGTGAGGAGAAGAGCTGGACAAGTATTCTCCATAATTATTCTTCTGTGCATGACAAGCTTTCATAATCAAGTCTCTCAAGAAACAAGAAATTTATGAAGTGGATCATCTCTGAACCTCAATCATGCAAATAGGACAGCCACCATCATAAAGCAGCTTGATCTTCCAGTTGTTGTCACTTGGCTCCATCCCTGCATCCATCTTCTTCGCTTGCCTGCTGCTGCCACTTTCAACCTGGCTCTCATCCACCTGTGTCTCTGTTGTCACTCCTCCCACTGCTCTACACACCACTGTTGTCATAGAAACCACGCCCAAAAACAAGAACAGCAGCAAGCATCAGCCTGGATAGTGAAGAAACCTACAAAGCAATCCATTTCTCCTCACTTGCCAAAACCTCTTCAAGAGATATATGCAAGAAACCCGAATCTACCACAGAAAAAAAAACTTACAAGGAAGCGCTCTCCCGCAGCTCGATCCCAAACTTACAAATTCAACAGATGCTGGGCCAGAAAGTGTGATTTTCGGTTTCATCTGCTGTCGAGCTACGATTGCAGTACATGGTCGAGCACCGCCACTAGACGAAAGAGGTGGAAGAATAGGCTGGAGGTGCGTGAGCCGAAGGGCAATCATCCGCCGCCTACTGTTGCTGCTGCCCTGAAGCAAGCCGGCATTCATCAAGTTCATGGTTGCTGCAGCCATATCTTCTATCTAATGAAGCTTATTGAAATTACTGAAGGTGGAAAGGAAACACCACTTTTGCCATACAACAACAATACTCAAAAGTACGACAAGGGTCTCTCTTTATGGAACAGTGTGTTTTTGCTCAAGGGGATCCTCTGCCTAATCAGCATGCGCATTTGCTCCGACCCACCACCATTCTCGTCAGTTTCTCAGAATCTTAATAGCCACAAAGGAGTTCAATCGAGAATCTTCTGATCTTTATTCTTTTCCAAGGTGAAGAGAGTATGGATCTGGCAATCCCCACTCACGCTGACTCGGCAAGCTCCTGGACCACACGAGACTCAACCCATGATCAGAAAAATGTATACACTTTCTAGATCGAAGGCAAGCTATGAAACACATTGATGGTCTATTGCCGGCTTTGCCCAAAATCCATCAACTTGGGCGCAGTTCCCCGCGAAGGATTCAATGGTACAATAATAGCTCCAACAAGACGCAACATGGCCCACCACCTCTGTCGAAAACCTCTCTGCATACAAGGAAATGAAAAGGAACTGTTTTCGAGACAGCTTTTCAGGGGATTTTCCGTTGAAGATTACAGTCTGATATGTGATTGGGGATCCTTGTTGCACTGCGCTGCTTTTCCCTTGTTGTTTCTCCTAGCTTGAGGATGACCGTGTCTGAGGGTTTTCTGAAATCGTGAGAGACGGAAACGGTTTGTTCCAGCAGCAATCATGCTAAAGGCTTTGAGCACAAAGTTTTCTATTCTCATGCATTTTCTTGGGAAGAAGATGTTTCTGATTTCAAAACACACCGTGGAATATGTTTTGCAATCCAGAGTTTGTTGCCTAATAATACGGTAACATACTGCTGCTGCGTGCACCTAATAACATCTAGAGCTCCAGAATCTGTAGGAAGTGTCTTCACCTGTAACAGATTGAAGAAGAACCTGGCTACAAACTCCGCAAAAAAGATTGCTCATAACTGGGGCAGGTCTTAATGCCAGTGAAATTGCTCCCATGGTTCGTTCACACAACAGGATAGATACCCTTCCATCAGATACAAGAGAAGGTTCATTCCTGCAGGTCAAGATTAGGGGGCAAAGCTTTGCACAAGAGTTGTGCTGCAATTTGACAGGAAAACTATCCCTCCACACACACAGAGATGGCATGTTGCCAAGCAGTGTGAAAGCTGTTTTTCTACATTTGTGGCCTATATCAAGTCTGTCTCGCAAGCACAAAACTCCAAAACTGACGAAGTGAGATCCGCATCTAAGTTATGGAGAGCTGCAGAAGCTAGCAAGGATTGTTCAGTATGGAACTCATGAGATCATTCTGGGCACATTTGTTGGCAACAAGCCACCTTGCATCATGTACAATGAGATCTTTGACAAGATGGTAAGAGGGTTTGCTGAAGAAATTGGGATTGGATGCTTTGCTGTGTTTTTCAGCATTGGAGATTCGATAACAGTACACACTATCTATCCCGTTTTCAATCCCAACAAGTTCCTTTGCCAGCTGATCTGACTCCAGTGTGCTTCATCAATTCTCTTTTGCATGCCAATCTTCACAATCTCCACCACAGGAAGCTCACCAACAGCTTGAAAATTATAGTCCGGTGCAAGACTTATTGGCCTCAAGTATCAGATGAATCTCTTTTGCCTTGGCCATCTCCCACTCAATTGAATGCAACAGTTGTTCTGACATCGTGATCCAACTTTTGTTTTCAAGTGCTGATTGTGAAGTGAACTCCACATCTTCCTCAACTGTCATCTACACAAAGCTTTCTTCCAAGGACACATCTTGATTATTCCATGGTGTTTCGTAATAGAAACTTTCTTCATTGATTTGCATTTCCCGGGGTCCCCTAGCTGAAGCATCTTTCTCCTTGACCAAAAGAGAAACACCGGAAGTGTATAAGATTGCAAAGAAATGCTCTGGTGTACCAAGAGATGCTACTCATATCAGGAAATGGTTCCTCCAGAGAATGGAACTGCCAATTGCACTTTAGTAGACTTTCACTCCTTCCACTCTTTAACTCCACAAGAATCTTGTGCAAGATGCTCAGGGTTAGCTGCTGTCCATTCCTTCTCTCCCTCAGCTGCATTTTTTCTGAGTCTGCAGCTTCTATGAACAACATCAAAGACATCAAGCTAATAATCTTCTGCTGGAAATGCTGTAAGTAGCAAAATGCTTCTGTGTTTTACATGTATGAGCATCACCACATACATTCACCTCAGCATGCTCAGTGAGTAGCTGGGTGCATACATCCCTGCACAACCATCCTTCTCATCATCTTCTCATTCTTGTCCCAACCTTTCTTCTTCTTCTTCTAGCTGCAAGTCTAGATGCTCATCAAACACCTGTAAAATCTTCATGTGAGTGTGAAAATTGAACAACCCTCTCCTCATCATCATCTTCTGGTTCTTATAGGACCTTCTCCTTCTTCATGACAACAAGGAATGTGCTTACTTCCCAACATGACAAAAGACAAACTAAGCATTTGAATGCAAACCATTTGGTCACTTGAGAGATATATTGCCTATCAAAAGGTAGACTGGAATGCATCTATGACTTCCTCACCCAAAGCAGCTCACATTGCCTCACAATGCCAAAGAGAGTTTTTTGGGGCTTCCTTCTCCTACTATCTCATTACCTAATCAAGCTTCTGTATTTGCACCACCATCCATACTCCCAATCTGTTAAGACCATCGGGCATAAATAGATGAGAGCTTGATGAGGCCACAATTTCCTTGTCATGATTTTAGACTTATTCATCTCTTACCTCATGAGCAAAAACACCGACAATGGAGCTTTGTCCTCTCATTTTCCCAACAATAACAATTTCTATTTCCAAAGGCTTGCATTTTGTGTTTGCATTACCTTGACTTGAAGTCTAAAACAAGGTCACATATATCTTCATGGGACCCATCATGGGAAATGGTTGGTAAGAAACCTAGTAAGCTAAACTAAGGTTAGTTGATATTCTATAGTTCTACCACTTACCTACATGGGACTTATCATGGGGAAGGGCTTAGTAAAACACCCAATAAGCAAGCTATCATGTTAGTCATTCTCCTATAGTTTTAGGACTTAAACACAAGTTCTATGCCATCTATCTATGAAGCAAGGTAGTTTGTTTTGGTTTGTTTTGTTTTGTCACATTGAGATCTCCCAAGCCACGGCCTATTTTTCAAAATTAGTTACTCACACTTTGACAGGTAAGAACTGCCAGTTCCAGTTAATATGAACTCATTTGGAATTGGGTTTGATTTTCAAAACTGGAATTTTTATTTATTGTTAATGAACCAAACCCAGAACCAAGTTCCAGTTCTGGTTCCATATATCTGTGAAATTGGAATAGGAATTGGAACCGAGATACATGCTTCTAGAAAAGCAAAAGTGAGTAAAATCAAGGATTTTATCAACTCAAATGCAACTGTGTCTTGAAGAATAATTGTGACATCAACAAATGAACTTCCATTACAATGGATGAATGTCTAGCATTAGATGAATTGCAAGTTGATGGACGAGTGGTTTGAAACAAATAGGGTGAGATCTAGTGATGAAAATGACCAAATGAGATGAAACAGATGTTGATGGATGAATGTGACATTAAGCAATTAAAATGATTTTTCTGGATAGCCTTTCACCCCATGGGTTGAACTTCCAGGGGTAAGATGTCAATTGCTGATCCATGCATAGATTTGATCCCATTCCATAAAATGGAATTTATAGGGGAATGTTATCGAATTTGATAAGAGGAATTTTTATGAACGAATGAAATCTGGACAAATGCGAAAAAATCTAATGGATGCATGTGATGTCACCATTTGATATTCAATGAATGGAAAAAAATCAGAAAGAACTACTTCAACTCATGTAAATTGGACTATATTGCATGGATGAATATGTCCAAGAAAAGTGGTACAAATCTTTGAAGATGACAACCCTGAATATGATTTTTAAAAACTTGTATCAAACATAAATACAAATTACACAAATCAAATATGCAGAAAATAATTCAAGTAATTAAAAAGCATCCCAAAAAAATCATCAAAAATATTTATTTATGTGAACCAAGAATTGCCTTTCCGATTGCACTCTATTTGACTAGTTTAGAGTAGTGTTTATTTGAAAGGAATTATGGTTTAGGTTTTTAGTTTTTCTCTATCAAGAATCTTTTCTTCCATAAGCTTACTGGGAGGATTAATAGGTTTTGAATACTAACTTTAGTGTGAATGGGTTCAAGAGTTTTGGTTCTTGGGGATATTATTTTCTTCGAGCTGCAAGGAGACTCATTTTTGTGAAGTTGAGTCTCTTGCTCTTCTCTGTCATGCATGTGTTCTTGTGTTTATTATTTTTTGAATATATAATTTAAAGATTTAACAAGGCATGGATTTTCCCATATTGGAGTGTGCATGATTTTTGCGCAACATGTTATTTTGTTTGAAAATAATTTTTGGTGGAATTATGAGCACAATTTCTTGAATTTAATAAAACCTTCAATTCCATAGGCTTCCAAAAAAGTGGAGCCTAATATAAGTTAAGGTGGAGCTTGATTTTATTAACATTGCATTCAAATATTATTTAGAATTATTTGTATATGTTTTTTTGGTCCAACTAGTGCATGACATTCAAACTATTTTTTTTAATATTATACCTAGGCTTTGTGCTACTACACACTACAAATGACATGAAATGATGAAAAAAATGAACATTAAATTCCGTCCGAACAAAAAGATTGAATAACATTGCAAACAACTTGGATTGAATTTAAATTGAATTTATTTCAAATCCAAACTCAATTGAGTTCAAATCCAATTGAATTAAAATTCTTAAATTGAATTTTAAAATTTAAATGAAATTCAAACAATTAAAACCCTACAGATTTTGATTCATTTTCAAATTTTTTACCTTTTTATTTCATTCTTAGATGGCATCTCACCAGTAAAAGAAAGGCTACAAGGTTCACCTTATATTTGCCAATTTTACATGTTTATGGGTGGTGCTCAAGGATTAATTAACATCCTACACACTAGAAGAAGCCCACATAGGGGGTGTGGGTCTATGTGATTCCATTCTCTTTTCCCACCAATGTTGGATGGTTCTTTACTTTTAGAAATAACCTCTAGGCTCATTTTAGACTAAGAGTTAAGGTTGGAAAAACATAGTGCCAACTTTGAGCATTTTTGGCTTGTTGTTTGGCCCAAAGTCACCAATAAATGGTAGAACATTGATGTTAGGATATTAATAAATGATGGAACATTGGGGCAAATTGAAAAGATTTTAAAAATTTTAGGCTTGACTAAAGAATAAAGATCCTATGGCCTCCATCTCAACCAAGGATTATATTATGAAAATAAAAATAACTTCATTAGAAAGCCCCTCTCCCACAATTTTAGTGCATTTCAAAACATTTAATCCAACTCAAAAATAAAACCCTCAAAGAAATTTGCTAATAATCCCAAGCACCAATTAGAAAATCCATGAATTGTAAACCTTGAATTCTCCCAAATCATTTTTCCATTTTTCATTTTTCACACCAATCCTTTAGGCCTTTTCAACTCTTGAAACACTTTTAACATTCCAATGTTCCAACATTCAACACTAGATAAAAGAAGAAAAAAAAAACACAAATGCGAAACTTTAAAATTAAATATGTTTTATATTATAAAAAATGACACAAAAGGCACACAAAACTTCTTCAACTTTGTCTATAAAATCTTACATAAATTCCACTTCTTTTTCCCTCCTCTTTTAGTAGTAGTTTACATTTGGGTTAAATTATGATGGCCAACATACAAATTACATTCTAAGGGATGAAAAGCTTTTTCATAACTTCAATTGTCACAAAGCCCCATGAGATTGTTTATGTGGCATGTAATTTGAATTCATAGTGATTGGATACTAGTTGACAAATCCATTAGATGTTTCTTAAAAGGATCATCAAGGTTTGAAAATTAGTGGAAAAGAATTATATTATATAGCCATTTTACTACTTTTGTTGATTAATCGATGTTCTTAAAGCTTCTAGTTGGGATATCCATAGAACCTTAATGTCTTTCTTGTTGACAAAGAACATCAATCATGTCAAATACATATTTTTTTGTACAAAATGTTGATTTGCATCAATGTTTAAAAAAAATTGAAATCGCACAAAAATAATATTCAAGCTACGAACTAAAAGACATTGAATTGCACCAAGGTTTGATGTGACTTAAGTTTTTATTTTTAAATTGTCCCATATCAAACTCTATCATAGATTTGTATCAAACGTAAGGATGTCAAGTCACCCAATGAATCTGGAAACACTATGATGATAGTTGGGTTGAATTGCAATGTTCGCAATGAACCAAATTGACCAATTGAATCTGGTAACGTTTTAACTCTTATGCACTCTTCTAAATCTAGATGTTTCAAGATACTCAATTTTCCCAAGCCAAGTGGCAAACTTTTTAGATTGGAACATTGATATACATTTAGTGTTTTTAAGGCCGTTAATTGTTCCACTACATTTGACAACCATTCAATATCCTTGCAAACCTCCAGATTAAGATATTTCAACCTTATCAACTTCCCAGAAACCAAGTGGAAAATGTCTCAACCTAGTACACCCATCGAAGAATAATGATATGAGCCCTTCCATTGAGTTCGGAACCCTTCAAGAGCTTGGCATCATGTAATCCATAGAACCTTTAACCTTTTCAACCTTTCAAAACCAAGTGGAAAATGTTTTAACATTGATCAATCCAAAAGGTATAATTCTTCCAATGTTGTTAATTGTTCCACTAAATTGGCAACCTTTCAAGTTCACTAAAGTTGTGCATCTCTAGACTCTTCAACTTTGTGATTTGCCCAAATGTCATTGGCAAACATTTGGCAGACCAATATTGCATTGCATTGGGATTTGCTTAAAATGAGGACATTGATAGTTTCTTCAAACCTTAAAAATTTATCAAAAACTCTAACATAATTTCAAACACCTTCATGATATTGGGTTGTTCCACAAAAATAGGAAATATTTCAATATACATACAATAAGCCAATTCCAAAATCTTCAATGTCTTCTACATTTGCACAATTAACTTAGGAAATATTTTTAGCTTATTACATGCTTTCAATTCCAATTCAATCAAATGCATGGACTTGTTGAAACACTCCTATAGACTTGTGAGCCCAATACAAGAATTCAAAATCAATTCTAACAATGCATGGAGTTTCCTTATAGAGGGAAATAATGATTAAAGATTGAACATGTATCCAAATTCAATCTCTCCAATGCATGGAGTTTCCTTATAGAAAGAGGTAGTGATTGGAGATTTGAACACCTATCCAAATTCAATCCCTCCAATGCATGGAGTTTCCCTATAGAAGGAGGTAGTGATTTTAGATATGTGGACAACTATCCAAATTCAATTTCTTCAATGCATGGAGGTCGCCAATGGCATGAGGTAGATTTTGTTGTGCCTTACAACGAGTGAAATTCAACTCCAATAGTGAATGGAATTCCCCAATTGCATCAGGTTTTTTTGCAATTGAAAACAACTTAAATTCAACTTCAACAATGAATGGAGTTCCCCAATAACATTAGGTAGTTTTTGCAGTTGAAAACAACAACTTAAATTCAACTCTGACAATGAATGGAATTCCCCAAAAACATTAGGTCGGTTTTGTAGTCGCCTGTAAAACTTAAATTCAACTCCAATGATGAATGGAGTTCCCCTACACCAAAATGTAATGAAGATAGTTGTTCACACCT
>Ga0209208_10007142_pt1 | contig 15248 bp, 13 predicted proteins | sample S1TSphfallax_3_FD_187694 | JGI IMG/M metagenome (GOLD analysis project Ga0209208, IMG submission 187694) | Host-associated microbial communities from peat moss isolated from Minnesota, USA - S1T2_Fd - Sphagnum fallax MG (SPAdes) (version 2) | ecosystem: Host-associated > Plants > Peat moss >...
TTCGACTTATTGGTAATGATGTTTACCTCAAAGTATATATTGTTGAGCATGGTCTGTAAGCTTATCCGTATGATGGCGTATGTACTCGTATATGACAGCAGCGAAAACGCATACATACTGTCTGTATCCAACTTTGAACTATACGTATTAGAATCATAGTATATGGTCCGTATGTATACAGGCGCGAGGTCTGTAGTCCGTATTGAAGTAGAATACGAGCCGTGTGCAGAGACGACGAGCTCGAGGGTTTTCGGACACAACCCGCAAGCGCCCGCGTACGCACTCGATCCTCGTAAGGACGGAATTAGCGATGGAGTCGCTCGCGGCCGTGAACCCCATCACTCCCATCGGCTCCTCCTCCTTCTGCTCCTCACAAGCTCCCATTTGCAGTAGTTGCTCATGTGCATCGCCGTCTTCTTCTTATTCTTCTTCTTCGTCGTCTTCTTGTTCTGATTTTAGGGTTTCTTTTCATGGGGGTGTCGTTCGTCATAGCCTGGTTTCGGAAGCTCGTGTGTTGGCTGCACGTGAACTGCAAGGGAGGAGGAGGAGGCTACAAACCCCGCAACGGCAGCAGCAGAATTTGCTCAATGGAGGTCCTGTAATTACAGCTTACCTTGAGAGGAACGTGAACCCTGTGGGTGATTTCTTCAATAGGATTCGAGGTTCGTTGCCGATAGTGGGATTGGTATCGCGCATTTTGAGTGACGAGGGAGGTGTCGGCAATGATAGGATTCAGTTTGTCGAGTTCTGTCGGAAAGTCGAGAAGAGTTGCTCTGCGGATGCTTCCCGCGCCTTTTATAGCTTCACCGAGCGCCATGGAACGGTAACTGCCTGCGTGTGTGTCCCTCCCCTTGGTTTCTTTTAGGGTTTAATCAGAAGAACTGGTTCATCATCGCATTGTTACATTACCAGTTTGTGTGCAAGCTTTTTCTATTGTGTTTGGAAGCTGAAAATGATACTAGTAGATATGGCATCAATTAGGTCATGATAGGTGTAGTCTTTGATATCAAGCAGAAAACCTCAATTGCAAGCTGGTTTTCAGGACTTTGCACAATTCAGGTCTGCGAGCTCTCTCTATTCCTGCAAAATGCCACATTGCCAAGGATTTTTTCTGCAGCAAAATCAAGAGTAGTTTTTTTTAAAATTAACTTGATGGAATTCAATCATTGGTTTTGGAATTGTGGGGGGTATTTATTTCCAGGCGGCAAAGGCACAGTATGTTTTAGTTTGGTGCTGGGCAGCAGCATTGGGAGCTGGCCTGCTCAAGTCTGATGACTTGCTCATGGGAGCATCACGCCTTCGTGTGTCTTATGATATCCAATATGAGATTGAAAATCTGGAGTTGCTCATGGATGAAGCTGCCAAGGCAAGTGTTGTTCCTGTCATTTGCATTTGCACTCTCTGAATTATATTTTCCCTGTTGTTGTTTTCCTTGGAAAGTTTCCTGTCTTTTAATTGAAATCCTCGTGATGATAATGATGATGTTAATTTTGCCTCTTTATGTATGTGGTGTGACAGAAACGGGCCAAATCAAATGCTCCAGCCATTGACATTCCTATGGAAGTGCGTGCAGAAAAGGCCCTTGATGCTATTTGCAAGTGCTGCATTGGTGCCAATTTTATAGCTGAGGATGATGTCCCCTTGCTTACATCCATATTGACCACTGTATTTCCATCTGCTGATGCTTTAGAAGTTGAGAGGATTGTAGAATCCCGTCTACCTGACACTCAAGTGGATGCATCTAACTCACTACAGCCAACTCAGGATTTGAGTAGTGAAGAAGAGGTTGTTCAGGACATGGCAAGCAGCTCAACTCAATGAAGACATTCGTGCTTGTGTGCTTGACTTTAAGTAATGATGTTAGTGTTTGCAACTCAATCACATTCAATGTGTCACATCTGTCTGTGTTCATAGTTACAGGTAAACATGTTAGTGTTTGCAGAACAGCCCACCTGTTAGTATGCACTACACTGGCAACCACTTGCAGGACCTCTTTACTTGATTTTAACTGAATTGTTGTGGGTTTCTGTAGATCAGATTGCCATAGATGTGGGCAGAGTCTCATCTGTGAGTATCATTGGCAACCTGCATTGAATTCTGGCTTCTTTTCCTGGATTTAGACTGAATTGTTCTTGGTGATGTAGATGAGATTGCCATAGACATGGGCTGGGTCTCATGCACCATCGACTTCACACCTAAAGATTGGTCTATGCTGGGTATATTATATTGTTTCATAGTACCCTGTTCTTTCAAGAATTTTGGTTGTCTGAATTCTTAGTGTCAATCATCTTGTATGAACAATTTTGTAGTCTACCGAGGTTAATCTGGACTGCAAATACCATGTCTAATTCCAGTAGAACCTATGATTTTTGCAATACTAAGTAAATAAAACCTTAAACCCTAAACCCCCCATGCAATCCATGACAAAGATCCTAGATACTAAGAACCCAAGCAAGGCATGTTTTTCCTTTGTGGCAAGATCTGTGAAAATGGGAAGACACCCATTTCTGAGATCTCTAAGTGATAGACACTTGGTTGAAAGTAGTCTTCCCCCTTATTTCCCATTGCTGAAGTTGATAATGACTTTGAAGAAAACATTGAGCTAGATTAGTTGATACAACGGCTTCACTAGCATCAGTTATCACCTTACCTGCATACCAGATTTTGACCATCATAATGTCAAAATTCCAATTACACTCCATCAGAGATGCATAAGGTTCTGAACATAATTCTTCTGATCAGCTCATTAAGGTCTGGAGTGGCAAAATCAACGATTTAACACGAAATTCATGTTCAATATACACATTTTCATCATGATGTGATCATCATTGGAAGATTATGTCATATAATGTGATCAAGAAAATGACATGATCTGCCACCCTAGACATTAATGTCAAGGAATGAACTCACTTTTTGCCCATTATAATGGGTGTCTCACCTAGCTCCCGATGGGCTTGCTCACACCTTACCTGATATAATGGGCAAGAGCTTGACCATTCCATAGTGTACATAATCAAGAGTTTTTACTCACATAAATGAAGCAAAAGCTTGAACTCCTACTGAGCAAAAACCCTCCCACTCCTACTGCCCCCCTGATCTACTTATGTATAGAAGGCCAAAGTGAACCATCACCTACATTGGTGTATCTTCACCTTCTTGCCTGAGGCCTCCTAAATGCTTATATTTAGCTAAGGACTTGGAGACCCCATGTTTAGGCTTATGTGGTGTTTAGGGGTTAAGCTGTCTAGCAGGGGAGTGCTATTGAGTGTGATGGTTTGATCAATTAACAAAACATGCCACCAACTAACTAAACATGTTTAGGGTAGACACATGTTTTGTGGATGGTTAGTACCAGTGTTGGGTGGTTCTGACTTTTTTTTTGTGAGAATCAACAGTTTCAATTCTTTATTACAAAATGTGAGAATCGGTTTGGTTCTTGTTTGCTGTCATTTTTGGAAACACTCAATGTCTTGATCAAATTTGCTTAAGAAAGGGATGTTTTCATTTGTGATTTTGTGCCAGTTGTGAAAATATGTCAAACTGATCTCTTCTTGATGTGTTCTGATCCTACAATTATTTATAAACAGAAACATTTTCAAATCTTTTGTGATTTTGTTAGCAACAGTTTTGTCACCATCACCCAACATTGATATAGAAACCTTTGCATTTTGCAAGGCTGGTCATTCCTATCAAACTCACATTTTCAATGCACTTCCTTGATTCCAATTGATCCCAACTCTATGAAGATGGCACTCAGTTCTTACACCAAGGAAGGCCATGTTGTGAAGGCATTATTATACCTTGGAGCTCAGGCTCTACCCTTGGTTCCTAAGGCATAATGCCCTGCCACGGGAGCCTTCCCCTTATTCTCATGATGCCTTTGGTCAATTGTTCTTTGGAAAAGCACAGAAAATACCAAGGGACAATCAGAAGTAAATACTATTGGGCTATTGTGAGAGGAACATAAATAAAATCAAAAAATAATTACGAGGCTAAAATAATAGTGGCTACCCATCATTTGGTATTAGATTAGTGATAGTCTTTGAGATAGGATTAGAATTTAGAGGTTGTTTACATAGCACATGAGCATGCTTAATCATGAATTTACATGTGATTGTGCTCATCTTTTCCACAATAAACGATCGGGAAGTTATTTATCTTTGTCTTTTTGCATTTAGTTTTTCAGGCAATGTGTTAATATTGCTCTTCAATATGCTTTCGTCTCTGCTATAAAGAGAAAGATTGCGTTGGTGGGAGATGCTTGTTCTCGACCTCTTATTACTATTAGATTTCATGCAGACAACATTAGAGAGGCTATGGGCTTCCTACCACGAGAGTGACTAGCTCTTCCCCTTTTTTGGTTCTTGCAGGTTGTGTGTCTTTTGACCTTTCTTTGGCCTTCCCTTCTGTTTTCTGTGTGATAGTTCCAACCATTTGTTTTGACTGGAATTTTTGTAGTTATATTGACTCAAGTATGGCAAGATACTCGTTGATGAACAGTTGGTATGATCACGGATGGTTGTGTTTTGAATCACACCATGTTTGTGGAGAGCTTGAATAGGATATGTTGGTTCAGACATTTTTAGACTTCATTTATCAAGTGTTTCTTTTATCTCAAGTTCTATCAATTTGATCATTAGTGGCTCGTGTGAGGTTTTCAGCAAGGAATAATACCCAAATAAGACTTCCATGTATGTAAGACTTCCATGTGAAAATAAGTAATAATATCCAGTCTTTAATGTGTCAATTGAATTTTAGTCATGTCACCCAAACCCTCAAGAGAGGAACAAATCTTTTAGTGAGAAAGAGGAACATGAGGACAAGATGGATTAGACCAAAACACTTGATACCATAGTTATCCATGATATGAGGATATTCCCAAGACAAAACTCCTCCAAATTGCAAAGCAAAAACTTGTGAGCGGAGAAGGAAAGGTACCATTTGAATATTCGGAGGATTCAGAATTACATCCAATTTATAGGCCATTCTAGTGCTGCTAGTGGAGCTACTCTTCAATGCCATATTTCATGAGTCAAAACATTATATGCAAACCTTGTGCAGCACATTAGACAAGCTTTTCTAAAATTTAAATAGCGAATGCTAAACAGATAAGGCTATTCGTGAACATAAATCAAAGATTCATGAATTGCACGGCAAAAAAATTACCTGGCAATGACAAAGTGGTGTAGGCAACAATTGAAGTCAAGTGAGTGCTTGGCAAGATAGGAGAAAGTCCTTTCCACCCTACTATCATGTTACAGATCAACGGGCCAAAATCCTAAATGAAGCAAAGACAGCACAATAATCCAAGAACACAAATCTGAAACCTTTAGTTCACAATAATGCTCTCAACTGAAAGCACTGCAACATTACAATTCAATAAAATAAAAAAGGCTACTTGGGATATGCAGAAAAAATAGAAGCAGTTGGTCCCAAAACCCAATGCTTCAATTTGACACACTTCTTTTGGGGCCATTTTTTTGTGGCACCATTTCAATGTCTCTGTTTCTTTCCAAGGTCATAACTAGGCCATTTTACAATTTGGTACCAAAATTTCACAATGTTTGTGGCATATTAGACTAGGTTTACATAGGTGAAAGGAGCAATATGGACATGAGTCACACAAACTAAGCAAACAACCAAATGAGTACAAAACAGTTTAAGGGTTTAGGGTTTTAGTGCTCTTAAACAAATTTGAGTAACGTTTTGCTAATTTTATGACGCCTAGAAACAACATACCATCTGTACAATGATAACTGCAAAATGCGTGTTCTTCTCACTTGGATAAAAATCAATTAGTTGTGCGATGTTCATCAACTAGCCAACCCTCCGCAAGACCAACCCTCTTCCAATCTGTTCCCACACACATCTGTTTTCCAAAACAGGAGTCAATTGAAAATTTCAGATCCTCAGGATTAGACCCTAAACTCAGTTTCTTTTTTTTTGTCTTAATAAAGTGAAGAACAAGTTGGAAGATTTGACTAACAATGGTTGGTTCAAGCCATTGTTAGCCAATCAACAGACATCTGCTAATCATGATTACCTAAAATAGCTTTCCTGGCAAGTAGAAAAAAACCCTAAAAATTTGAGCACACAAAAAAGAGAGACAAAATTACCTGAGAAAGAAGCATATATGTCGCATATGAATGTTCAAGTAGCAGGTTTTTCGGAAACACATCATCCAACAGGCTTTCATCCACCATGTCATTAGGCCACCGTATCAACCTTGGATCTGTGAGGTAAAGTTCAAGTGCCACATTAGGCCTCAAATGTTCAGCAGCCAGGTAGCGGAACATAAATCTTTGCAGCACATTTTGAAAGATTGATGCAGGTAACTTTTCATCTGTTTCAGCCTTGTCTGTCCATCCATCATCCAATTTGATTGCCTCACAAACTTCCTGCACCAAGTTCTGTGACAAAGGACTCCTGGACCAAAACAAACACCAACAAGAGAAATAATTTTGTTACAATAAATCCAACAATAAATAATGGCACCAGATAAAGTAAATCAAAATTTCTAGACTTGCTAGGACTGCAGAATACAGACCCAGATAAATAGTACTTTAATTCTACACTTATACTCAAACTGTAGAAAAGCTCAAGGACTCCAGAAATTTTCTGATTTAAATACTAATTTGATTGAATCTATTAGAGTTATATCCGCAAAGTATGAAAAACACAGCACTAGAACCCTTAGTTTGGTCATACACAGGGTGAGATTCAAAAAAAATCTGCTAAAAAGTACATTAGCATTCAACAGGGGATGAAACTCAAAAAACCATCAATTTTGGTGCTAAAGTGAGTTTCATCACGTCTTTCCTTTTTCCTGAGTGCCTCCACATCTGCTACATATATTTTCACTTCTGCTAACTGTATAAGTAGTCTTGGACCTCATGCATTAAATGCTGAGTTTCAGCATTTCATACTGAGATTTAATAAAATATCTTTAATTTGCAGATACCACTGAAAGAGGGGACAGGGGGTGAAAGGAGGCCCAAAGACAAGGTGAAGACAGGGTTACTTTACAGATAACTCTATTATAAGTGCAATTGTTTTTAAAAAAAGATAGATTATTTTGCATTCTATCTAGATGTTTGAATCATGGGTCTTTTTCTCAATTCCAAGAGGAAAATCTGAAATAACCTTTTGCAACACAACCAAGGTTTATTATATATGGAAAAGACTATCGTAAGAAAAAAATCATATCACCTGTAAGGAGGGCTGACAATGCTGCTGGCACAGGTGCTTGCATGGTCCTCCAGTCCTTCATATAGGCTTACGATATGACAAAGCTGAATCTTGTCAAAGACAGACTTTTCAGTGATTAAGATTGCCTCCTTTTTACCCAGCCAACGTTCGCAATAGCTCCCCAGGGGCTCTGAAGGTTTGCCGCCTGTTCGACGAAGAAACCCAAGACAAAGATCAAGAATGCCAAGAAAGTGACCGACCCCAGCACCTCCAATGTCAATCTCATCTCGAATGGTTTTCAAAGTCTCAGGTCTTAATGGTTCCTGATGAATGGCTGCCATCACATCAGAGAGAATTGTTGCATGATGGTGGAATGCTTCATGCTTGTATGGGAATTCCAGCCAATTCTGTCAGCACCAAAAGTCTAACAAAATTAGGCAACATTTCTATCAATGTCTAAATATAAGGGAACTGCACACATTAAGAAGGTATGGAGTGGCAGATTATGTCATTTTCTTGACCCCATTATATGGCATAATCTCCTGGTGATGATCATATGCTTGTAATAGTGACCAAAATCTCTGTTGAACATTTTTGTTTTCTAAAAACATAGAATCTTCCTTCCAGACCTTAACATCATGGAATGGTCTCACCCTTGCCCATTATGTTGGGTGTGTTGCCAGGCTCGCCCTAACGAGCTCACTTGGCACCTTACCCAGCACAGGGCTTGACCATATTCCATGTCACATGAATTGCTCAAGAAAACTCTACATGTTTTCTAAGGAATAGGTAATTGTGCCTCCCACCCACAATGGTGGATTTTGTCAATAACATGTTTCAAATGTAAATGAGCATCTGGAGAGTGAAAACATACAGCTTCAAGGTGAGCTTTTCCTTGCATGAGATGAAGGGAAAGTTGTTGGTTAATTGTGACAGTGTCATAGTGGGCTTCAAGGCCATGAGAGTAACGGAGATCTGCCATAGCTACATTGCACACCATTTCTTCCACCCATTTCTGGTCATAGTGTATCACCTCTCCAACCTGCAAGCAAGAGATGAACCCATCAATCACTGTTTATGAGTAGGATTAGAGACAGACAAATGTGATGTGCTTATTATACCTGTGTTGCACTGGTATTTGATTTTGTTAATAACCATCAGTTCCCGTTTTTAATATTTCAGAATTAGAGAACTGCCAGCTCCAGTTATTTCAAAAACCTGAAAGAACCAGCAGTTTTCATGAAACAACTGCTAATGAACTGGGCAGTTATTTGATTTTTTCCAATTTTTTTGAGAACCTCATCTATGAATCAGAACTGGTTCTTTGATTTTCTTCTGGTGAACCATGGTCATCAACCCCAAGAACTGCTCTGATAGCCACTGAGGGTCTGTTTATTGTTTCTGATAACCACCCAACACTGGTCTATACATTATCCAAAACTTTGAATAAGAAAAAGCAATAAAATAAAAATTATTTATTTTATATATATAATTTTCAAAAGAAAAAGGAAAAAAAGGACCTTGCAGCTCTGGAGATGAACAGTCGGTGGACGAGCAAATTCTCTGGTGGTTGATTCAGAGTCTGGAGTTTCTGGGTTTGCCCCCATCCCCAATGCAACCACATCTTCGATGAAAGAATTTTGAAGGTTGGCAAGGTAGTCAAGAATGGCAGTGATGTAGATGCCTTGGTCACGAGGCTCCACAAGGCAGAGTGCAAGAGAAGTTTCAATATCCATGACTGGGATGTGAAATTCCCTGCACCCATATCTTTTAACTTTCCCGCGGATGCTGTTCCATGCCTCTGCAAAGTTGTGAAATAGACTCTCTAGCTCCCTGCATGGACACATACATGCCCATTTACTGAGCTTGCCAGGCAAATTCTCAGAACTTAACAACCAAGGATAACAGAGAACTTGAATGAAACTGGCCATCACAGTGTTTCCTTTATTTCATGTAACAAGATTTGTTTCCAGTTGCAGCAATAGGGTTTAGGGTTTTACAGCAATCACAATTTGGTGAGAAGTTGTACCTGTTATCTCCCAGAAAGTCTCTCATTGTTTTTGATGTGGCATCAGGCCGTGTGATTCTGAAAGAGAGTTTTTCATGAACAGCATTGGAGAAACGCAACAACACCATGAGACACTGTAAATCACCTAGAGTCTTTTCATGATTGAAGAAGACATGTATCAAGGGTTGGGCTTGAACTCTTTGCGAGTCCTGCATATAAACCACTTTGAAATTTTCAAGGGATGGTTGGATGGTTATTCTCAAAAGTGCCTCGATTGCTGCTGGAAACAATGGCTGCCCCCGCTCCTCAAGCACCTCCGCAAAGCGATCAGTTGCCTGTTGCTCCTGTAGATACATGGCTGCTGCAAGATGGGCACTTTCAAAATTAACCATATCGAAAAGTCGGAGAAATTCCAACTCCCAATGGTCGCGTGCCAATGTGGTTGTCAATATATTGGAATTTGTCATCAACCCCAATGAGGAAATCAATGAATGCATGTACTTGACTGTCACCTCACGATTTGATGAAAGAAGGTGGTCCAGTTTCTCCAAGTCTTCCTGGATGATCTTCTTGAGCTCTTCAATAACTTCTGACTTGTTGGCAGAGAGACCCATTGACCTTGCTAGACTCTCCCCACTACTGTTCCCAAGATATAGTCCAACCAATAGACAATAATGCATCACAACACGAAGTGCTCGAAAGGATTTATGGTCAAGGTGGCGGACTGTGTAGAAGGTATCCGAACGAGCAACATTGTCAATGACATAACCTGTGGCAACATATGAAAAGAATTACAATATAAAAATTCCAGCAGATTGAGGTTTGGGGGGGCAATGAGATCAATTATTAACAAGAAAACCCTAAACTGTACATACAAAGTCAGGAATTGTCTGCAACACAACTGGAACTACACAGTTTTTGGGAAAATGCAATTTTAACATGAAATCAAAGATTTTGCATATAGCAATGTGATAATCCACCTTCAATCTTTGGACCATAACTTGCATATATACTTACCACTTTGAATTTGTGTGTTGGGTATAATCACATTTCCATCAGCAGCAGTATGGTTTTGGCCACCGATCATGCGATGACAATTAGGGCATGTCCCCGATTGCATTGGTTTCCCACATTCTCCAATAAAGTACTTGAAACCACATGGGCATTGGTACTCAAGAAGCTTTCGACCTCCTTCAACAATTGTGCGAAATGCAGCTAAAGAGCTGTCAGGGGCAGCCAAAACGAATGCACTGTTCAAGTGGACAGGATCATGGGAGAGATAACCCTGCAACAACACAGACACATACTGTAATCTCAGTATATGGGAGAAACCGAAATGAGGTAGAAGATCATGAAATGACATTGTTATGTTTTCGATATGATCAATGACCCTTCTTCAGGTTTCCACCAGAGTTGGGTGGGTACCATGCTAGAACCCTGGTATATAGACTGATATTGGTCCTGGTGCCAAAGAACTGACCAGATTGGAATGACCTGAGACTGGTTATGAAAATCTTAAAAAGTACCCAATACCAGGACCAGCTGGTATGTTCAAAAGTTGATACCAAACCAACACTGGTTTATTCTTTAGACCTCAAAAAGTCACTTCCAGATTGCTGGATTGCCAAGTAATTCACTGGAGAAAATTGACAAGCTAACCGTCAGTAGATGGGAACAACCCATCATCACAATACCATACATGTTTTTCTTATAAAAAACACAATCTTTGCCACTGGATGGTCTATCAGTAGTAATGGAGAAAGACTCTCTCAAAATACCTGTAATGGAGAGGTGTTTGGTAAAGATGTCACAACCAAAAGAACATGAGCAGAGAGTGATTTAAACCACAACTCCTGTGGTGGCATGTTTGGGCGAAGACCCATCTGCTGCTGTGTGATGGTACTTGTGCTGGAGCTTGATCTCAGATCGGCAAAACACAAGATCGCTGTTCTCCATTTTGGATGCCACATGCGCAGCAGATCCATATTGTTGAGTAACATGGCTGTGTCTCGTTCTCGTGAGGTGAGCTTACGAGCAGCTTGAACAAGGAAGATTCTAGATGCAACTGTAGCTGTAAAAGCATTCTGCTCACCCTCTGTAGCATTTTCAATTGATCTTCTTGCTGCCTTGCTTTCCTGCTGGGCACTTCTTGTTCCTAGGGACCAAATCCTTTCTCCTGCCTTCTGAAATTCTTGAGATGAGGACCAAAAAGGGTCAAAGCCAAGGGGATTGTCAGCCCCTAATTGCATGAGATCCCACTCCAGGATTGATGTGTACCAATCCAGTCCACCCCTTTTGCCTTTGCCTTTGCAATTGTTGACTAAAATGTTGATTTCTTGCACAGTAAGACCATGACATGTATGCAGCACTTTAAACAAGTACTGCTTGAGAGCTGAAACTTTTGGTGAGCTGTTGGGAAAAAGTTCCTTGGCCAAAGTGACAACAACTTGAGGTACCTGAATTTGGTGTGAAGAATGCACAGCTTCTTTATGGACAGTGATCAGCTCATCTGCAATCACATGCAATGTACTCCGGAGAAGTGCTAATGAGCCAACAGTGCGAAGTGACAAAGGACGATCGGCACTCTTGAGCTCCTCTATAGCTAGAAGCAAGTACCGCTTGAAGTCCTTATATGCCCATTCTGCTGTGTAAGAGCCTTGTCGAACTAATCTTGAGACTGAAGGTTGAATCATATCGGATACTGAGTCACAAAGAAGCACAAAGATTTTATGGTCTTCACTCTCAAATGATGTTGTCTTGTTGATGATCCAAAAGTCTGTGTCTTTTTGGTCAAAAAAGACATGCAAACACGGTGGACAATGAGCATTATGGATGGGTTGTTGTGACATATGTAATTGGGTCATGTGAAGGAGCTTTAACATCACACCTTTCATCGCACATGTTGGATTGCTGAGCTGGAACAGAAAAGCAGAAATTGTATTTATGTCTTTGGCAGTCAAGTCATCAGAGTCCAGGATCTTCTCCAAAAACAATGCCAGAAACCGAAACCAACATTCTCGACTAATAGTGACCCCTTCTTCTTCTTCTTCTGCCAATGTGTTCATCTCTGGGATGAAACCCAAAACTGCCTCAAGGAGTTCTCCTGGGCTGAAGTAGTATGTGCCCACCACATACCTGCAATTCTGGAACCACTGTGCAAGGTCCACAAGAATCACATTGCTCCAAGAAACTGGAGGCATGACCAAACATGCCATATCTCGAAGAACTTCAAGCATAACTAAAGTTGTCCAATGTGTAGAACGTCCAAGAGGTGATGCGAGTTTGATGAGGAGATTCAAGTCTCGAAACCATGCACCAAACCTGAGGTTGTCACTGATGGTTTCTTTTGTTGGCAGAATTGTCGCACAGCAACATGATACCAGATGTGCATCAAACTCAGCTGTTGTCATTATCGGGAACTTTCTATCTTTCAAACATTGCAATTCTGCTTCGAGATCAAATTCCGATAAACATGATTCGGCTAACAGAGCCTGTGCTGATATCTTCTCACCCTTTTCCCATAGGAGAAAGTGCAAGTCAGCAGCTGACAAGGTTGTCACACACAAATTCCCCCTCAATACCCACTCAAATGGCCTTGCTTCACTCTCCCTTCGCTCATCAGATTTGTACACTGCATAAATCTTTGAGAAATCCACAATATACTCTTCAATATTTGACTCAATGTAATCAACAATCGAGCCCAATGAAGCCCGAAGTGCACTAGATATGTCAATGCGAATCCTGGTTTGGATGTTGGCAATCCTGCTCCCTCTTGCAGTCATATGATCTTCTTCTTCTTCTTCTTCCACAATCTTTTTCTTTTTGTCCTGCTGCATACAGAAGATCTCTTCACTGGGCTGTGATGTTCTGATTCCCATACCCACTCTTGTGTCTGATACTGCTGCCATCATCTCCACAGCTTTCAGACCATTTGAGATCTCCATAGAGTAAAGTTCCTGAAAACCATCGTCAATGTGCTGGGCAAAGATAGATGAAAACGGAAGTGAAAGGTGAAGTGGAGCTTTGATATGGTAACCTTCTGGGTGCCTTGGAGCCGGCACATTCTCAAGCTTAAAAATACAGGCTGAGCTTTCAAGAGCCTTTTGACACAAATGTTGCCTTTCCTCATCCAATGTGAAATAAGGTGCAAGTGCAGATGCTTTCTCCAACATATAAACCAACCTTGCAATTGGCTCTCGGAGCTCTTCCTCAATGTAGTGCAAGAAGGCATCTTGGAGGCTTGATGAGAGTGATAATCGGCCTCGATTGCATGCAACCAAAGCTTGCCATGAAGGATTTGAGTTCTCAGTAAGCCATGTAACAGCACACTGCTTAAAGCATCCCCACAGTTGTTTGTCTGCACAAATTCGTTGCACCGCTTCTTGGCTATATTTTGCTGCATTTAGTCCACATGGGTACTTTATGCATAGAAAACTCCATGTGAGCACTTTGACCATCATTTCAAAAAGTGGAATCCTCTCTGACTCTACTAGTTCCACAATCGTATGGTCCAAAAACACTCTGCAAGAAAGAAAACACAGGTGGGTGCATCCCAACAGACATGGTTAGATTTGAAATACTATGGTTAGATTTGAACTATTCTTAACTGAACCTTTTCTCCATCTTCTAATCTATAAACTTAGAATTATCATGAGCTCAAATTCATGGACTTATTGGGTGCATGGTAGTCACAAAAGTGCAACTGCAGAAAAAAAATGAAAATACCCACAACCTCAAAAAGGTACAATACAAATTCAAAGACGGCAATTTCCAGACCACAACAATAATATGCATAGTCCCAAAAAAGAAACCCAAAAAAAGAAAAATAGAAAAAAAAAGACAAGGTTTTAAATGCTCTTTAGAAAAAAACTATCTTAGTATGGAGATGAACAGATTTTCTTATTTGGGTTTGGTCTCACATTTGATAGTGAATAAATCTTGTGAAAACATGCTTCTTCGAGCTGATTTTGGGTTCACTTTGGGGAAAAAAAAACATTTCAAGCAAATCAACCCTAACATCTCTTGGTAAGCAATTGATTTATACCTTAAATCAGTCTCTTCCCGTTGAAGCTGGTCCAATGTCAATTGCTGCCAACCACTCAGAAATGTGAATCCGGACCAACTTTGAACAACATCACGGTGAGTGTGAATGATGAGCACAACATTCTTCTTCTTCTTGTTCATAAAAGAACCTGACCCCATAATAGAACTACTAGTCTGAGCAGCCGGTGTCAACTCTGTGTGGATCTTGTCAACCCAAAACTTTGCAAGTGGTATGTGCTCTTTGTCCAACAGTGCATCCGCCTGAAGAATAAGTAAATTTGACACTCCAAACCAGAATTGCTGAATCTGGAGCTGAAGTTGCCTTTGCGAAGAGAACTCGCCCAACTTCTCAATTTGCACCTAATAAGTAATAATGCACAAGAACCAACCAGGCATGATTTTTAAACTCTACGCTAGAATCCAGGTATTCAACTTCAAATTGTAGAATTTTGCCTCTGTAACTGGGAAACAATCTTCAGCAATATAACAAGCTAAGAAAAAAAGAATCTTCAAAAAAAACCATTGGACAATTAATTATCTCTGGAACAATTAGGACATGTTGGATTGTTTGGTGTCAAAAAAAAAGGCTTTACATTATTGACGTTTCGGAGGCCATGCAGAAGGTATTTGACAGGTGTGTGGATATTTGATCGAGTTGTAATGACCACCTTCAAATCTTTCTCCAAAGTGTCATCATTCTGCAGCTGATGAAACAAAAAGCAAGCAATATTAAGGGTTCAATTCAAAATAGGCACAAGTGGGGCAGTTCATCTCAAGTGGTCGACACAAGAAAAATCAGCTACTAGGTCTGAACAACCAGTGTTGTTCTGGTATATAGGGTTGCACCTGTTATCAACAACAGTATGAACATTGGTAGCAAGGACCCCTACGAGTCTAGTATGAGCTGAGGCAACACAAGGAGTTAGCAGCCTTATACCAGTACCAGTCTGATATGAAAATAAAATTTAAAATTTCAGAAATGAATCAAAAAAAAAAAAAAAAAAAAAAC